>Ga0315268_10003931_pt1 | contig 16242 bp, 15 predicted proteins | sample C1_top_MG_FD_204535 | JGI IMG/M metagenome (GOLD analysis project Ga0315268, IMG submission 204535) | Sediment microbial communities from Yellowstone Lake, YNP, Wyoming, USA - C1_top | ecosystem: Environmental > Aquatic > Freshwater > Lake > Sediment | place: USA: Wyoming | collected 2017-08-01
AGGCAGGGCCGGATTGGAAATTTCACATGTGAAGCAAGAAGGAAGAACCGCCCAGAGCCTTTGGCTCCGCTTGGGGCGGGAGGCAGGGCCGGATTGGAAATTTCACATGTGAAGCAAGAAAGAGGAACCCGGCAGAGCCTTCAGCAGGGCTCGTGGCTGGCGCCGTGGCTGATGTCGAGCGCCCCTACCAGGCTCGAATTCGGGCTCTTGTAGCAAAAAAATTACGTCGTTGAGCATTCTTTGCTTGACAAAGTTTTCGTGTGCTCGTAACTAATCAAATTGCAGGTTTTTTGAGGTGCGGAGAGGTTGGAGCTTGGTCGGAGAGGCGAGACGGCGCTAAGCAACGGCTGATCAGGGGCGGGGCCCTGGAGTGAGCCCGTGGTCGGTTAGAGCGCCGGCCGCGGGTATTTTTTTGCGCGCAGGGCGGCGAGATTGGCAGGGAAGGGGTTAGGGACGGGGCGTTGAGACCCAAGAATGCTGCTGCGGACAGGGCCACGCGACAGAGGCGGCAGCGCAGGATTGGAAATTTGAAATTGGAAATTTGAAATGTAAAGCAAGAAGGAAGGGCCGGCCAGACCCTTCGGCTGCGGTCAGAGCAAGTGGATCGCGCCCCAGCCGGGCAGGAAGCCAAAGACGCGGGGCACTGCCCCGCACCCCGGCCGGCAAGATGCCGGCGCAACAGTGCTGGCGAGGGAGGTGGATATGCTGCATGCCACCGAGGTGTTGGGGGCAGAAGCCTACGATGTGAACGGAAATTTCGTGGGGCGGGTGCGCGAGATGTATATCGTGCCCGCGGAGCAGTTGAACCGCGTGGCGCGGCTGCTGCTGGGCCGGGGCAAGTACCGTCCGCTGGTGGCGCGCTACGACCAGGTGGCGTTTGTAGCGCCGGGCACGATCAAGTTGAACGCGGACGAAATGGCGCTGGAACCGTTCCGCCCGAATGAGGCGTGGCTGGCGGTGCGGAAAGACCTGCTCGACCAGCAGGTGATTGACACCAACGGGCGGAAGGTGGTCCGGGTCAACGATATTGATCTGCTGGAGCAGCGGACAAACGGCAGCGTGGAGATGCGGCTGTCGCGCGTGGATGTGGGGCTGCCGGGGGCGGTGCGGAGGCTGTTGCAGGGGCTGGCGTCGCCTTCGGTGATCCGGCGAATCCAGGAAAAACTGCCGCCGCGAAATATCCGCTGGGAGTTCATCAACCTGATCGAGCCGGACCCGATGCGGCGCGTGAAGCTGCGCATCGACCACACCAAGCTGGCCAAACTGCACCCCGCCGACCTGGCGGACATCATGGAAAAGCTGTCGGCCACGGAGCGGCAGTCCATCATCGCCTCGCTGGACGAAGAGACCGCGGCGGAAACGATCTCCGAGTTGGACAAGAGGTTGCAGGCGCAGATCGTGGAGAAGATGGACCCCGAAAAAGCCGCGGACATCATCGAAGAGATGGCGCCGGACGCGGCGGCCGACTTGCTGGCCGATTTGTCTCCGGAGACTTCGCGGGAAGTGTTGCAGGAAATGCCGCGGGAAGAAGCCCAGGAGGTGCGCGAGCTGTTGCAGTTTGCCGAGGACTCCGCGGGCGGGATGATGAACACGGAGTTTGTGTTCGTAGGCGAAGCGGCGACGCGCGACGAAGTGCTGGATTGGGTGCGCACGCACGATTACAACGTCGAGCAGCTCGACACCGTGTTTTTGACCAACCAGGAGATGGCGCTGTCGGGGGCGGTGCCGATTGCGCGGCTGCTGATGGCGGCGCCAGGAGTGCCGTTGCGCGAATTGAAGGCTGAGCCGCTGGTGTACGTGGAACCGGAGGCGGGGGAGAAAGAGGTCTTCGAGCTGTTCGACAAGTACAACCTGCGGAGCCTGGCGGTGACGGACAAAGAAGGCCATCCCGTCGGCTCGATTACCGTGGACGACGTGGTGACGCGCTTGAGGAGCCGTCTGTGAACGCAGGCCCGATCAACGAAACGCTGGAGAGGTGGGGCAAGCGCATCGAGCCTTGGCGCTCGCGCCTGCGGCACTGGAGCCGCCGCATCGTCGTCATCCTGGCGGTGATGGGGCCGGGTGTGATTACGGCCAATGTGGACAATGATGCGGGCGGAATCTACACCTACTCGTTGGCCGGGGCGCAGTTCGGCTACGCCACACTGTGGTCGCTGATCCCGATGGGGTTCGCGCTGTTTGTCACGATGGAAATGTGCTCGCGGATGGGAGCGGTGACCGGCAAGGGACTCTCGGACCTGATCCGGGAAGAGTTCGGGTTCCGGGTCACTTTCTTTTTGCTCGGCACGGTGCTGCTGGTCAATCTGGGGAATGTGCTGGCGGAATTTGCCGGGGTGGCTTCAGCGATGGAAGTTTTCGGGGTCAGCAAGTACGTCTCGGTGCCCGTGGGGGCGGCGCTCGTTTGGCTGCTGGTGGTACGAGGCAGTTACGAGCGGGTGGAAAAGATCTTTCTGGCGGTTTGCTTCGTGTACGTGGCGTACGTGTTTTCTGCGGTGCTGGCCAAGCCGAACTGGCTGGTGGCGGCGCTGAACCTGCTGCCCACACCGGTGTTGCAGAAGGTCCCGCACATGCAGCGTTGGGTGACCCCGGTGCCGCTGACGAGCGGATACTTGCTGATGGTGGCGGCCCTGGTGGGGACGACGATCGCGCCGTGGCAGCACTTCTATTTGCAATCGGCGGTGGTGGAGAAGCGAGTTGGGCCGCGGCAGTATCGCCACACGCGGACGGACGTTTTGATTGGGAGCGTGAGCTGCATGGTGACAGCGTTTTTCATCATCGTGTGTACGGCCGCCACGCTGCACGTCGCCGGACAGGGGAAAATCGAGGACGCCGGCGACGCCGCGCAGGCGCTGGCGCCGCTGGCCGGGCGATTCGCGAGCGCGCTGTTTGCCATCGGCTTGCTGAATGCGTCGCTGTTCGCCGCGTCGATTCTGCCGCTGTCAACTGCGTACGTTATCTGCGAAGGTCTGGGTTTCGAAGCGGGATTGGACCGCAAGGTCAGCGAGGCGCCCATCTTTTACTGGCTGTACACGGCGCTGATCGTTGTCGGGGGAGGCTTGATTCTGTTGCCCGGGGCGCCACTGGTGAAGATTGCGGTGCTGTCGCAAGTCGCCAACGGCGTGCTGCTGCCCATCATCCTGATTTTCATTTTGCTGTTGGTGAACCGGCGAGAACTGATGGGCGAGCACACCAACAGCCGGACCTACAACGTGGTGGCCTGGGCGACCAGCGTGGCGATGATTGTGTTGACGCTGGCGCTGCTGTACATCTCGATCTTCCTGCCTGAAAAAATCCAGGGCATCGCCGTCCCCGGGATGTAGTTGGTTGCGCGGGGTATGACCCTATGTTAGTTTTTCATCGCAGAAGTGTGGCGGGCGATTGCCGGTGAAGGCTCTGATGTCTCCCACGAACGCACCAGCGTCCAGGCTGAAACTGTCCATGCCGGAAGAAATCCGTGTCTTCCAACAATTGGATTTGGCGCGGCTGCCGCAGCATGTGGCCATCATCATGGACGGGAACGGTCGCTGGGCGCAGCGGCGTCACCTGCCGCGCGTGGCGGGGCACCGGGCGGGCGTCAACACAGCTCGGGAGATTATCGAGACCTGCGCGCGGATGGACATCCCGGCGCTGACGCTCTACGCCTTCTCGATGGAAAACTGGCGGCGGCCGAAAACCGAGATTGATTTCCTGATGCGGCTGCTGCGCGAGTACCTGCGCAAGGAACTCCCGACCATCCAGAAAAACAATATCCGGCTGCTGGCGATCGGAAGGCCAGGCGAGCTGCCGCCGGCGGTGGCGCACGACATCGGGCAGGCGATGAAGAGTACGGCCAAGAATACGGGAATGAAGCTGGTCGTGGCGCTGAACTACGGGGGACGCGCGGAATTGGTGGACGCGTTCAACGCCATCCTGGACCGCATCCGGACAAACGGGATGTCGAACTTCCGCGTGGACGAAGAAAGCGTATCGAACCATCTCTATACGGCCGGACTGCCGGACCCGGACCTGTTGATCCGCACCAGCGGGGAGATGCGGGTGAGCAACTTCCTGCTGTGGCAGATTGCCTACGCCGAAATCTACGTGACCGAGACCCTGTGGCCTGATTTTCATCGCGCGCAGTTGCTCGAAGCGCTGCTCGATTATCAGAAACGCGAACGGCGGTATGGCGGGCTGGGGAAGACGCGGTCGGATTCCGGGCCGGCGGCGCGCGATTAACGCGCGCTCACTGGTCAGATTCACCGAGACCCTCAAAGCGCGGGGCTCTGCCCCGCACCCCGGCCGGCCAGAGGCCGGCGCTACAACGATGGCGTGCACAGAAGGGCGGCAGGGGAGAACTGTGTGAGCACGAAGCGGGTGGCGACGGCGGCGGTGCTGGTGCCGGTGGTGGCGGCCTGCGTGTGGTTCGGGCCGCCGTGGCTGGTGGCCGTGTTGCTGGGCGGCGTGATGCTGATGGCGCTCTACGAGTTTTTCAAGCTCGGAGAGGCGGCCGGGATGCACGGCTTCCCGCGCTGGACGGGGGTCTGCGCGGCGTGGATGGTGTTCGAACAGTGGTCGGCGACGACAATTTCCTCGCAAGGGCTGCCGGGGGGAATTAGCGTCGTGAGGGAGGGCGCGGCGTTCAGCATCCCGCTGGAGCTGGTGATCGCCACGTTTGCGGTGGGCGCGGGATGCCTGGTGCTGGCAAGCCGCAGGCCACTCAACGAAACGATGCCCGCGCTCGGGGTGAGCGCGGCGGCGCTGATGCTGGTGGCGCTGCCCTTGAGTTTCTTGGTGCGCGTCCACGGCGCGCCGCAAGGGCCGAAGCTGCTTTTGTTCACGTTGGTGCTGATTTGGGTGGGAGACACGGTCGCCTACTACGTGGGGCGCGCCTTCGGGCGGCTGCCGCTGGCGCCGATGATCAGTCCTAAGAAAACGTGGGAAGGCGCCGCGGGGAACTTGCTGGGATCCCTTCTGGTCGCGTGGCCCTTTGCGGAGTGGGTCGGGGTGGAGTGGTACGACCTGGCGGCGGTGGCGGCGATGGCCAACGTGGCGGGACAGATTGGCGACCTGGTGGAATCGGCCTACAAGCGCGGCGCGGGAGTGAAAGATTCCGGGGCGCTGCTGCCGGGACACGGCGGCGTGCTGGACCGGATAGACAGCTTGATTTTTGCGGCGCCGGTGGTGTGGTGCTATGTTTGGCTGATGTTTGAGAGGCGGTAGTTCGCCGGCAGAGAAGCCAACGCAGAGACGCAGAGATCGCTGAGGAAACGCAGAGAAGAAGAGCCGAGGCACAACACAGAGGTCACGGAGACACAGAGGACACAGACCCACGTACCGTACGGTACGTGGCAGAGACGCAGAGAGCACAGAAAAGAATGCCGGTCTGGAGACCGGCGGTACGCGCAAAATGCCGGCGAGAGGCCGGCGCTACATCATGAAGAAAATAGCCATTCTCGGATCGACAGGGTCAATCGGGCGGCAGTGTCTCCAGGTGGTGGAGTCGCTCGAAGGACAGCCGGAGGCGGCGGGCGGGTTTCGGGTAGTGGCGTTGGCCGCGGGGAGAAACGTCGGAGAACTGGCCACGCAGGTGGCGAAGCATAAGCCGTCGCTGGTGGCCGTGGCAGACGGAGAGTGCGCGGACCAACTGGCCGAGAAAGTACGAGCGATGGGAGTGGCGCCGCTGCCGGAGATTCAATGGGGTCGGGCAGGGCTCGAAGCGGTGGCGACACATCCTGACGCCGAATTAGTGATCTCGGCGGCAGTGGGAGTGGTGGGATTGCCGGCGACGTACCGCGCGGTGCAGGCCGGAAAGCAGTTGGCACTGGCGAACAAAGAAGTGCTGGTGGCGGCAGGGGAATTGGTGACCGCAGCGGCAAAGCAGCAAGGGACCGAGCTGCTGCCAATTGACAGCGAGCACAACGCCATTCACCAATGCCTGCGGGCGGGCGTGCCGCGCGAGGTGCGGCGACTGGTGCTGACGGCGTCGGGCGGGCCGTTCCGCAAGCTGCCGGCCTCGAAACTGCACAGTGTGACCCCAGAGCAGGCGCTGGCGCACCCCAACTGGCGGATGGGGAAGCGCATCACGGTGGATTCGGCCACACTGATGAACAAGGGGTTCGAGGTCATCGAAGCGCACTGGCTGTTCGGGCTGACGCTCGAGCAGATTGACGTGGTGGTGCATCCGCAATCCACGGTGCATTCGATGGTGGAATTCGTGGACGGTTCGATTCTGGCGCAACTGGGGCCGACGGATATGCGCTTGCCCATCCAATACGCGCTGACTTATCCGCTGCGGCTCGCATCCAACGGGTACAGGCTGGAATGGGAGCGGATGCGGCGGCTGGTGTTTGAGAAGGTATCGACCAGAAAATTTCCGTGCCTGCGTCTGGCGCGGGAGGCGTTGCGGCAGGGCGGGGCCAAACCCTGCGCACTGAACGCCGCGGATGAGGTTGCGGTCGAGGCCTTTCTTGAGGGAAAATTAGAATTCACAGGGATCGCGCAGACGATTGAACGCGTGCTCGAGCGAACGCCGAAGGTGCGGCTAAGCAGCATGGACGACGTTCTGGCCGCAGATGCGGAAGCGAGGCGGCTGGCACGGGAAGCGATTGAGGGAAGGAGCCGGTAAGCGGAATGCCTGCTTTGGTGACGATTGTATCGGTGGCCGTGGTGCTCGGGGTGATGATCCTGGTGCACGAGTGGGGCCACTTTGCGGCGGCGAAAACGTTTGGGGTGCGCGTGGAAATTTTTTCGATCGGGTTCGGGCCGCGGATCTGGGGACGCAAGCGCGGCGACACCGACTACCGGGTGAGCGCGCTGCCGCTGGGGGGCTACGTCAAGATGGCCGGGGATAACCCGGTCGAAGAACGCACGCACCAACCGGACGAGTTCCTGTCGAAGCCGCGGTGGCAACGCGCGCTCATCATCCTGGCCGGGCCCGTGATGAACATCGCGATGGCGATCGTGATTGTGGCCGTCCTGCTGATGGTAGGCCTGCCGCATCCAGCCTACGAAGATGATCCCGCGGAAATCAGCGGCGTGGGGCAGGGAAGCCCGGCGGAACAAGCGGGATTGCAGGTCGGCGACCGAATCATTGAAATCAACGGCGTGCACAATCCGACCTGGGGTCAGGTGGCGCTGGAGCTCCAACTGGGCTCGGTGACCGGCAAAGCGAATCTGGTTGTGGAGCGCGACGCCAAGAGAATTCCGGTGACGGTGCCGCTCAGGGGGATGGAGGTGGCCGGGTCGGAATTCGCGGCGGTCGGCTATCCGAAGGAAGCGGTCATCATCGACCGGGTGACGGCTGATTTGCCGGCGGAGCGCGCGGGGCTGCAGCCCGGCGACATCATCATCGCGGCAAATGGAGCGCCGCTCAACAGCCGCTATCCATTGCAGGAGATGATCCGGGATGGCCGCGGGAAACCCATCGAACTCGGGGTGCGCCGGGGCGACGCGACGCTGAACCTGCCAGTGCGGCCGACGTACACCGATTCCGGGGACGGGCGGGCCCGCTGGCAGATCGGCGTGCTGTTCCGCGACCTGACGGTGGTGCGCTCATACGGCCTGATGGAGGCGATGCCGCGGGCCGTCTGGTTCAACGTGCGCACGGCGCGGCAGATTGTGAACGTGGTCGTGCAGTTGTTCCGCGGACGCGTCTCGATCAAGCAATTGACAGGGCCGGTGGGGATCGTGCGGGAATCCAGCCAGGCGGTACGGCTGGGCTGGGCCGCATTCTTCCTGCTGATGTCGGTCATCAGTCTGAACCTGGGCGTACTGAACCTGCTGCCGATTCCCATCTTGGATGGGGGCCACATCCTGCTGCTGGGGGTCGAGGGGACGATTCGGCGCGACCTGAGTCTGACGGTGAAAGAACGCTTCGTGCAGGTGGGGATGGTGTTCCTGCTCGTGGTCTTCGCGATTGTGATGTACAACGACGTGCTGAGGGCTCTGGCAGGCCGCTGAACGGCGAGTTGACCATGCATCACAGGGAAGCAAAGACGGCAACTGGCCCCGGTACGTCGCGGCCGGGGCGTGCGCACCGGGTTTCCACCGGCGAGCGCATCAACGTGGATGAGAAACCCGGGCGGCTGGTATCAGAACTCTACGAGCGCGGCATCCGCGTGACCCGCCAACGCCGCGTCATCCTGCAAGTGATGGAAGGGGCGCAGCGGCATCTGGACGCCAGCGCCATCCTGCAACGCGCCAGGAAAATCGATCCGGGGGTGCACAAAGTGACCGTGTACCGCACGATCGATATGCTGAAGAAACACGGCTTGATCGACGAGCTGGACCTGCTGCACATCCGCGGCGACGGGCACTACTACGAGAGCCACGGGCCGCGCGACCACATCCACGTGGCCTGCCTGCGTTGCGGCAAGGTGCGCGAGTTCGAGAGCCACCTGTTCGAACGCCTCAAGCGCCAGATCGAACGCGATTGCGGAATCAAAATCACCGTTACGCGCACGGAAATCGGCGGGTATTGCGAAGCGTGCAGGCAGTAATCCCCAAGTGAAATACCTCAGGGGCTAAAGCCCTTCTCTTCCCTGCGGCTTCGCGGCATGGCTCCTTCGGCCTCACTCCCTCCGACAGATTCAGGCGGGGTCGGTTACGCCGGTTATCCTGAGGCCCGCATGTTGGGCCGAAGGATCTTGGCTGTGCGTGCGTTTACGCTGAGATTCTTCGGGCCGAAAAACCACATCGGCCCTCAGAATGACAACCGAACAACGACACGGCTGATCGTAAATTGTCGGGGCGTGCCCTCCCGCCCTCGAGATTCGTTCAAAGAGGATTTTCGATTCATCGTGAGGCCAGGGCAGAGCCAACAGAAAGCAGGTGCAGATCCCTCGCTCGTCCCGTCCCAGAACTTCGGGACGGGGCTCGCTCGGGATGACAATCTGAAGAGGGGCGCAGCCCTTGGGGTGCGATCCGTCGCAGACCGAACCGCGAGCGAGGCAAGCCTCGCTCGCACAAAGGCGGCGGCCCCTCGACTTCGCTCGGGACAAGCAAGCCGCCGCACTCCACAGCACCCCTACCAGCCGGAGCACACAGGTCTAGGAATGCGGGGCGAGGGGTCCGCACAGGCGCGACAAGTCGCGCCCCTACAGACAGACATCTCATGCGGGGCACGAGGGGCGCAGTCCGCCGCAGGCGGATGCCCCTACAAAGAAAATCCCCGCCTCTGAAGAGGCGGGCTACACCTGCCGAGGTCCTAGAGCGCAGGCTTGGGGCGGTGGGAGATGTCGAGGCGATGGAAGAAAGTGCGGGTGGCGTCGAGGTCGCGCTGGATTTGCGCGCGCAGGTCGTCAGGCGAAGAAAATTTCTGCTCGGGGCGCAGGTGCTGCCAGAAGTGAATTTCCATCCTGCCGGATTCAGGATTCCCTGAAAAATCGAGAAGATGGGTTTCGACGGTGAGTTGTGTGCCGTCGAAGGTGGGGCGGAGGCCGACGTTGGTGGCGGAGCGATGGATGCGGGCGTCGAGGAGCGTTTCCGTGGCGTAGACGCCGTCGGCGGGGAGGAGTTCCTGCTCCGGAGCAAGGTTCAGGGTGGGGAAGAGCAGGCGGCGACCCGTGCCGGTGCCGGGAATAATCTCGCCGGTCAAGGTGAAGGGGCGGCCGAGGAGCCGCGAGGCACGGCCGACGTCGCCTTTCTGCAGCCAGGAGCGAATGGCGCTGCTGGAAACGACTTCGCCGCGTTCGACCACCGGGGGAACCGCCTGCACGGCAAAACCGTACTGCCGGCCGAGCTCCTCGAGATGGGCGACGTCGCCGGCTTGCTGGTGGCCGAAACGGAAATTGTCGCCGACGTGAATTTCACGGGCGCGAAGGTTTTCGACGGCGGCCCAGCGGATGAAGTCTTCGGGGCTGCGGCGGGAGAGAGCGAGGTCGAAGCGAATGACAACGGCGGCGTCGAGACCCATCTCGTCGAAACCGGCGAGGCGTTGCGCCAGGGTCTGAATTTGCGGTGGAGCGTCGGACGGGCGCACAACCTTCAGGGGATGCGGGTCGAAGGAAATTGCGGTGGCGACGGCGCGGAGCGCGCGCGCACGTTCGATAACGTTTTTCAGGATTTGCCGGTGGCCGAGGTGGAGGCCGTCGAAGTTGCCGATGGTGAGCACGGCGCGCCGCCCGGTCGACGCGAACGCTGCAGCCCATTCTTCCGGCGAGTGCACGACGCGGAGGGCCATTAGAGTTGCACCTCGAAGGTGAGGCCGTCGTAGGCGAGCTGCACGTGCGGGAAGCCGCGTTCGGCCAGACGCGCATTCGTTTCCTCGTGCGGAAGGTCGTGGCAGATGTGGGTGAACCAGGCGCGACGCGGGCGCAGTTCTTCGATGAGGGCGAGCGACTGGTCGACGTTGGAATGCATGGGGTGCGGAGTGTAACGCAGGGCGTCGAGGATGAGGTCGTCAAGGTCGCGCAGAAGCGCTTTGGAAGCGTCGGGGACGGCGCTGAAATCGGTGAGATACGCGGCGCGGCCGAAACGGAAGCCGAGGACGTCGAGGTCGCCGTGGCGCGCTGGCACGGGAACGAGCGAAAGCCCGAAGAGCGCCAGGGGCCCGTTGATGGGATTCAGGAGAACGCCAGGGACGGTGCTCTCGGTCGGTGTGCCCGAGAAAATGTAAGCGAAAGTGCGCTTGAGGATGAGTAGCGTTTCCTCGCTGGCGTAGAGCGGGATGTCGCCCTGGCGAAGATTGAAGGGGCGAATGTCGTCGAGGCCCAGGATGTGGTCGGCGTGGCCGTGGGTGAAGATGACCGCGTCAAGAGATTTCAGATGGTGGCGCAGGGCCTGCGCGCGAAAGTCGGGCGTCGTGTCGATGAGGATGTTGTGTGAGTCGTAGCGCAGGAGCACCGAGGGGCGGGTGCGGGTGTCGCGCGGGTCGGTGGAACGACAGACGCGGCAGTCGCAGCCGATGGTCGGAACGCCCATCGAGGTGCCGGAACCGAGAACGGTCAGTTCGAGGGAAGGCATTGCGTCCGATCAGGGCTTGCCGGCCGCTTTTTCGCGCATGGCCGCGGCAGCGGCCTTGGACATTTCCAGGAAAGAGAGCTTCAAGCTGCCGAGGACGTCGAGAAGAAAGCGGTCTTCTTCGGGGGCGAGGTTGCCGCGCGTTTTCTCGCGCAGGGCGTCGAGCATATCAATCAGCTCGCGGGCGCCTTCCAGATCGAGGATGGCTTGGCCGGTGCGCGGATCAGCGTAGCCTCCGAGCAGCATCGTGGCGTTTTGTGCGAGCGACTCGACCAAGCGGCGGAAAGCCGGCGCAGGCTCGGGCGCCTCGACGGCAGGTGGCGCAGCGGCGGGCGCATTGGCAGCAGACGAGCGGGCCTCCGCCGCAGGTGGCTGAGGCGGAGGCTCTGAATCGGAGCGAGCCTCGTCCTCGAGAGCCTCTTTGCGCAGCTCTCCCTGGGCGTTGAAGAGGCGGCGGTCGATAACCTTAAAGGAATCGTCTTGCGGTTCGTGGGCCACAGGCGCTCCCCCAGTCGTGAGCGAGACATTCAGTCTAGCATCGGCGGGAGGCGGCTTCAACGGGGCAGTGGTGCAGTGCGGTACAGGTTTGCAAACTGCGTCTCCAGAGGGGAGACGTCAGTTAGGCAATTCTGGCGGCTCTTGCTCTTCGAGTCTTCCAGGCCTTTCTTGCAGCCATCCTGCGAATCTTTGTGAGTGCTGCTTTTCTCCCAGCGGCTCTTCTCTTGCGTGTTTGAGCTGCTTTTTGTCCGGGCGTCAATCTGTTCATGCGGCAGAGACTAGCACATATGTTCCCGTCATGCACAGTTCAAATCCTGAAGCTTAACAACTACCGACTTGCGAATTGCGGAGGTGTACCGTAAATTGTTTAGTTTGCCGCCAGCCGGAAGAGCCGTTCGTGCGAACTCGAAAGAGAAAACCAGAGAAACGCGGTGGAGGGCAACCCCGACACGTCGGTGGGAGGCTCCGACGTGCCGGGGCAAGGAGCGCGTCCGCGTCAATCCCGAAGCGTCGGGGCGCAGGGACAACGGGCGATCCGCCAAAAAGCCGGCGGACAGGCCCCGGAGCGGGGCCTGGTTTTGCCGCGCTGGTGGCGTTGCAGGAGCGCCTGCTGGCGCCGGGCGGGTGTCCGTGGGACCGCGAGCAGACGCACGAGACGCTGCGGACGTACCTGATCGAGGAGTGCTACGAGGTGCTGGAGGCGATCGAGAGCGGCGACCCGGCCAAGCTGCGCGAGGAGTTGGGCGACCTGCTGCTACAAGTCGTATTTCATGCGCAATTGGCCAAACAGGCGGGGAAGTTCGACATCTCCGAGGTCACGCGGGGGATTCACGAGAAGCTAGTGCGGAGACACCCGCATGTGTTCGGCGAGGCCAAGGCCCGCACGGCCGGGCAGGTGCTGAAGAATTGGGAGCAGCTCAAGGCGGTTGAGCGGAGCAGGGCGGCCCTCCTACGCCAAGGCTTCGGAGGGCAGGCCCGCTCAGTCGGACAGGCACAAACCGGCGGGAAGGGGCCCGCCAAACAACCGGCGGACAAGCCCTCGAAGGCCAAGAAAGCCCGCCACGGCGGGCAGGCTCCGGAATCGCTGCTGGACGGGGTGCCGCACACGCTGCCGGCGATGCTCGAGGCTTACCAGATTACGCGGCGGGCAGCGCGGATCGGGTTCGACTGGGACGATTTGGCAGGCATCCTCGAAAAGGTGAAAGAAGAGGCGCGCGAGATCGTCGAAGTGGCCGCGCGTCCCGCACCTGCGGGAGCTCCGCGAATCGAGGAGGAAGTGGGCGACCTGCTGTTCGCGGCGGTCAATATGGCGCGCTTCCTGGGGATTGATCCCGAAATCGCGTTGAAGAAGGCCAATCGCAAATTCCAGGCGCGGTTCCGGGAGATGGAAAAGAAGATGCATCTCGAAGGGCGGAAACTGGCTGAGGCTTCGCGGCAGGAAATGGAAGACTTGTGGGACGGGTCGAAGGTGGGAAGCTGATGCCGAGGGAGATCGAAATTTGCCACTGCAAGACGGTCGAGGAATTCTGGGCCTGTGTGGACCTGGAGCGCCAGGTGTGGAGCTCCGAAGATGTGGATTTGGTCCCGAGCACGATTTTTGTGGTGATGCAGCACACGGGCGGGCAGGTGTTTGGCGCATTTGACCCGGAACGTGGTTCGACTCGGCTCACCACAGGCGGCGGCAAAATGATCGGGTTCGTGCTGGCGTTTCCGGCACTTCATGGCACGAAGCCCTATCTGCACTCGCATATGACGGCGGTGCTGGCGGAATATCAGAACCGGGGAATCGGCAGGCGGCTGAAACTCTACCAGCGGGAAGAGGCGCTGGCGCGGGGAATCGAGCTGGTCGAGTGGACGTTTGACCCGCTGGAAATCCGCAACGCCTATTTCAACCTGGAGCGGCTGGGCGCCATCGTGCGGCGGTACAACCCGGACTTTTACGGTCAGACCAGCAGCCCGCTGCACGCCAACTTGCCGACCGACCGGTTGTTGGCGGAATGGTGGCTGAGGAGCCCGCGCGTCGAGGCGGCGGTGAGCGGGCGGAGAACGCCGGCGGTCATGGCAGCCGAGAAGGACAAGGTGCGCATCCTGGTGCCGGCGAATATTGCGGAACTGCGCCGGATGGCGCCGGAGGAGGCGGCGCGCGTCCTGAGCGGCGTCCGGAAGCAGTTCCAGAAGTGCTTCGCGCAAGACTATGTGGCAACGGGGATGGAGATTACGGCCGAGGGCGGTCGGTACGTGCTGGTGCCGGGAGGGTCGAGGGATTTGGATCCCCTAGAGTAGCGGCACATTGGAACAACCGAAGAAAAAGACAACGCAGAGACGCTGAGAACGCAGAGGAACGCAGAGCAGATGCAAGTCAAAGAGCAAAACAAGAAAACCTAACACAGAGGGCACGGAGAAACAGAGGACACACAGCAGACATAAAGCGAAAAGCAGAACAAGAAGACCTTACACGGAGGGCACGGAGCCACGTACCGCACGGTACGTGGCAGAGACGCAGAGAACGCAGGGGAAGAGAAGAGAGAAACCACGGATGCACACGGATTTTCACGGATAGACTGACAGACAAGACAAAGGCCTAACACAGAGAGCGCAGAGGCACAGAGGGCACAGAGCAAGGCGAGAAGGTGAAAAAGTTGAAAAACGGCGCAAGGAATTACGAATGAAGATTAGCAGAGTAACACTGCGCGAGCTGAAGATGCGGCTGATTGCGCCGTTTGAGACCAGCTTTGGGCGGTCCGATGAGCGGCGGGTGATGCTGGTCGAGGTCGAGATAGACGGCGCCCCGACACATCGGGGCACGGCGACCGGCTGGGGAGAAGTGACCGCCGGGAGAGATCCCTTCTACAGTCCGGAAACCATCGACACGGCCTGGCACATCCTGCGGGACTTCCTGTGGCCGATGCTGAAGGGTAAGGAATTCGGCAGAGCGGCGGACGTGTATGGGATGCTGGAACGCGTCCGCGGGCACAACATGGCCAAGGGAGGGCTGGAAACGGCCGTCTGGGACGCGGAAGCGAAGCTCAAGGGAGTGCCCCTGGCCAAGTTGCTGGCGGCGCCAGGAGAGACGCCGCGCGAAGAAATTGCCTGCGGGGTGTCGCTGGGCATCCAGGAACGCATCGAGGATTTGTACGCGGCCATCGAGAAGGAACTGGCGGCGGGCTACCAGCGCATCAAGATCAAAATCAAGCCGGGGAAAGACGTGGACGTGGTGGCGCAGGTGCGCGGGCGGTTCCCGCAAATCAGGCTGATGGTGGATGCGAACTCAGCCTACACCGCGCAGGACACGGCGCTGCTGAAGCGGCTGGAAGCCTACTACCTGATGATGATCGAACAGCCGCTGGGGTGGGAGGACATCTACGCGCACGTCGAACTGCAGCGGCAGATGCAGACGCCCATCTGTCTCGATGAATGTATTCACACCATCGAGCAGGCACGGGCGGCGATTGAGCTCGGGGCGTGCAAGATTATCAATATGAAGCTGGGGCGCGTGGGCGGCCACGCGGCGGCGCGGCAGATCCACGACCTGTGCCGCGAACGCGGCATCCCGGTGTGGTGCGGCGGGATGCTGGAGACCGGCATCGGCCGCGCGCACAACATTGCGATGTCCACGCTGCCGAACTTCACGCTGCCGGGAGACGTTTCCGCCAGCAAGCGCTACTGGGATGAAGACATCATCGAGCCCGAGGTGGAAGTAACCCGGCAGGGGACCATCCGCGTGCCCACGGGCCCCGGGATCGGCTACCAACCGCGGCTCGACCGCATCGAGAAATTGACCGTCAGAAAGGAAGTCCTCTCTTAATTCGGTGAGCCAGCGCCCCAACGCCTTTCTCTTTACCAGCCTGATCGCCGTGATGGTGCTGAGCTGGTCGTTCAATTTCGTCTTCGCTAAAGCGGGATTGAGACAGCTCGACCCGTTGACGCTGGCGTCGTTCCGGGTGGTGCTGGCGACGCTGATCATTTCGTGCGTCTACCTTGTGGCGCGGAGGCGGCGAGACCCGGCGAACGCGCCGCGGCGGTTCAGCCGGGAAGACTTCTGGGTGTTCGCCAAGCTCGGGGTGGTGGGCGTGTCGATGAACCAGGTGCTGTTCACCATCGGGCTGAACTATACGACCGTCGGGCATTCGTCGCTCATTATCGGCACCGGGCCCATCACCGTCTTGCTGCTCGCCTGGCTGCAGGGGCTGGAGCGGCTGACGGTGAAAAAGCTGCTGGGGATGACGTTTTCCTTCACGGGAGTGGCGATCCTGGCCGCGGAGCAAGGCATCAGCCTGAGCCGGGGAACGCTGCGGGGCGACTTGATCACGCTGGCGGGGTCCATCGCTTTCGCGATCTATACCGTGACGGCCAAACCGGTGGCGCAGAAGTACGACTCGCTGTCGATGAACACCTACAACTACATCATCGGGGGCACGCTGATCCTGCCGCTGGCGGTCCGGCAGGGAATCAAGCTGAACTGGGGAGCGGTGGGCTGGCAGGGCTGGTTCGCGGTGGTCTATATGGCCGCGATCGCCTCGGTGGTGGCCTACCTGATTTATTACTGGGCGCTGGCGCACATGTCGGCATCGCGGCTGGCGGCGCTGAGTTACCTGCAACCGGTGCTGGCGACGCTGCTGAGCGTGGCCATCCTGGGCGAGAAGGTGACGGGGCACCTGCTGGGAGGCGGGTCGCTGATTCTGGCGGGGGTTTACCTGACCGAGCTGGGGCCGCGGGAGAATGGGTCGTAAGCGGCCGATGAGGACGAGAGGTAATCCCTGTTTGGCACTGTTGAGATTCTGGAATTGCTGTTTCGGACAGGGCCTG
>Ga0315268_10003932_pt1 | contig 16237 bp, 15 predicted proteins | sample C1_top_MG_FD_204535 | JGI IMG/M metagenome (GOLD analysis project Ga0315268, IMG submission 204535) | Sediment microbial communities from Yellowstone Lake, YNP, Wyoming, USA - C1_top | ecosystem: Environmental > Aquatic > Freshwater > Lake > Sediment | place: USA: Wyoming | collected 2017-08-01
GCAAGTTTGACCTGGTAAGGTCAAACTTGCCGCGATTCCAAAAATAGGGAAGGGGAGGGCATAGCCCCTTATATTCATTTCTCCAATCTATTAGATTAGGTGCCCATTGCTGGGCACCGTTTTAGTCAGCTGTCGATTATTTAAGCGGCTTTGAGTTTCCGCATTTCTTCGGCCAACGTCCAAAGCGCTTTATTCAGTCTAACGTTCTCGGTCACGCTTTTAACCTCTCTAGCGCGTTGTGAGCGTTTAGTTTCAAGGTTTTGCACGTTAACCCCGCCTTTCAATACTTTTTCTTGTAACACGTTAAAAGTCGTCCAAAGGTCGGCTGATTGGTCGGCAGTGCGGCGCGGCCGTAACAGGTCGGCGTTGTTAACACTTGCCTCTTCGGAATCCCAGCGCAAACCCTTGGCGGCTTCTGCAAAAATGCCTTGTTCGGATTTAGTTAAAACAAGGCTGCGCATTGCGTCCATGTGCTCAATCGCTTTTGGTGTTTCCGTTACGATTCGATAAGTTCCCTCGATTACATTATTTACCACATTGCCGCTATGCCTTACCCGTACACAATCAATTTGCCCGTCACTTACGATCATGCCGTTAGAGCAAACCAAACGATACAGGCCAGCACTGAGCTGGTAAGAGCTAGTACCATCGTGCGAATTAACCAGCACGATTTCTGGTTTAACCTCGCCGACACTAGAAAAACCGTCGTGCTGGCGGAAGCGTAGCAAGTGCTTTGCAAACCCTTTTTTGTCTTCGTTCCGTGTGCGAGACTCGGAAGCGAACACTGGCAAAAAACCTTCGTTGCGTAAAGCATCAACAATATCAATGGTTGGAATGAACTTATAGCTTTCAGCGCGTGAGCCGTGCTTGGTTTCAGCAAACACAGAGGGAGCCAAACGGCGCAAAGCGTCATTATTCAGCGGGCCTTGGTTTATGGTGTTATAGAAGCGATTGTTAAACATGGTAACTACCTCATTCAAAATGGCCTTGGCGGAATTGCCCGGCCTGATTCTTATAATACGCCCCATTGGGGCGTATGTCAAACATCTTTTACCTAAAAATGAAAATAAATCATTGTTTTAATACGCTATTTTGGCCTATTTCATGCAATCGGGATTAAGGGTTCAGGGAAGCGGGGAATTAAAATAAAGCGCGGCATCGCCGCACCATATTTGTCCTTAACGAGGCTACTTCAGCGGTTGGAGTAAATCGGTCTTAATGGGGCGATGGCTTGCGGTGCGTACTGTTTGACAGGGGAACCGGCGCGGTCAAGGGGTCGTGGAATAAAAAGAGAGCGAAGCGAACGGCTTTATGCCGCGAAAGCCCCTTGACCGAATAAGCCGGTTTTTCTGTCAATGTCAGCGCACAGTAAGCAAGCCTCTCGCATTAAGACATCTGAAGAACAACGTAAGCAACAGAGAAGCGGAATTGAACAAGCCGAGCAAGGGATAAGCCCCAGCGGCAAAGGGGTGTTGTGCCTGTTAAGGCGCAACACCCCTTATTGAGCGCGGCAAGGTGGTCTGAAATGTTGGCGGTGATAGCCGCCAAGTCGGCACGACCGAGCGAATAGCGAGCATGTAAGGGCATCCGGTTTTCGTGATAGCGAAAATGCCCCAAAGAATCTAAAAACGCTGTTGAGGACGATTTACCCACAGATTTCGCTTTTTCGGGGGCAAATTAGAAAGCCCCCTCGCTCAATATGTGGATAAATCTTGATGTTTTGATTTTAAAGCCTTAGTGACTTTCAATGTTAGGTTTAGAAAAGTCCTGTAAAATAGTAAGTAAGTGAAAACTTACAAGCTGATAAATAATAACAATAATTAACGAATACCAAATTATTGTAATTTGGTATTATAATAGGATATTCTATGGCATCACAAAAAGACAGGAAACAAATGAATTTACTGCCTTGTAGTCTCGCTAATAGTATTTTGGAGGGTGATTTAGAGCTTGCCGCGCAGCAACAAACTATCGATAGATTGGTAGTCATGGAGACGCCAGAAGGATTTTATGTGATTGCAAAATTCCTATGGGCGGAAGGTAAGGAATGGTATTTGACGACCCGGCGAAATCGATCAGAACCCAGGTTGTATAAGGACTTGATACGTTTAAACAATAATATGAAAGCAATTTACCCAACAATTGGGTTCGAGTTGCTCAGAAATCAACAAATGCCGCCGACATCGCCAAAAAAATAAATGGCACCGCCAAATAAAGCGGAAAGGCAAAAATTGAAAAACCAGACAAAGAACAGGTAAGACGAAGTCCTAAAAAAACCAAATAATAGTATTATTGAATACCAAGTTATAGTATATTGGTAATACGCTAAATTGTGTTACGGAGAACTATCTATGTTGGACTTTCTGGTTTTGGCGCAAGAATGCGCCCCAACTGTGGCACCTCAGACGATGGCCGCAATCGTCAATGTCGAGTCGGGCAAAAATCCTTATGCAATTGGCGTAGTCGGCGGGCGACTCGAACGCCAACCTAAAAATCATCAAGAAGCCATAGCAACAGCTAAGGCTTTAGCCAATAATGGCTGGAATTTTTCGATAGGGGTTGCACAGGTCAACCGCTACAACTTGCCTAAATATGCAATCAGTCTTGAGCAAGCCTTTGATGCTTGCACGAATATTCGTATCGGCTCGAAAATACTTGAAGATTGCTATGTGCGAGCCACAAAAAACACCCCCGACGCGCAAGCCGCCTTAAAAGCGGCGTTTTCCTGCTACTACTCCGGCAACTTTACACGTGGGTTTCAACCCGATGTAGCCGGTAAGCCTAGTTATGTTGATAAAGTGTTAGCCAACGCTGATGTAGCAGCGCAAGCAATCCCTGTCGTCCCTAACATCCAATCAAACGGCACAAAATCAAAGGCAGTTCGAGATGAGCCAGGTGTGCATGTTACCGATCAGCAAGAAAAGGCGGCACCGGCCGATAATGCCCCGGTATTACTGCGTCGCAGTAATGATGCGGTGCAATTGAAGCCAATGGAGACAAATCAGCTATCCGGACAAGAAAAACCTGACACCCCTCAGAATTCAAAGGTGATAGATAGCGGGTCAGTTAATAAAGAGATTGACCTACCGCGTAGCTCGGCTATTGTGTTTTAGAAGGCGCTTATAAAACTTATGGTCGTAGAAAATCCTAAAAAAATTAAAAAGCTGGAATCGATTAAAATTAGCGGATCACTGAATAAAGCTCGAAAGATGTCTATTATTTGTTTGGACACCAAGGGCCTCTTTACAACGCTAAAATCAATCCTAATCTAATCTTAATCAAAATTTCAGGTTTATCTCATCTTGCCTCAGTAAAATAAAATAGACATCTAAAGTTTCCCAGTTTTTGAGACTTTATAGCCTATAAGGGAAAACCTATTAAAGGGTTTGCCATAAATGCAGCAAACCCTGCGTTAAATACCCATCCTGCATAAATAGCGGGATTAAGGCTTTTAGAAACTGGGAAACTTCAGATAGACATCGTTCCTAAACAAATTAAATCATCACAAGGAAAAACAGCTGCTACTGGTGTGGGTGCTGCGGATTTAAAGACGGCTGCACAACCGTGAAGGATGACAAGGACGGTAAGCCCGTAAAACACGCACAAAATACAGCCAATATTAGATAATAACGCTTTCCATATTAGTATAATTTGGTTTATACTGAAAACCAATGCTAGAAACGGTATTCAGGAGGTAACAACTTGAAGTAAAGACAATAATAACACTTAAAACCAGCAGTAATCCGGGCAATTTCCAATTAATTTTTCATTAAGAAATCTGGAGTACAACATGACAAAGAAACTAGATAGTAAAGTTACCATATTAGGGCTTATAGTTCTGATAGCTCTCATGATGGTTGAGCCTGCCTTCGCAGTTGGCGGTTTGAGTAAAGTGAATACATTCGTCCAAAACGTTTTGTCTGTATTGCAAGGCATCGCTATTGCAGTTGTCACCGTTGCAATCATGTGGGCAGGTTACAAGTTCCTATTCAAACATGCGGACATAGCGGAAGTGGGTAAAATCTTGGGTGGTGGTCTGCTGGTTGGCGGTGCGGCCGAGTTAGCCGCGTATCTTTTGGGTTAGGGGTTAATTCGCGGCAATGTAAAGGAGTTAGCAATGAACCAAATGGAAGACAATGATCCACGCGATCCACTGTTTAAGGGATGTACTAGGCCAGCTATGGTGTTGGGTGTACCACTGGTGCCGCTCACCATCGTAATCGGATCGGTTGTACTAATATCGATTTGGACATCACTACTCGTCTCGTTGCTGCTTATTCCCCTCATCGTGGTAATGCAGCTCATCACTAAACACGACGATCAGCAGTTTCGATTGTTGGGACTAAGAATCATGTTCAGGGGTGTTAATCGACCACTACTGAATCGGTTGTTTTACTGCAACCGAAACGGCGACTTCTGGAAGGCGTCCGCCTACAGCCCTATCCCCTTCAAACAACGCATTAAGTGAGGTGATATGTCAGCGCAACCTAAATATTTTCATCAAATCAACAATGAAAGAGATGTAGCGCCGTTTTTGCCATACAGTAGCCACGTTTCGCCAAACACCATCGTTACTAAAGATGGCGATTATATGCGTATCTGGAAGCTGGCCGGCATCAGTTTTGAGACGGCTGATGCCGATGAAATCTTATTACGCAAGGAACAATTGAATACGTTGTACCGTTCAATTGGATCGAGTAATGTTGCCCTGTGGTCGCATTGCCTCCACCGGCAAACATCGGACAGATTGAAATCTTCGTTTGATAACGAGTTTTGTCGTAACTTCGATACAAAGTATTACGATTCTTTTGTCGGTTATCGAATGATGGCAAACGAATTGTATTTGACTGTCGTGTATCGGCCGAATCCATCTCGAATAGACAAAGCGTTTGTGAGGGCGGGTCGCCGCTCTCACGCTCAAATCATGGACGATCAACGGGCCGCAATCCGTAAACTAGACGACATCGCGTATCAAGTTGAGTCCAGTTTGCGTCGTTATGGACAGGACGAAAAACAAGGCGGTGGACCTGAAGAATTATCGACTTATGAAGAAAATGGCGTGTTGTTTTCTCACGCTCTGTCATTCTTGAATTTCTTGGTTTCTGGCGAATGGCAGAAAGTACGCGTACCCAAAGCGCCGCTTAATGAATATCTCGGTACCGCGTGGATATTTGTTGGTACCGAAACGATAGAAATTCGCTCTCCGACAAAAACACGCTTTGCCCAATGCATTGACTTCAAAGACTATACAGCGCATACCGAGCCGGGCATTTTGAACGGATTGATGTATGAAGATTACGAGTATGTCGTAACTCAATCTTACAGCTTCATGGCGAAACGACAAGGCAAGGAATTCCTTGAAAAACAGCTTGGGCAACTCCAGAACGCGGAAGACGGCAGCGCGACCCAACTCGAACAGATGCGGCAAGCGATTGACCAGTTAATTCAAGGCGAGTTTGTCATGGGCGAATATCATTATTCACTTATGATCTTTGGCGAATCTGTTGAAAAAGTTCGCCGTAATACAACATCAGCGATGACGATTATTCAGGATCGAGGATTTCTGGCCGCCCTGGTGGCGACCGCAACCGATGCCGCATTTTATGCGCAACTGCCATGCAATTGGAGTTATCGGCCACGCGTGGCCGGTCTAACAAGCAAAAATTTTGCAGGCCTGTCAAGTTTTCATAATTTTCGTGCCGGCAAACGCGACGGAAATCCGTGGGGGCAGGCCATTTTGATAGCCAAAACACCATCGGGGCAACCGCTATATGTCAATTGTCATTACTCCAAAGGCGATGAAGATTCGTTCGATAAAAAGGTTCTTGGCAATACCCGCATTATTGGGCAATCAGGGGCCGGTAAAACTGTTTTAATGAATGCACTGCTGTTGCAAGTGCAAAAATACAAAACCAATGCACCGCTTGGTTTTACGTCGGTTTTTTTCGATAAAGACGAAGGCGCAAAGCTTTGCATCAAGGCTATCGGTGGTAAATACCTTTCTATTAAAAACGGGTTGCCGACAGGCTTTAACCCGTTTCAAATGGAGAAAAGCGAAGCAAATATTCTGTTCTTAGAAAAACTCGTTCGTGTGCTGGTCTCGGGTGAAGGCCAGCGCGTTACCACGTCTGACGAATTACGAATTAGCCAAGCAGTACGCACGGTTATGAACATGCCTATCGGCTTGCGTCGGCTATCAACAGTCATTCAGAACATGACCGAGGGAACCGACAAAGAAGACCGTGAGAACAGTATTGTGAAACGGCTTTCACGTTGGTGTTATGACGACGGCAACGGACGGCAAGGGCCGTTTGCATGGGTGTTAGATTGTCCGACCGATGAAGTTGATTTCGCCACTCATACTAACTACGGATTCGATGGTACTCACTTTCTGGATAATGCCGACGTTCGCACGCCAATTTCAATGTACTTGTTGCACCGGATGGAATCGGTCATTGACGGACGCCGTTTTATTTACTGGATGGATGAAGCGTGGAAATGGGTTGATGATGATGCCTTCGCTGAATTCGCCGGCAACAAACAGTTGACGATCCGCAAGCAAAACGGTTTTGGTGTTTTTGCAACACAAATGCCCAGCAGTTTATTGAATTCAAAAATCGCTTCAGCCTTGGTGCAACAAGTGGCGACGGAAATTTATTTGCCGAATCCAAAGGCTGACTTTAACGAGTACGTAAATGGCTTCAAGGTATCCGAAGCCGAATTTGACATTATCAGAAACATGGGCGAGGAAAGCCGGATGTTCCTGATTAAACAGGGCCACCAATCAATGATTGGTCGTCTTGATCTAGCCGGCTTCGATGATGAACTGGCAATCCTATCCGGTAGTGTCGATAACGTCGAACTGCTCGATACAATCACCGCCGAAGTGGGCGATGATCCGAATGCTTGGCTCCCAGTATTTCACGAACGCCGCAAGGCGCGAGTGACATCCTCTAAATCGAAGTAATGAGGTAATTTTATGAAAAAAACTATTATTTTCGCGGCAATTTCGGCGTTATTCTTGTCTACAGCTCAAGCTCAGGAGGCCGTTATTGATGTAGCCGCAATTGGACAGCTCGCTAGTCAAGCCGCAACACTAGGGCAACAATTATCGGAGATGAAAAACCAAGTTACGCAATTAAAAAATACATACGATAGCCTTAATGGATCGCGAGGCCTCGGCACCATCATGAACAACCCGGCGCTACGGAATTATCTGCCACAAGACTGGCAAAATGTTTATGACAGCGTTAAGCAGGGCGGCTATGCCGGCCTATCCGGTACAGCGAAAACGCAATACACCCAAATTTATGATAGTTGCAAACATATCACAGTTGATGACCAGCGCCTGGCGTGCGAGTCTTCAGCCGTGAAGGGCGCACAAGATAAAGGGTTTGCCCTTGATGCTTATGATAAATCGCAAGATCGTATGAGCCAGATTGACGAGCTTATGGCGCAAATCAATCAAACACAAGACCCAAAAGCCATTGCTGAACTGCAAGCCCGAATCGCGGTCGAACAGGCCAATATTCAGAACGAAACAACCAAACTTAAGATGTATGCAATGGTGGCGGCGGCGGAAGATAAAGTTCAACAGCAGCAGCACCGTGAAATGAACGCCAGAACATGGGCGGCCACAAAAGGCATATCGGCTCAACCAATCACATTCAACAACAACTAAGGGCGGCACGTCCGCTGCCATAGAAACATAAGGGGTTTCGACATGAATAGAGTAGCAATATTTTTAATGGCGGTGGGCGTGTTGTCGGTGATGGCAGGATGCAAAGAAGTCAAAACGGACACAACGAAGGACGAAACGCCAGAGACGGTACAGGTCGTTGAGGCAGTACAAACCGTTGACTGGTACAGGGCACACGACGCTGAGCGTAATAGTGTGATGACGAAGTGCCGTAACAATCCAGGTACGATTGGTGCTACACCTAATTGCATCAACGCGAGTCGAGCCGACTCGTCCAGTGTATGGGCCGCCAGAGGGGGCGCTATTAAAGTAGCGCCATTGACGGCAGCCGACCTCAAGCATAAATAGGACGATTATATGGACCCGATGGTTTTTCAGTTTATTGGTGATACCGTCAAAAATGCGACCGATGTATTTGTTACCCCAGCCGCTACTAATTTGATGGTTGCCTTACAGTTGATAGCTTTAACAGGCGTCACGCTTTATATCACGCTCACTGGCTATGCAATTGCGACTGGTGCGGTTGAGTCTTCGTTTTGGACGTTCGTTAAGCAGTGCATCAAAATCAGCATTATTGCCGTGTTTGCATTGACGGTAGACGGTTACGTTAATGGAGTGATGGTTGCATTTGATGGACTAGAAACCGGCGTGTCGAATGCAATGGCAGTCAACGGAGTACCAGCAGGTTCCGTTTATCAAATTCTCGACACGTCTCTTGGTAAAGGTATAGCAATTGTCGAGCAATGTTTTCAAAAGGCCGACGAAGCAGGTTTTAATATCGGCTCAGCGCTGGGCTGGTTTGCGGCCGGCGTTACCGTGTCGATAGGAACAATATTGGTTTCTATGATTGGCGGTGCCGTTATCATCGTGGCAAAGTTCGCAATTGCGGTCATGTTTGCTTTGGGACCACTCTTTGTTATGTGCTTGATGTTTCCAATCACTGCAAAATTTTTTGATAGTTGGTTCGCACAGGTGATGAATTACACGCTTACGGTCGTCATTACTGCAATCGTCATGACGTTTGCAATGACTGCTTATGATACGTTTGTGGCCGCCGCCGACTTCTCCGGTAGCGGTGACAGCAACCCGATGTTTGCAGCGATGCAAATCGGCGCACTGACTGGCGTACTGATTTGGATTATTTTACAAGTCGGCGGTATGGCATCCGGTTTGGCCGGTGGCATGTCAATGGCAGCAATGGGAATCCGTCACCTTATGATGCCTGTTACTGGTGGACTCAACGCAACTAAAGGCGTTGGCAATATGGTTAATCCAATGACTACTAGGCGTGATATGCAGTCAGGTATGATGGTTACGGCTCGCCGTGGCAATCATTTAATAGCGGGAAACACCATGTGGAATCCTGCATACCGTCAGCACGTCGCGCAAAATATGGGCAAAAACTGGGGTAGCGCTAGCGGCGGCAGTGTCAAACAGTAACCACTAACGTCATTCAAAAATAAATCGCTCGTTTCTACTCAAAGAGAGAGAGGTTTATTTTGTCCTTTTAAAACCAAATTACTATGTTTTGGTTTCCAAATTACTATATAATGGTATTAATCATTAACCAATAACGGATGATAATCATGAAACTCGCAATCGTCATTTCTTTAACTATGGCCATCACCGGTTGCGCCGGGCAAAAAGCAATGCTGCCCACGCTAGACGGCACACAGCGTGTACCAATCAACAAACAGGTACCAACAATGGGCGCTCCAGAAGTAACTATCAATCAACAGGAGAGCAATCATGCCAGGAAGTAACCATAAAGATTTGCACGATGAAGCTATGGATTGGGAGGCATCTAAAACGTTAGATAGGGAGAAATCAGAGAGGAGAGCTTGGACTGTCGCCATATTAGCCGGAATCATGACCGTTTTATCGTGGCTCGCAATCGTCCTCATGATGCCTCTGAAGACGACCGAGGCTTATGTTGTCCGGGTTGACAATGCAACCGGTGTGCCTGACATCGTAACCGCAATGGATGATAAAAAAGTGACTGGCGACGAAGTGATGGATAAGTATTGGCTCGCTCAATACGTCCTTGCCCGTGAAACCTACGACTGGCACACATTACAGCAAGATTATGACAAGGTAGGTCTGCTGTCGTCGCCGAATACTGGAAAAACCTATGCCGAATTATTCGATGGAAAAGACGCGCTCGATACACGCTACGGGGTAAATATCCGCGCAACAGTGAAAATTATCAGTGTCGTGCCGTCGGGAGCCGAAACCGGTACGGTTCGGTTCATAAAAACGACAAAGCGGGTCGATGAAGAGGGGGCGGGAGCCTCAATGTCTTGGGTTGCAACCATTGCGTTTGAATATCGCAATCCCTCTGTCATTAAAGAAAGTCAACGCTTAGTTAATCCGTTTGGCTTCCAAGTGTTGAGCTACCGCGTCGATCCTGAAATGATTGGAGGTAAACAATGATTCGCTTACTAACACTAGCTATTGCAATTGCCCTGGCATTGCACAGCACGGTAACTATCGCGATGGACGTGCCGCAAAGTTCAAAGTTCGACAGCCGTATTCAGCATGTTGATTACAATGCCGGCGATGTTGTTGTTATCCGCACGGTGCCGGGCATAAGCACCAGAGTGGTCTTCAGCCCCGGTGAAACAGTGCTTGATATAGCATCCGGATTTACCCAAGGGTGGAACTTTTCGGACCGCGACAACGTTCTCTACATTAAACCGCAATCCATTAAAGGCGAAAACGGTCAACCATCCATGCCGCCAGAGGCCGGAAAGTGGAATACGAACTTGCTTGTGAAAACGAACTTGCGACTATATGACTTTGATTTGCACCTGCTCCCTGGTTCAAATAGCGGCGCTCCAGCCACCAATCAGCGGATTTCTTACCGCGTCGAATTTCGCTATCCGGAGGATGAAGCAGAGAGAGCGAAGAAGACGGCGCAAGCACAAGCGGCAAAAGTGAAGCTGGATGCCAAATCCGCACCGAGCAACTGGAATTACTCCATGCAAATCGGTCCAGATTCCAATGGTATCGCTCCAACTTTGGCCTATGACGACGGCCGTTTTACTTACCTCAAATTTCCAAATAACAGGGATTTCCCGGCCGTATTTTTGGTGGCCGCTGATAAAACAGAAAGCTTGGTAAACACACATGTAGACAAAGATGTGATGGTCATTCAACGCGTCGCGTCCGAGTTTGTTCTTCGACTCGGCAACTCGGTCGTTGGTATTTATAACGATAGTTACGACATAGACGGTGTGGCACCCAATGACGGCACAACGGTTCCAGGTGTGAAGCGCGTCATTATTTCAGGAGAGGAGACGAATCATGAATGAAGTAAGCCAACAAGAACCTGGGTTACACGCGCTCGAAGGCGAGCGTGGAATACCTAGCGTCAATGAGCGGGGGCCATCAACTGCAACGCGCGGCGTGATTGTCTTTTTCATCGTTCTATTCATCGTCATGGCCGGAAGTCTGGGCTATTGGAAATACCAGATTAACCTAAAGCGAAATGCACAAAACACCGCGCAAAAAGACTTGCAAATTACAAGCGGAGTGCCAGCACGCACATTTACCGATCTTCCCGTGAAAACGACAGCCTCGGCCACGCAGGTACCGGCCGTTATCCCCGTGATAGAAAATAAACCGCCAATAGTGTTCGATAAATCCGGGCATGCTCAAACGGCAGACAGTCAGCCGCAACAAGTCTTAGACAAGTCGGGATCAACAATGATGGTCGGTGGTGGGAAAACCCAAGAAGCCGCAGCTCTAAACGGCCATGCGACAAATCCATTGCAACGCGAAACGCCGGGAGAAATGGCAGCACTATTGACCTCAACACGTACACCGCCTAGTTCAGCCGACACACTGGGAAACCGCAATTTCATCTTGGCAAAAGGCAGTTTTATTGACTGCGCATTGCAGACCCGACTGGATTCAACTGTACCGGGTATGACCGCGTGCGTGATTACTCGTAATATTTACAGTGATAACGGCAAAGTGTTGTTGCTCGAACGCGGCTCTACCGTCACCGGCGAATATCAGTCAAGCATGAAGCAAGGTATGGCTCGAATTTTCGTACTATGGAGTCGTATCAAAACGCCGAATGGCATCGTGATACCGCTTGATTCTCCGGGTACCGACCAACTCGGCGGCTCCGGCTTACCCGGCTATGTCGATAATCACTTTTGGGATCGGTTCGGCGGGGCTTTGATGCTGACATTGATTAACAGTGCAGCACAAGGTCTATCGAGTTATGTCGGAAATCTTAGCAGTCAAGCGGGCCTTCAACAGAATTTTAATGGTGGCGGTGGCTCGGCTAGCGCTCAAAACGTAGCAACTGAGGCTTTGCGAAATACCATCAATATTCCACCAACTTTGTACAAAAATCAGGGTGAACAAGTCGGCATTTATGTCGCCCGCGACCTTAACTTTTCGAGTGTATACGATGTCTCAGCAGCTCAATGATTACATTGCCGGTGAGGTGAACCGGTCGGCGTCTGTCAATTACCATTTGGAATTTGCACGCCAATGGATGGCCGACCCTGAAATTACCGAAGTCGTGGTCAATCGGCCTTTTGAAGTTTGGTGCGAGCGGCTAAACGTATGGGAAAAGCACGAAATGCCTGAGCTCACGTTCGAACATCTTATGTCTCTAGCGACCGCAACGGCCAAGTTTGCCAATAATGACGTGTCGGACACAAGGCCGATTCTATCGGCCATCCTGCCAGGCGGCGAACGTGTGCAAATCGTACTGCCTCCAGCGTGCGAACACGGCACGCTCTCGGTCACGATCCGGAAGCCATCGTTTAATATCCGAACCCTGGAAGACTACGAAAAACAAGGCTTTTTCGACCACATTCAACCGACGGGCAGGGAGCTTAGCGAGGAAGAAAAAAAGTCGCTTCGCCTCAGTGAAGGCGAAAAAGAGTTGCTTAGACTCAAGGAAAACAAGGACTACGTTCAGTTTATGCGCCGAGCCGTGCAACTAGAAAAGGTGATCGTTGTGGCCGGCGAAACTGGCTCAGGCAAAACAACGTTTATGAAAGCCCTAATGCAAGAAATACCCTCAAATCAGCGCATCGTGACGATAGAAGACGTGCCTGAACTATTCTTACCGTCTCATCCGAATCATGTTCACCTGTTTTATCCCAGCGAGGCCAAGGAAGAGGAAAACGCGATGGTGACGGCGGCGGCATTGCTTAAAAGTTGCTTGCGAATGAAGCCGACGCGAATTCTGCTTGCAGAATTACGCGGCGGTGAAACATTCGACTTTATCAATGTGGCCGCATCGGGCCACGGTGGCAGTATTACCAGTTTACATGCCGGATCAACACAATTGGCATTCGAACGCATGGCGTTGATGTGTCTACAAAACCGGCAGGGTCGAATGCTGCCCTACTCCGTTATTCGTCGATTACTGTATTTGGTGGTCGATATTGTTATTCATGTCCACAACGATATTGAAAGCGACGCTGGCCGACATATTACAGAAATATGGTACGAACCGACGTTAAAACGAGCACCTGTACCAATGGAAGATAGCCACGATGCCAGCGTATAGCCTGTTTTCCATTTTAAATGGAGACAAAACCACGTCGCCGGTGCGGTTTGTTGTCGCCAAATTATCCCGCAATTGCTGACAAGAAAAACACCTGAAGAAGATCCACTTGTCACCACAACTCACACGGTCGCCATTGGCGACAAATTAGCGCTACCTGGTCGCGTTCAGCGTCATCAAGTGGCCAAATAAGGATTGAACTATGGAAATGCCTAACTGGGTTAAATGGTTTATCGGAATCGTGGTATTTGCTGCTGCGACAATAGCAATTGCATGGCTAGCCGGCTTCGTATTTTTTGCGCTCAGTAAGATGAATCCGTTCGGTAAAACCGATTTCTCTACTTGGTGGACATACTGGCAATATTATCAGGATGATCCTGTCATCTTTAAGCGGCTTAAAGTATCTGGAATCATTGCGGCCGTTATCGGTTATGGCGTGCCCCTCCTTATAGCTAGCGACTTAATGCGCGAAGTCCGTACTCTGCACGGCGAAGCCCGCTTTGCTAACACAAGCGAAATAGAAAAAGCCGGCTTGTTCGGTAACGATGGCATCATTGTAGGTAAGTGGAAAGATCGGTTTTTGCTTTTTCCCGGACTGCAATTTGTTCTACTGGCGGCACCGACACGTTCAGGCAAAGGTGTCGGCATTGCCATACCAAATTTGTTGAATTATTCCGAGTCGGTCGTTGCACTGGATGTAAAACAGGAAAACTTTCTCATTACCTCGAAGTTTCGCGCCCGGCACGGGCAAGAAGTTTACTTGTTCAACCCATTCGCGGCGGATGGGAGAACGCACCGATATAACCCGCTGGGTTATATCACCAATAACCCACGGCTTCGAGTAACCGAAATATTGGCGATTGGTTACGCACTATATCCGGGAGCAAGCAGGGATTCATTCTTTGATGATACCGCCCGCAACCTGTTTCTTGGCTTGACCCTGTACCTATGCGAAACACCGAAACTTCCGCGCACCTTTAGCGAGTTACTTCGTCAATCATCGGGTAAAGGCCAACCAATCAAGAGTTATCTACAAAACCTAATTATTGCCCGCAACTATAGGGAAGTTGAGGAAGTGGACGATGAAGGTGTAATCACAAAAAACCTGGTTCCTATCCTCCTTTGGGACGGCAAGGGCTTACCGCCGTTGTCAATGGAATGTGTGGACGCTCTAAATCGCTTTACATGCACTTCGGATAACACGCTATCAAGCATCCTCACAACGTTTAATGCACCGCTGACTATTTGGGTAAGCCCGATAGTCGATGCCGCAACCAGTGCCAACGACTTTGATTTACGCGACGTGCGCAAAAAACGCATGTCGATTTATCTTGGCATTCCCGCCAACAAACTCGCTGAAGCCGAATTATTGCTCAATTTGTTTTTTTCTCAGCTAGTGAACCTCAACACCGACGATTTACTGTACTCGAAACCGGAGCTTAAATATCAATGCTTAATGTTGATGGACGAATTCGCCGCACCTGGCCGGATCGGCATCATCGACAAATCAAATTCCTATATGGCCGGGTATGGTATGCGAATGTTAACTATTATTCAGTCGCCGTCACAGATTGAGGCAGAACCGCGTAAGGGTTATGGCCGCGAAGGTGCAGGCACATTGATAACGAATCACGCCTTGCAAATTCTCTATACGCCGCGAAAACAAAGCGACGCAAACGAGTATTCGGAAATGTTGGGCTACTACACATTTAAAGCGAAAGGTTTGAGCCGTCAACGTGGCGGCCGAAATGAAGGCGGTCATAGCGAATCCGAATCGGATCAAAAACGGGCCTTAATGCTGCCGCAAGAACTCAAAGAAATGAGTTTGCGTAAGCAAATCATCAACCTTGAAAACACAAAGCCCATTCAATGCGAAAAGATCGCTTATTACGCGGATCATGCCTTCATTGACCGGCTGAAATCGGTATCGCCAACACTTGCAGCGTTAGATAACACCCCTATCCGTAAATGGCTGCGCAAGAAAGGTATCACCAGCAAGGCAAAGCCATCCAAGGAGCTATTAGAAGCCACTTGGGGACGTGGCGAGCTGGCAAGCCATATACCACTTATCGATCTGGATTTGCATGACGCCATTGTGCAAGAACGCAATCGGCCTATGACAACGGCGGATGTTTCTAAGGGTATCGATCTTCGCAAACTAGCGATAGATACATCAAAAATTTCAATTCCAGACGGAACCGCGTTACAGCCTGAAGAAATTGAAGCATTTGTTGATGACTTCTTTAATGCTCTTGATGAGGTGAATGAATATGGCGAAGACAGAGTCAGCGAACACCCCAGCATTAACAACGACCTCGATGACGAAGACGGCTCAAGCGAGCGCCCCAGTGACGAAGAGCTTGCGGCGCTTGATGCCCAAGTAAGCAATGAAATAGAGCTAGTAGAACCATCAAATGAAGAACTCGCGGCCATGATGGATGACTTTTACCCAGCCGATGACGAAATGATGGACAAAGAACCACCAGAATACCCCGACTGGATCAATGAACCGATACTTGATTTAAGTGTGCTTGAAAAGCCCGTCGTATCAAAAGAAGAGCGCGATTTGAATTAAGGCATTGAATTTGATGCCCGAAAGGGCTTCGATCAATACGGGCGAAGCCCAAGAGCGGCTTTATCGAGAGCCACATATTTTATCTATAAGGAGCCTCAACATGAATGAACGCACTACCTCAACGGAATCAAGGAAAAAGAACACTGGCAAATATCTGTCAAAAATCGACGAAGTTCCGAAGGAAATTCGAGATTACGCCATCAACAAACTAACCCCTCTGGATGCGAACGGAAATCGCGTTAAAGACGGCCAAGGAAACGAAGTTACCGCCTCTATTTCAGCGGCAAAGGAGAACGGAAGCTATTACGGTTCCGTGATTCTGAACAATGACAACTATCTTGTACAAGCAGTCGGGAAAGATCGCTTATTCGCAATCGTCCACGAAAAACAAAACGTGGCCTTTCAAGGCGCTTCGTTGGCTACG
>Ga0315268_10003933_pt1 | contig 16229 bp, 17 predicted proteins | sample C1_top_MG_FD_204535 | JGI IMG/M metagenome (GOLD analysis project Ga0315268, IMG submission 204535) | Sediment microbial communities from Yellowstone Lake, YNP, Wyoming, USA - C1_top | ecosystem: Environmental > Aquatic > Freshwater > Lake > Sediment | place: USA: Wyoming | collected 2017-08-01
CCACTGCTCCGCCTTCTCGCCGGCAGCCTCTGCGGCACGCGCCAAAATTCCCAGATGTTTGCTGCGCGCAAGGCTTCGCAGATGTTCCAAGCAAATACCCGTCAGGCGCGAGACTTCCTCTTCGGTGAACAGCTTCTGACTTGAACGGATCGTAACCACGCTAGTCAACTCCACACTGATACGATGCCAGCTTTATCCTAAATGCTGCACGGAAAAGTGGAGCAAGTTTAGTTCCGTTTGAGTATCCAAAAGTGCGATGACAGGTTGGTGTCGGCAAGTTGGAGAAAATACAAAGATTTAGCGGGCGGGGCATGGTTCTTGCAAGTGACGGGTGTTGAGACCGCCGACGGAAAGTGTGGAAAGAATTCAACTATTCGTGGAAGGAATTTACGATTTCCCGGATTTGTTTGGTGTGACGCACCTCATGGTGCGCGATGACGCGAAGCCAGTCATATAAATTCAGGCTGCCGACAAAGGGATGCGGGTAGCGGTAAGGGCTCAAATCACGCCCGCTCACCTCCTGGATGAACCCCAGCGTGCCGCGGCGCGCTTCACGCAATCGAGCGAGCGTCTCTTCCTTGTCGGCCACGAGTCCCGCCTCTAAGGGAATGGGTGTTTTCCTCCGGACGAGCCGCGATTCAATCATCCAGAGAGGCAGATGAAGTCGCCTCCAGACGGGAACCGGCATCGGATGGCGCTCAACGAGTTCCGCGGCCTTGGTAGTGATAGCGCATTCGACTTGAATGAGGTGGGCGATGAGCTCGGCGGTGGACCACCCGCCGAAGGCCAGCTGCTCCTGCCAGCGGCCGGAGGGTACTCGGTCCGCGGCCGAGAGCAGGGCCGCTCGGGCGCTACCCATCCGCTCGAGGATGAGGTTCAGGTCAGGCATGCTGCTTCACAGGTCTGCTCCGCCGGCCTTTTCGAAGGCGTGGGCGAGCCGGAGGATCAGACCTTCCTGAAAATGTGGGCCGAGAATCTGCAGGCCAACCGGGAGGCCCGCCTGCGCCGAGGCTACGGCGGGCAGGCCCACATGCGCCGAGGCTACGGCGGGCGGGCCTTCCGAAGTCTTGCCGCAGGGAACCGAAATACCCGGTACCCCCGCCAGCGAACCTGTCACGGTGTAGATGTCGGCAAGATACATCTGGAGGGGGTCGGCGGTGCGCTCGCCGAGGCGGAAGGCGGGAACCGGGGACGTGGGTGTCACAATAGCGTCCACGTTGGAGAAGGCCTCGATGAAGTCGCCGGCAATGAGGGTGCGCACCTTCTGGGCTTTCAGGTAATAGGCCTCGTAATAGCCGCTGGAAAGCGCGTAGGTGCCGAGCATGATACGGCGCTTCACCTCGGGGCCGAATCCCCGGCCACGAGTCTTCTTGTACATATCCAGCAGGTTTTCGCCCGGCACTCGCAGGCCGTAGCGGACCCCGTCGTAGCGGGCCAGATTGGAACTGGCTTCGGCGGTGGCCACGATGTAGTAGGCGCCAATAGCGTACTCGGTGTGGGGCATTTGGACGTCGACGCGACGGCAGCCGAGGCGCTCCAGGAGATGGATACCTGCCTCGATCTTGGTTCGCACCTCAGGATGCATCCCGGGGCCGAGGTACTGGCTGGGGACCCCCACGCGGAGGCCATTCACAGGGCGGTCGAGCTCGGCGGAATAGTCCGGCACAGGCAGATTCACGGAGGTCGAATCGTTTGCATCCCGACCGGCGATGACAGCCAGGATTGAGGCGAGATCGCGAACCGTGATGGCGAATGGGCCGATGCGGTCGAGAGAAGAGGCAAAGGCGATGAGGCCATAGCGGGAAACGCGGCCATAGGTCGGCATCATCGCGGGGATTCCGCAGAAGGAGCCAGGCTGCCGGATGGAGCCGCCCGTGTCGGTCCCCAGCGCGGCCACGGCCAGACCTGCGGCGACCGCCGCCGCAGAGCCGCCGCTGGAGCCGCCGGGGACGCGGTCGAGAAAAAGCGGGTTGCGGACGGGACCGTAGGCGGAGTTTTCGTTCGAGCTGCCCATGGCAAACTCGTCGCAGTTGGTTTTGCCGAGAACGATGGCTCCGGCACGCTCGAGCCGGTCGACGGCGGTGGCGTCGTAGGGCGGGACGTAGTTTTCCAGGATGCGCGAGCCGCAAGTCGAGCGCAGGCCGCGGGTGCTGATGACGTCTTTGACAGCCAGGGGAACGGCCGCTAACGGCGGCAGCGGCTGGCCGGAAGCCAGCAGAGAGTCGATGCGGTCGGCCTGGGCGTAGGCGCGTTCGGGCGAGAGCGTGAGGAAGGCGTTCAATTCAGCATTCCGCGCTTCAACGCGGGTGAGAAACTCCTTCGTCAGCTCGCGGGCACTGAATTTCCTGCTCTCCAATCCGGAACGAATGGCCGCGGCGGTCCATTTTTCGCCCGGTGACGGGAATGGAGACTTGGAGGTCACCGGTCAATCACCTTGGGGACGCGAAAATACGGGGGGCCGGGATCGGGCGCGATTTCGAGCAGGGTATCGGCCATCCCGCAGGCTGCGGCCGAGTCTTCGCGCAGAGAGGGATTCTCGACGGACGTGGCGGTGAGAACCTGGGCGAGCGGTTCCACGGTTGTCGTATCGAGTTGGTTCAGCTTCTCGATGTAGGTGAGGATCGATTCCAACTGGCCGCGGTACATTTCCACTTCGGCGGCGGAAAGCTCGAGGTGAGCGAGCTCAGCGACATGCAACACGTCTTCGCGAGTGAGTTTCATCTCTGGCTCAAGTACGGGCGGCGAACCAGCCGCGGATTAACTACGTTAATTTCAATGGCATAGCGGGACTGCTACTTCGTTTCGCCCTTACCCAGGTAACTGGCGGCGACGCGCGCGATCAGTTCGCGCAACTCCTCATCAGAAATCTCAGCGAGCGGCTGTTCAAGTTCCTTCATCACCTCACGGAGTTTGTCTTCGACCTCGGCGCCAGCGGGTTTGCCGTGAGGGGGGGCGGTGGGCTGGGGTGCCGCCGCCGCGCGCCTCTTCCGCTTGGGTGCGACGAATCGCACCTCGCGAACCAGATTGCCACCCCACCAGGCGTTCACCTTGGCGCGAATCGGCTTGCTCAAGCGCTCCACCTGCGCCTGCCAAGGGCCTTCATCCACCCCCACATCCAGGCGGCTTCCGTTCCAACCAGCGGGCCGCGTGTGCGCAGCGAGCCGAGCGCCGACCATCAGCGGCCAAACAGCAATCAGAAGGTCCAGGGGCTTCTCCGGCTTGGCGATGCGGCGAAGCGCGGCCCAGACGCTCTTGCTGGCATGTTCCATGAGGCCCAGATTCTAGCACAGGGCGCAGCAGGGTTCCCGTGCAGCGCGCGTGTCAACGCAAGCCGAGCTGGTCGGCGATGCCCCGCATGGCTTCGATGCAGAAAGCGATGTGCTCTTCGAGCGGGATGCCCAGCTCTTCGGCTCCTTTGATCACATCTTCCCGATTGACGCCGCGGGCGAAGGCTTTGTCTTTCATTTTCTTCTTCACTCGCGGTGCTTCCACCTCGGAGAGGCTTTTGCTGGGCTGAACGAGGGCGCAGGCGGTGATGAAGCCGGCCAGCTCGTCGCAGGCGAACAGGGTGTGTTCGAGCTGGGTCTGGCGAGGCACGCCGGTGAAATCGGCATGAGAAAGGATGGCGTGGATCAGTTCCTCCGGATAGCCGCGTTCGCGGAGGATTTTTGAGCCTTCGGAAGGATGCTCGCGGTCGGGGGTGTGGTCGGGATTGGGCCAGCGCTCGTAGTCGAAATCGTGGAGAAGTGCGGCCAAGCCCCAGAATTCCTCGTCGGCGCCCGACTTGCGGGCGTAAGCGCGGACACAGGCCTCGACAGCCAGGGCGTGCTTCCGCAAATTCTCGTTCTGCGTGTATTCACAGAGCAGGTTCCAGGCGTCTTCGCGCGTCGGCATTGTGCCCCCTGAAGCAGCTTGATTTTGAAACGCAATATTCTAATGCGGAATCAAAGTTGCGTGGCCGGAAGGTGCGGGGTGGATGGGGTGGAGTGAATTGGAGAGCAAAGCCTGAAAAAAAGACTTGACTTGGGGCTAAGCAATCCGGACAATGGCCGCGCGCCAGTTTCTGCTTTCCCCCTGATCAAGAGTCTCCCCATTTCCGCACGCCGGAGGAATCTGTGAGGAGCCGGTGTCGGAGCATAACGGTACCAGGAGCCAGGTAGACATCGACCGAGACGTCGTCCGTTGCAAGACGTGTGGTCTGGTGCAGTATCGCACTCGCACGGGCAACTGCCGGCGTTGTTTGCGCCTGCTGCCCCCGAAGGTGGAGTATCTCGTTCCGCCCCCTCCGCCACAGGAATTGCCGGGGGACGACCGCCAGTTGTTCGAGCGTTGGCCGAACCGCGAGACCGTGGAGAACATCGGGCAGCGCATTCGGCAACTGCGCGAGTCGCGCGGCATGACGCAAAGCCAGTTGCAGGCGAGGTCGCGCGTGTCGCGTTCCTACCTTTCGCGCATCGAAAGCGGCCAGATGACGCCCAGCCTGGGGACGCTGGAAAAAATCTCCGAGGCGCTCGGGGTGGGGATGAACCGCTTCTTTGTGCCGGAGTCGAATGGCGAGGCGCTGATGGAGGACCCGTTCATCCAGGGGCTGCGGCCGTTTTTGCGGCAACTGGACGTGGAACAGTGGCAGTCGATCCTGAAGCGGCTGCAAGCGATCAGCGACCACGTGGGGGGCAGCAATGGCACTCCGCGGCCCCAGCCGCAATCGGTGCATCTTCTGCACCCGGCGCGATTCAGTGCGCCGCAGAGCCGCGCGCGCAATGGCCACGTGGCAGTAGCGCACCGTTAGGAGAGTCGCGCAGATAGGAATCGGGGCGGGCGGCGTGGTCGTCGCCGGGATGGGCGACCTAGCCGGCCCGCCCTTTCTTTTGTTGTTGATCTCACCTGAACCCAGTCAGATGCCGCGCTGAAGCGCGCCGCTACAGGGGCTGTTCGGATAGATAGGGAGATGTAGCGCCGCCTTCCAGGCGGCCGGTGCGCGGGGCGGAGCCACGCGACAGCACAAAGCCGACAGGATGCCCCTCGTATTCATTCGGGATAAGCGGGCGCCACCGAAAACCGGCGTGAAAGCTACTGGGGTTCTTGTTTGCTGAGGCGGGCGAGAGCGATTTCGGTGTAGAGGCCTTTGCGTTCGAGGACGACGACGCGGAGGGCGTCCTCTTTGTCGGAGATGTAGGCGGTGTCACTGGACTTGACCATGATCCCGACTACTTCTTTCTTCTTTTCCATTTTACCCGGGCCTTCGCGCTCGAAATCGAGGCTGAGATTCTCGCGGTACCAGGCGTCCACGTTCTGGATTGGGTCGGGGGTGCGGTAGCGTGCGGAGGTGACGAACAGCGAATCCTCCTCCGGAGAAGTGAGTTCGACCGTCGCGCCCGGCTCGGTAAGCATCGCGCCGGGATAAACGGGCAGGCCGGGATCCACGTGGGCGTTCCGAGCGACCTTCAACTCTCCTGCCGGGGTGCGGACTTCCACCTGATTGTCGGTGCGGATGACCTCCACATTCTGGCGGATGAAATAGGCAGCTAGGATGCCGCCGAGACCGAGGACAGCAACCGCCACGACAACCAAGCCGATGAACCACCAGACAAGATTGTCTTTCTTCTGCGGCGCTGGAGTCGGGGCCGTGGACATTCCTGCCTCCTGGGGCCTCTACTCAATTCTACGCTGAAAAACGGTGAGAGGTTGCAGGGGGCTGGCGAGGGCCGCTTGGGGCTGGAGCGCGGAGGCCCCTCGGCTTCGCTCGGGGCAAGCAAGCCTCCGCGCAGAAGAGCGGTGCCGAGGCACCGCACTCCAAAGTGCCCGCGTGATGCCGGTGCAGAAGAGGGCGGGCACGGGGGGCCCGCCCCTACCGATCCTGGGATGTTCTGCAAGCGCCTCAGGGGCTAAAGCCCTTTTCTTCTTGCCGCGCTCTCGGCACGGCTGAAGCCGTGCCCTCCCGCGTTTTTCGATGACGGGGGCCCGCCCCTACAGGCTGGATTAAGCGAAGCGGACTTTGATGTCGGGGCGCTTCTCGAGGTGCACGGTGTCTACGAAGCGCACCTGGCGCTGCTCGAGCGTCATGATGAGCGAATGGGTGCGAATGCCTTCGCCGAAAAAGCGCACGCCGCGAAGCAGGTTGCCGTCGGTGACGCCGGTACAAGCGAAGATGATTTTCTTGCCGGGCGCCAGCTCTTCGGTGTCGTAGATGCGCTGGGGATCCTTGATGCCCATTGAGGCCAGGCGCTCTTTGTGCTCGGGCTTGGAGACGACGAGTCGCGCGAGAATCTGGCCGTTCAAACAGCGGAGCGCGGCGGCGGCGAGCACGCCTTCGGGCGCGCCGCCCGTGCCCATAACGGCGTGGACGCCGGTGCCGACAACGGCCGCCGAAATACCGGCGGAAAGATCACCGTCGCCAATCAAGCGAATGCGCGCGCCGGCGGCGCGGATTTCGTTGATGAGTTTTTCATGGCGCGGGCGGTCGAGAACGATGACGACCAGGTCTTCAACGTCGCGGTCGAGGCGCTTGGCGATGGACTGGAGGTTCGTCGCCACGGGCGCGTCCAAATCCACCGCACCTTTGGAACTCGGACCGACAATGATTTTTTCCATGTAGATGTCGGGCGCGTGCAGCAACCCGCCCTGTTCGCTGGCGGCGAGGACGGCGATGGCGTTGGCCGAACCGAGGGCGCAGAGGTTTGTGCCTTCGAGCGGGTCCACGGCGATGTCCACTTTTGGATAGTCGGGGCTTAAATTGTGCTGGGCGGCGCCGACTTTTTCGCCGATGTAGAGCATGGGGGCTTCGTCGCGCTCACCTTCGCCGATGACGATGGTGCCGTCCATGGGCACCGAGTCCATGACCTTGCGCATGGCTTCGACGGCCATGTCGTCGGCCTTGTGGCGATCGCCCTGGCCCATCGTCCGCGCCGAGGCAATGGCCGCCTGCTCTACGACCCGCAAAAACTCCAAGCTGAGTTGAATTTCCATCATCGCTCCTGAAGGGCAAAAATTGCGCCGCCCGACCGGGCGGGCCTGGCCGCGTCCCGCGGGGCCCCTATCATAAGCACATTCGCGGCGGAGGACAAAGCAACGCTGCGCAGGCGATCAAGGCAATGTCGGAGAGTCGCAAAAACTCGCCAAGACCTCAGGGGCTAAAGCCCACGGTTTGAAAGCTTCTTGCGGCACGGCTGAAGCCGTGCCCTCCCGGCCGCGGCAGATTACGCGTCTATGAGATGAGTTCATTTCAAAAACTTGGCAGACCAACGCCGACGAAACCTTATTGGGACTCACTCCGCGACGCTAGTGGAGAGGTTGGATGCGAGCGTTGACGATGAAGGGATCGTTGAATTCGGTCAGATCGCCGGCCTTCTTGCCCTGCACGGGCATGAGACGCGCGGTCAGAGGCTTGCGCAATCGCACGGCAAGGCTGGCGATGTCGCCGATGATGCGCGAGAGTTGATCTTCGGTGACGTCGCCGGGCAGGGGAACGGTGTCGAGACCCGTGCCACACACCGAGGAGTAGGCCAGCAGCGCGTCGAGCGTCAGTGTGCCTTCGCTCCAGCGCTGGGCGAGGCGCGAGTCTTCCAGCACGGGGAGCATCAGGCCGGAATAGCCGCGGCGCATCAGCGGCGCGTCCTTGAGGACGCTGGTGATGAGCGCGGCCGCGGCCATCGTGCCCGGGGAGCCGAAGGGTACGCCGGTGAGCTTTTCGACGGCCGCGCCGATCGAAACATCCTTGAGCGGGGCTGTGGAGACGTCAATGCCCATGAAAGCCCAACCGGTCCGCTTCTCAATGGCCGTGCTGAGGTCCTGGATGGCTTTGCCGTGAAAGGCGAGCAGAATGGCTAGGGTTTTGCGGGCTGCTTCGTGGTTGCCCTTCGCTGCCGAGAATGCTTCGTCCACAAGACTCGCGCCCTGAAGCGCCACGGCAAATTGTCTGCCGCCGCCGACATGGTAGCTGGCGGGGTAAAAGGGCGTGAGCGGCTCCACCATGGCCGCGGCTGCGAAGTTGAAGTTGCCCTGGCTGTGCGGCGTATGTTCTTCGAGGTACTTCATGATGCGCGCGGCGGCGCGGACCGATTTCCAGTGCACACCGCTTTCGTCGCCGACGATGATGCTGCCGTCCAAGCCGGGATGTGTGGCCAGGATTTCGGCGTAGAAATCGGTCAAGCTGAAATCGTCTGGATCATGAAAAGCGGCGGGACCGATGGCAGTGGGAAATCCCTCCTTCTTCACCAGCGCTTCGTATTCGGAGTAAAAGGCGCGCACCTGGTCGCGCGACATCGCGCGAGCGATCACGGTGAAAGGTTGCGGCGTGATTCGGAGCGTCTGGACTTCGTAGCCGGCGCGCTCGAATTCGTTTTTAGCTTGGCGGAGCATCGCCGCGGTTTCGGCAATTTGTGCGGCCATCTGTGCGGTGTCGATGCGGACGAAGGCAGTGACCGCGCGGATTTTTGGCTTTTCCGCAGCCTGCAAGGCGGGTGAGCCCATCGCAGCGAAAACAAGCAAAGCGATCCAGAAGCGGCGAAAATGGCGCAGGGAAATCATAAAGGGTCTCCCTCTCTCGTGCTGGCTGTGGATGGCCGAGCGCTGATTCTACGCGAAAGCCGGGATGCCGGTGATTTTTTCTCCGATGACGAGCTTGTGGATGTCGTGCGTGCCCTCGTAGGTCTTGACCGACTCCAGGTTGGTGAGGTGGCGCATGATGCAGTAGTCGTCGACGATGCCATTCGCGCCGAGGATGTCGCGGGCCAGCCGCGCGCATTCCAGGGCCATCCAGACGTTGTTCATCTTGATCATCGAGATATGCGTGTGGTCGGCACGGCCGAGATCTTTCAGGCGGCCCACCTGAAGGGTCAAAAACTGCGCCTTGGTGATTTCGGTGATCATCCACGCGAGCTTGTCTTGGACGAGTTGGTGGGAGGCGATCGGGCGGTTGTTCCATTGCTTGCGCGTCTTGGCGTAGTCGAGAGCGGTATGGAAGCAGGCCATCGCGGCGCCGATGCCGCCCCAGCCGATGCCATAGCGCGCCTGGTTCAGGCACATCAGCGCCGTCCTCAACCCTTCCGCCTTGGGGAGGAGATTCTCCAGGGGAATCTCGCAATCGGTCAGAGCGAATCCCGAAGTCACGGAAGCGCGCAGCGACCATTTCCCGTGCACATCGTGGGCTTTGAAGCCCGGCGTGCCCTTCTCCACGAGAAAGCCGCGGACGATGCCGTCTTCGGTTTTGGCCCAGACGACGGCGAAATCGGCGATGGACGCATTGGTGATCCACATCTTTTCGCCATTCAGCACCCAGCGGTCGCCTTTGCGGGCGGCCCGCGTAAGCATGCCGCCGGGGTTGGAGCCGAATTGCGGCTCGGTGAGGCCGAAACAGCCCACTGCCTCGCCCTTCTGGAGCTTGGGGAGCCATTTGTCTTTTTGCGCATCGGAGCCGAACGTGTAGATGGGGTACATCACCAGCGCGCTCTGGACGGAGCAAAAACTGCGGATGCCCGAATCGCCGCGCTCCAGTTCCTGCATCACGAGGCCGTACTCAACGTTGGACATCTCCGCGCAGCCGTAACCCTTCAGGTTGGCGCCGAAAAAGCCGAGCTCGGCCATCGTAGGAACGAGGTGCAGAGGGAATTTGGCATCGCGGTTGTGCTGTTCGATGATGGGCAGGACGTGCTCATCCACGAATTGACGAGCCGTCTGGCGGACCAGTTTTTCCTCGTCAGTCAGAACAGAGTCGAAATCCATGAAATCGACACCGGGAAAGGAAGGCATCGGGGTCTCCTTTTGGGATGCACCACAGGCCGGGGCAATTCCCCGCTCTCAGGGGCGAACTCTGCCAAGCGCAATACGGCTGGTCAGAACGGCAAATTCTAGCAAGTCGGAATGAATGCCAGCAAGCCGCTCGTTGACCTTTCTGCGCACAGATGCTATAAATTTTCCCTTTATCTAGCGTGAAACGTGGTGTGCAGTGTGACTGCTTCCCGCCGCGGCGGGCGAGGAAGACTGACTCCCGTCTGTGGTAACAAGCAGTCCTCAATCGTCAAAGCGAGCGTTCCAGAGGAATCCAAGAAGAGAAATGCAGGTTCTGAATCAGCTCACGGGGTTGATGTGGCAAGCCGCCCCCACATTCTTCTTCCTGCTCGTGCTTTACCTTTGCCTCAAGACCCTGTTTTTTAAGCCACTTGAGAAGGTCCTGGAGGAGCGAAGCGCACGGATCGAAGGCGCCCGTCAGTCGGCGGAGTCCGCTCAGGCTGCAGCCCAGGAGAAGATCCGTGCGTATCAGGGAGCGCTGAAAAAGGCACGCAGCCAAATCTACGCGGAACAAGAAGCCGCCCGCCGGGCCGCGCTCGAAGAGCGAGCGGGTATGGTGCGAGAAGCCCGGAACCGAGCCAATGAGACCACTCGCGTCGCCAAAGAGAGAATCGCCGCCGAGATGACGCAGGCACGCGAACAATTGGAACGAGAAAGCCAGGCGCTGGCCGGCGAAATCGTACGCGTCGTGCTGGCACAGCGTCCCGGAGGGTCGGCAACCCCATGAAATTGCCGGTGACGCGAAGAATCGCCAGCCAAATCGCCGCTGTCGTGGTCCTGCACCTCGTGTTCTTTCTGCCTGCGCTGGCCGCCGAAGGGGAAGGCGGGCAAGAGAGCTCACCGATGGAGTGGGTGTTCCGCTGGGTCAATTTTCTCATCATTGTGGGCGCGCTGGGCTACTTCATCGCCAAGATGGGGCGGCCCGCGTTCCAGCGGCGCGCAGAAACCATCAGCGGGGCCATTGCCCAGTCCGGTGCGGTCAAAGCCGAGGCCGAACAAAAGATGCGTGAGGCTGAGGGGATGCTGGCGCGCCTGGATCAGGAGGTCGCTGAGCTTCGGGTTGCCGCGATGCGGGATGCGGCCGCGGAGCGCGAACGAATCCGCGCGACCGCGCGCGAGGAAGCGGCCAAAGTTGACCGCGCCGCGGCTGCGGAAGTCGTGGCAGCCGAGCGCGCGGCACTCCTGGAATTGAAGGCGGTGGCGGCGCGGCTCGCAGTGGAGCGCGCCGAGGCGGACATCCGCAATCGAATCACGCCGCAGGCGGAAGAAGTGTTGTTCCGATCGTTTCTGGGGAACCTGACGAGGAGCGTGAATTGAAAGCCCTGGCACAACGCTACGCGCAGGCGCTGGTGGACGTCGCTCTGGAAAACAAGCAGACCGAAGTCGTCAAAGAGGAACTCTCAGCGTTCGTCCGGCTGGCGGCGGAATCGGCGGACCTGCGGATTTTCCTGACCAGTCCGGCCGTGCCGCGGCCGCAAAAGCAGGCGGTGATCGAAAAACTGGTTGAGCGGCTGGGTGCCAGCAAGACGCTGCTGAATTTTCTGCTGGTGCTGGTCGAAAACCGACGCACGGGGCTGCTGGACGAGATTCAGGTGGCGTTCCACGAACAGCTGTACGCGCGGCTGTGCGTTGCGGACGCGTATGTGACTTCGGCGCGGGATCTCAGCGGCGCGGAAAGAACAGAATTGACACGCGCGCTGGAAAAGATCACGAAAAGACGCGTGGAAACGCACTACGGGGTCAACCCAGAACTGATCGGCGGAGCGGTGGTGCGGATCGGTTCTACGATTTATGACGGGTCGGTACGGGAACAGCTGAACCGGCTTCGCGAGCAATTGGCGGCGGAATAGGAGCGGTGCATGGCGACCATCAAGGCTGACGAAATCACAAAAATCATCCGGGAGCAGATCGAGAACTACGAACAGTCGATGACCGTGGAAGAAGTGGGCTCGGTCATCTCGGTCGGCGACGGCATCGCGCGCATTCACGGGCTGGAAAAAGTGATGGCCGGGGAAATGCTGGCGTTCCCGCACAACGTGTTCGGCATCGCGTTGAACCTGGAGGAAGACCAGGTGGGCGCCGTGCTACTGGGAGAGTTCAACGAGATCAAGGAAGGGGACGTCGTCAAGCGGACGAACACGATCATGTCGGTGCCGGTGGGCGATGCACTCATTGGGCGCGTGGTCAACCCGTTGGGCCAGCCGCTCGACGGACGCGCGCCGATTCTGACGGACCACCGGAATGCGCTCGAGCGCTTGGCGCCGGGTGTGGTGGACCGGCAACCCGTGCGCGAGCCGCTGCAAACAGGAGTCAAGCCGATTGATTCGATGATCCCAATCGGGCGCGGCCAGCGCGAATTGATTATCGGCGACCGCCAGACGGGCAAAACAGCCATCATCCTGGACACGATCATCAACCAGAAGGGCCAGGAGATGATCTGCATCTACTGCGCGATCGGTCAGAAACGCTCGACGATCGCGCAGGTGGTCAAAGTGCTCACCGACTCCGGCGCGATGGATTACACGATTGTGGTCGCAGCGTCGGGCAGTGAACCCGCGACCCTGATATACATCGCGCCATACGCCGCGTGCGCGATGGGCGAGCACTTCCGCGATACCGGTCGCCACGCGGTTTGTTTCTATGATGACCTTTCCAAGCATGCGCAGGCCTACCGCGAAATCTCCCTGCTGCTGCGCCGCCCGCCGGGACGCGAAGCGTTTCCCGGCGACGTCTTCTATTTGCACTCGCGGCTGCTGGAGCGCGCAGCGAAACTCAGCCAGGAAAACGGCGGCGGCTCCCTGACCGCGTTGCCCGTGATTGAAACGCAGGCCGGCGACGTTTCCGCATACATCCCCACGAACGTGATCTCCATCACGGACGGGCAAATTTACCTGGAGTCGGATCTGTTCAACGCGGGCATCCGGCCGGCGATGAACGTGGGCATCTCGGTCAGCCGCGTCGGCGGCAATGCGCAGATCAAAGCGATGAGGCAGGTGGCCGGGACGCTGCGGCTGGAGCTCGCGCAGTACCGCGAGCTCGCCGCGTTCGCGCAGTTTGGATCGGAACTCGACAAGGCCACGCAGGCCCAACTGGCGCGCGGACAGCGTCTGACGGAAATCCTGAAACAGGATCAGTTTCAACCGCTGCCCGTCGAAAAACAGGTCATCATCATCCTGGCGGGCACGAACGGCTATCTGGATTCTCTGGAGGTCGGCGATTGCCGGCGCTACGAGCTCGAGCTCTATTCTTTCCTAGATACGAACTACGTGGGGCTGCTCAAAAAGCTCGCGGAAAAGAAGGCACTCGACGACGATTTGCGGGGAGAAATTACGGCGGCGCTGAAAGCGTTCAGCGAGCGCTTCGCGGTCTCCGGTGCCGCGGCTGCCGCCGACTAGAGACGCATGGCCACCCTGCTTGATTTCCGGCGCCGCATCCGCTCGGTGAAGAACACCCAGCAGCTTACCCGGGCGATGAAGTTCGTGGCCGCGGCAAAATTGCGGCGGGCGCAGGACCGCGTATATGCGGCGCGGCCGTATGCACGGCAGATGCTGAGCGTGCTGCGTTCGGCGATGACGCGCATCGAGAACCCCACGCATCCGTTGATGGCGCGGCGACCAGAGGAACGCGTGCTGGTGCTGGTGGTGACCGGGGACAAAGGGTTGTGCGGCGCGTTCAATACCAACGTCCTGCGGCGCGCGGTGGGATTTTTTCGCGAACACCAAGCGGAATCGCTGTCCGTCGTCTCAGTCGGCAAGAAAGGGCGCGACGCGCTGCGGAAGCGAACGATCAGCCTGGTCGCCGAGTATCTGAACGTCTCGATGCACTTGGAATTCGCGCGGGTGAAAGAGATCGCGGATCGAGTGATCCAGATGTACACGCAGAACGAGGTTGATGCGGTCTACGCGATTTACAACGAGTTCAAGAATGTGCTGGCCCAGCGGCTGCTGGTGGAGCGACTGCTGCCGATCGACCCGGAGGAATTGCAGGGAGAACAAGGAACCGTTGAGGGCAGCGTGGCGGTGGACTACATCTACGAACAGCCGCCGGCTGAGATCTTTGACCGTCTGTTGCCGCGGCACGTGACGACGCAGGTCTTTCGCGTGCTACTGGAGTCGGCTGCGGCGGAGCAGGCGGCGCGAATGACGGCGATGGAATCGGCGACGAACAACGCCGCGGAGCTGATCGACCAGCTGACGCTGCACATGAACAAGGTCAGGCAAGCGAGCATTACGAAAGAAATTATCGAGGTCGTGAGCGGGGCGGCGTCAGCCACCTCGTGAAGTGACCGGCGACCTGTGAAGAAGAGGGATGGGACATGAGCAACGAAATCTTTGCAGCGGAAGGTCACGTGGTGCAGGTGATCGGGCCGGTGGTGGACGTGCAGTTCGAAGAAAGCAGCCTGCCCACGATCTACAACGCCGTGCGCATCACCAGTGAAGGATTCAAGACCCCGGAGCCACTCGACATCATCACAGAAGTGCAGCAGCACCTGGGTGAGGGGCGCGTGCGCTGCGTGGCGATGAAGCCCACCGAGGGCGTGGTGCGCGGGATGAAGGCGCTCGACTTGGGCAAGCCGATCGAGGTGCCGGTGGGTCGGATCACGCTGGGGCGTGTGATGAACGTTCTCGGCGAACCCGTGGACAAGCTCGGCCCCATCCACAGCGACGTCCATTACTCGATCCATCGGCCGGCGCCGTCGCTGGAAGACCAGTCCACTGAATTGGAGATGTTCGAGACCGGGATCAAGGTCGTGGACCTCCTCGAGCCTTACCTGAAAGGCGGCAAGATCGGGTTGTTCGGTGGGGCGGGCGTCGGCAAGACCGTCATCATCATGGAGCTTATCCACAATGTGGCGATGAAGCATGGCGGCGTTTCCGTATTCGCCGGCGTAGGAGAGCGCACACGCGAAGGCAACGACCTGTGGCTGGAGATGCAGGAATCGGGCGTGATCAATATAAAAGATTTCCAGAAATCGCGCGCGGCGCTGGTCTATGGACAGATGACCGAGCCACCCGGCGCGCGACTGCGCGTGGGTCTGACGGGGCTGACCGTCGCGGAGTACTTCCGGGATGAGGAAGGCCTAGACGTGCTCCTGTTCATTGACAATATTTTCCGGTTTGTGCAGGCCGGGTCGGAGGTGTCGGCGCTGTTGGGGCGCATGCCTTCGGCAGTGGGCTACCAGCCAAACCTGAATACGGAAATCGGCGAGCTCGAAGAGCGCATCACCTCGACAAAGCGCGGCTCGATCACATCGGTGCAAGCGATTTACGTGCCTGCCGACGACTACACCGACCCGGCGCCAGCGGCGACGTTCACGCACCTGGACGCGACGACAAACCTCAGCCGCCAAGTCGTGGAGCGCGGCATCTACCCGGCCGTTGATCCTCTGGCAAGCTATTCGCGCATTCTGGACCCGCGCATCGTGGGACAGGAGCACTATACCGTGGCGCGGTCGGTGAAGTCGGTGCTGCAACGCTACAAGGATTTGCAGGACATCATCGCCATCCTGGGCATCGAGGAACTTTCCGACGAGGATAAGCTGACGGTGGCTCGCGCGCGAAAGATCGAGAAATTCCTGTCGCAACCATTCTTCGTGGCGGAGCAGTTCACGGGGCTCGAAGGGAAGTACGTCACCGTGGCCGAGACCGTGGGCGGGTTCAAAGAGATCGTCGAAGGCAAGCACGATGATGTGCCGGAGCAGGCCTTCTACATGGTCGGCACGATCGAGGAGGCGCTCGAAAAGGCTCACAAGATGTCGGCGATGGTTTGAGCAGTGGCGAGTGGATAGTGGACAGTGGAAAGCAAGAAGAGAAAGTACGGAAGATGAGAGATGCTACCTGACGCGATCGAATTTCTGGTGGTGACGCCGGAGCGGCAAATCGTCAGCGAGACGGTGACCGAAATTCAACTGCCCGGGCTGGGCGGCTATCTGGGCATTCTCCCCGGGCACGCGCCGCTGATCACGGAGCTCGGCGTCGGCGAATTGAGTTACCGAAAGGGCGGAAGCCTGCACTACCTGACGGTCGTTCACGGGTACGCCGAAGTGCTGGGGGACCGCGTCGTCGTGCTGGCGGAAATCTCCGAACGCGCCGAGGAGATTGACGTGGACCGCGCCCGCGCCGCGGAACAACGCGCCGAGAAACGTCTGGCGAAACAAAACGATCCTGACGTTGATTGGGACCGCGCCATCTTCGCGTTGGAGCGCGCGTTGGTGCGGCAGCAGGTTGCTGCCAAAGCTGGTGCCGTCGCCGCGGCGCAGGATGAACACTCGCACTCAGCACCATAACAGACTGTGAACCACCTCCCCAAAGTCCTCCTAAAGACTTCTGCATAGATAGCTTGATATTTGAGTCGTTGGGTGCGACCATGGGGCATGATTGCCCAAAAGGATCGCCAACGGGATTTTGCCGCGCTGGAAGCGCGCCGTCGCCAAGCCGTTCATT
>Ga0315268_10003934_pt1 | contig 16222 bp, 15 predicted proteins | sample C1_top_MG_FD_204535 | JGI IMG/M metagenome (GOLD analysis project Ga0315268, IMG submission 204535) | Sediment microbial communities from Yellowstone Lake, YNP, Wyoming, USA - C1_top | ecosystem: Environmental > Aquatic > Freshwater > Lake > Sediment | place: USA: Wyoming | collected 2017-08-01
GTTATCCTTATCGCCGTAGCCCTGGTTCTGGCCGTCGCGGGCCCCATCACCCTCATTGCCCTGCGCTCCCCTTCGTCCCAAATCCGCCAACGCATCCTGGCTCTGTTCTCCGGTCCCGGGGGGGAGCGTTCTTCAGGCTTCTGCACCCTCGTCGACGAGGCCGGAAGCGTGCTCCTCCGCACCGGGATACTGGTAAAACGCGGCGACGTCTTCATCGACCCGGCCGGCCAAAGCCACCGCGTGACCCGCGTGAGCGGAGAGAGGGCCCTGACTGTCCTGGCCCCGGAGGTCGGATCTCGGGCGCCCCAACCCAGAGAGCCCGGAAGCGGCCAACTCGGTCCGGTGGCCGCCGCCGCCGATCCCGCCATCTCTCTCGGTGGCGCCCCTTCCCCGTCGCCGCAGGCCATCCCGCTTGGCACGGCCCGTCAGGTCATCGTCCTCTACCACACCCACTCGGACGAGTCCTACATCCCGGACGACGGGACAGCCTCCATCTACGGCGACGGCGGTGTCTACAGGGTGGGAGACGCCATGACTACCGCCCTCATTACCGCCGGCTTCACTGTGGTCCACGACCGGGCCGCTCACGACCCGCACGATGGCGGCGCCTACCCACGTTCTAGACGCACTCTTCTCCAGAATCTTCAGTACGGCCCGACCCTGATCTTTGACGTCCACCGCGATTCGGCGCCGGCCTCCGAGTACCTGACGACGATCGACGGGGCCGAGACCGCCCGCATTCTCATCGTCATCGGAGGGGCAAACCCGCTCTACCGGGGCAACCTCGGCGTGGCCAACCGGATGAAGACCACGGCCGACAGCCTCTACCCCGGTCTGACCCGCGGCATCCTCGTGGCCGGAGGCAACTTCAACCAGGATCTGACCGCCGCCGGCATCCTGCTCGAGGTGGGGACGGAGAGCATCTCACGGGCCTCCGCCGAAAGGGCCGCCGGCCTGTGGGCCAACGTGACCGCGGCCTACCTCGGCCCACCCGGACCCGAGCCGCCAATTTCGGCCAACAATAGCCACTAGAAGGCCAATTAAGGTCGCCCACGCACAAAGTGCCAGGTTTCCGGTCTTGTCTCCCACCCATACTAGCATCTGACGACTTAGCCGTTGGAGGTGACACCATTGGCGAGAAGACGTGGGCAAGCCCTTGTGCCCGCCGCTCGGGCGGCTCTCGATCAACTGAAGTTCTCGGTCATCAGTGAAGTCGGGGTGGCCAAGAATCCGGCCACGGCCAGGAGCGCCCTCGATCCCAAGGGATACTACCAGGTCCTTGACCAATTCAAATGGTACATTGCCGAGGAGTTGGGCCTGGATCAGAAGGTCAGGAGCTTGGGATGGGCCGACATGCCGTCGCGGGAGTGCGGCTCGGTCGGGGGCAACCTGGGTGGGCAGATCGGGGGGCAGATGGTCCGGCGAATGATCGCTCTGGCTGAAGAGCGGATCTCGCAGGGAGCGGGTGGCGCGAACTTTCTACCGGGGGCCTCGTTCGGGCGGCCCGGGCCATCGCGGTGAGACGCGGGACGAAACCTCGCCGGCCGCCTGACTCTAGCGGGGCGGAGGCTTCTCGATCGACACGAGATGACTCCGCCCCTTGACCTCCAGCCTCAGGACGCGTTCGGGCGTCCCAGACCATCGGCGGACGCCGCTTCCGGCGTCGAGGGGTTCCACCTCTCCCACCGCGCCCGGCGCCCCGTTGCCCGGCCAGCCTAGAGCCCACTCGCGGGGCATGTCCAGCCAGACTCTCCTCGCCTCACCCACCGTGACCCGGATGAACCGAACCACACCCCGTGGCCAAACCCGGGCCAGGAGGGGCAGATCGGGACCGATCACGGTGGCGATCTTGGCGTAGCCCCCGGTCGTCTGGTGATCGGCCAGGAGGACCAGGGGAAGGCCGGAGGGAGGCGCCTGAACTGACCCGGCCGGCGCCCCGTCGGACACGCCGCCGACCACCGGAAACCGCAGAGGCTCGCCGTCGAGAAGGCAAGCCCGGCGATCGCTGGCCGCGAGAACTCGCCACTCTCGTTCAAAGAAGGCCGCCAGATCCCCTGGATCGAAGAGGTGGTCTTGCGGACCCGGCACGGCCCGAACCTCGGTAACGAGCGGGGCTTGGACCTCCCGGGCGGACGGGGCCGACGGAGGGCCCAATCCCGGGACGCCCCCCGTGGCGGGACCGGCGCCGCCGCCGGCGGCGCCCAGGCCAACCCCGGCCCTGCCCCGCGGCGATCCGAAACAGTACAGGATGTCACCCGCCCGCAGCGGCCGCCCCTCGTGGCCACCGAGTTCGGCGGGCGTGTAGGTCGAACGGCTCCCGAGCGTCTCCGGGCAGGCCAGACCCCCGCCACCGACGCCGAGATAGACCCTCGGGTAGGTTCCCACCTGGAACTCCAGGGTCTCGCCCGCCCGCGCGGTCACGGCGTGGTCAACCGGAACGACTTCGCTTCCAAGCCAAGCCCGCGCCCCCGGGCTGACGGCCACGACGGCATCGGAGAGAAACTTAAGCTTGAGGCCGCCGTAGGTAACCTCAAGACCAGCGACCCCAGGCGGATTCCCGGCCACGGTGTTGGCTTCAGCCAGCGCGGGCCAGTCCAAGGCCCCGCTCTCCGGCAGGCCCTGGCCCGAGAAACGGAAGCGGCCTCCGTCCTGGACAGTGTCCAAGGGCCCCGCCGCCAGCACCCGAGCCAGCGGGACAGGAGCTGCGCCGGCCAAGCGGGTCTCGATTCTGTCCGGTCTTTCCTCCTCCGCCCTGGCCGGTCTTTCCTCCTCCGCCCTGGCCAGTCTCTCCTCCTCCGCCCTGGCCATGGCCTCCGCCCGGCGCCAGCCCGCGGCGCCCTCGCCGGCGTCGACGAAGCGCACCAGACAACCCGGTCCCAGAAGAGACGGCGCCGGGGCCTCGGGCCGCCACAGCCGGAGTGGAGTCCGGCCGATGATCTGCCAACCCCCGGGCAGGGCTCTTGGATACACGCCGGTCTGCCCTTGGGCGAGGCCCACGGACCCTTCCGGGACCCTGGGCCTCGGGCTGGCGCGCCTGGGCGTGGCCAGAGACGGGTCAAGACCGCCAAGGTAGCCAAAACCCGGGGCGAAGCCGATCATATGGACGACATAGCGCCCGGCCACATGGCGGCGCACGGCCTCGCGGATAGGGAGTCCGGTGTGCCTGCCCACCTCTTCGAGGTCTGGGCCGTACTCGCCCCCATAGACGACGGGAATGGCCACCTCGGCCCGAGCCGCCGTCTTCGCCCAAGACTCAGCCTCAAGAGTAGCGGCCACGCGGGCGGCCGCGATCGCCAGGCCGGCCACTGTGTCGTAATCGGCTTCGATCGGGTCGTAGCGAACGAGAAGCGAGTTGTAGGTAGGGGTTGTCTCCCGCAGCCCGGGAAGCGGGGTCGCTCCAAGAAGGGTCTCAACGCGATAGACGAGGGCGCTAGTCTCGGGGCAGATTCCCTCTCCCAGTTCGAGGGTCAGGTGGCGATCCCCGACCGGCCGGCAAACAGGGTAGGCCGATCCGCTAGGCAAAGGCGACCACCCTGACCCCGGCGGACACGAGGGCCTCGCGCACAACCCGGGCCAGGATCGGGGCGCCTGGTGTGTCCCCGTGCAGGCAGACGGTGCCGACGTCCAGGAGCAGGCGCCTGCCGCCGACCGTGGCCACCTCGCCGCGGCAGACCAGGCCAACGACCCGTTCCGCCACGACCTGGGGATCGGTGATCAGAGAACCCGGCCGGCTCCGTGGGACGAGCCGACCCTCGTCGTCGTAGGCCCGGTCGGCAAAGACCTCCGCCACCAGCCGGACACCGCCCGCGGCGGCCGCCTTGGCCATGGCCGACCCGGACGCGGCCACGACGACCGCGACGCCGGCCAGCCTGACCGCCTCGACCACCGCCGCCGCGACCGCTGGATCACGTTCGGCCTGGTTATAGAGAGCGCCGTGGGCCTTCACGTAGCTCACCCGAATTCCCTCGGCTTGAGCCACGGCCCCAAGAGCGCCGATCTGGTAGAGGAGACCGTTTATGATCTCGTCCCGAGTGAGGGCCATGGCCCTCCGCCCAAACCCGCCGAGGTCCGGATAGCCCGGATGGGCGCCCACAACCACGCCTTTCTCGCGGGCCAGACGCACCGTGCGGCGCATCACAACCGGGTCGCCGGCGTGAAAACCACAGGCCACGTTGGCCGAGGTCACCCAGGCCATCATCTCGGCGTCCTGACCCAAGGGCCAGACGCCGAAACTCTCACCGAGATCGCTGTTCAGATCGACGGTCAGGACGCGACCGGCCATGTTTGGCGCCACCCTCTTGGGTGGGGTCTTCCCGTGTCGTCGCGGCAAGTCCTGCCGTCGCGGTCGAAGACAAAGCCTGCCCGTCGCCGGCAGGGGTTTCCCCGCAGAGTGTCCCAAGCTGGTAGCGGAGCCTGTGAATGGCCGAGTCACGAACGCCGACGGCCCGTGCGCTCTTGGCGTTCCGGTTGCGGAGCTTCTCGATCTCAACCCGCAGGCCGGCCACTTCGAGCTTGCGCTTCTTGTCAGAAGAAACGAGCAAGGAGATGAGGACACGCCGGGAAACCGCCAGGGCCCGCACTCGTCCCTCCAGGTCGAGGATGCGCTCCCTGAGGTCGTCGATCTCGGGGCTATTGGTCCGTTCAATGGTCCGAGGCCCGCGGGTCGCCGGGCGCCGCCCCGGCTTCTCGCCCTCTAGCGCTTGGCCCTTCAAGACCGGTCCCCCCAGCCTCCTCCAAGTCGCTACCTATTATAGGCGACCCTCCCAGAGCGTATTCGCGGCCGGGTGGCGCGCGGACCTCAGTGCTCCGTCGCTCCCGTGAAGCTGAACTTCCGGAGCTTCAGGGCCGGAGTCGTCACCGAGCCAAGCCCGAATACCGGGCAGGTGAAGGTCTGGGCGCCGATGGCCTCGATGCCGCTCAGGGCCTCGAGAATGCTGTTGGTGAACCGCATGTTCTTGACCGGACCCTTGACCTTTCCGTCCTCGACGAGAAAGGTCCCGTCGCGGGTCATGCCGGTGAGAGTGGTCAGAACCGGATGGAGAGGATTGGTGTAGTGGAACCTTGTCACCAGGATGCCCCTCTTGGTGGCCTTGATCATCTCGGGCGCCGACGAGTCGCCGGTCTTGACGAACAGATTAAGGGGCACGGCCCCGAAGCGGAATCTGGGCGGCAGGGCGTGTCCGGTCGACTTCCTTCCCGGCTCGCGTCCGGCGCCGTAGGAATCGTAGACGACCCCCTTGGCCACGCCGTTCTCGATGAGCACAACCTTCTGCCTGAGTACCCCCTCGAAGTCAAAGGGTAGGGGTAGGCCCGCCGGGTCCTGTCCGTCGTCCCAGACAGTGAGGTTCTCGCCGGTCACCTTCTGACCGATGCGGCCGCACATGAAGCTTCTGCCCTCCTGCAGGGACCTGGCCCCCATACCGAGGAAGGCCAGGGACCTGATCATGTCCGCCACGGCGGGCGGTTCGAGGATCACCTCATAGTCGCCCGGCTCAACCGCCTTCGGGTTCCGCGCCTCCCGGCACTTGCCGACCGCCGTCGCGGCCATCCCGCCAACGTCGATCTTGCCGACGTCCAGCGCAATCCCCTCGGCGAAGCCCGAACCGGTGTCACCCATGACGATGACGCTGAAGTTAGCCCGGGTCAGCTCCCCGAAACGCCTCACCCCCAGGGAGTTGGCCACCCCCACTCGCATCGTCGCCGTACCGAACGCGCCGGCGGCCTCGTACCCGTTCTCGGCCGCCAGAGCCGTAACCCGCCCAACGGCGGCGGCCCGCTCCTCGGCTGTAAACGCGGCCGTGGCAGCGGCGAAGGCACACGCCGGCGGGCCATCGCCCACCTCGGTCTTGTCCGGCAAGGACTGGAAGTCGGCTAGGTCCGGCTGGACCCGGGCGATGTCCTCGGCCGTCCTGACCGCCCGCCGCAACGACTCGTCGTCGATGGCGTTGGTCACCGCCATACCTATCTTCCGGCCGAGGACAGCCCGAACATAAAACTCGGCGTTGGACTCGGCCGTGTTCTGGTGGATGTAGTTCGTCGCGTAGCGGGTGAGGTAGATGTCCTCAGCCATAACCAGGACCTCGGTCTGGTCGGCCCCGGAAAACCGGAGACCCTTTTCCAAAACGTCCAGGATGCGCTCCTTTGTCGTCATTGTCCGACACCCACCCTCACCTTGCGGAAGCGGGCCGGGGCCGTGCCGTGGCCGACGTGGGCCACCTGGGATGGTTCACCCTTTCCGCAGTTCGGCGTGCCCCAGAGTTTCCAGTGCTTCTTGTCGCCGATGGCGTCGCAGCTACCCCAAAACTCCGGCGTGATCCCGGTGTAGTTCGGACTCTTGAGCATCTCGCCGAGAGCGCCGTCCTTGATCTCCCAGCCGATCTCAGTGCCGAACTGGAAGTTCAGGCGCTTGTCGTCGATGGACCAACTCTTGTTGATCTCCATCAGGACGCCGTCCTTGGTGTCCTTGATCATCTCGTCCAGGCTGAAGTCGCCCGGCTCGAGGTTGACGTTGGTCATCCTGATCAGGGGCATGCGGTTCCACCCGTCGGCCCGCATGGCCCCGCTCGACGTCCCACCGAGGCGCTCGGCCGTTTCGCGGGAGCTCATGTAGTCGCGGAAAACACCCTTGTCTATCAGCACCGTGCGCTGGGCCGGGACGCCCTCGTCGTCGTAGCCGTAGGTCCCGAGACCGCCGGGCGCCGTGGCGTCAGCCACGATGGTGACCTTGTCCGAACCGTAGCGAAGCTTGCCGAGCTTGTCGGGAGTCAGAAAGCTTGTTCCGGCGAAGCCGGCCTCCGTGCCGAAGACACGGTCGAGTTCGGTCGGGTGGCCGCAGGACTCGTGGATCTGCAAAACCATCTGAGTCGAGTCGAGGATGACGTCTTTCTGACCCGACGGGCATCGCTTGGCCTCAAGAAGTTCGGCGGCCTCTCGGCCTACCCGCTCGGCGTTTCCCGTAAGGTCCAGGGCCTCGATCGCTTCCCACCCGTAGCAGCCGGACAGGTCGCGATCTCCGTTGGGGTAGCTCCGCCGCTGGAGTTCCCCGGGCCCGACGGCGAAGGCCACCAGCCCGCCCCCGGTCTCGGTGATCTCCTGCTCGATGTAGGACCCCTCGGTGCTGGCAAACGACTTCTCTTCACGCTGGGTCGCGACTCCGGCCGAGGCGACCATAACCTTTCCGCCCCCGCCCTCGCGAACCCGCTTCTCGGCCTCGAAGAGCAGGGCCAGTTTTTCCTCGAGCTTCACTTCAAAAGGGTCTTTCTTGTAGGGCGCCCTCCAGGAGTCCTCGACCGGCTCGACGGGAGACAGCTTGGCCCGCCTGCCGGGAACCAGGACCGAAGCCTTGGCTATGCCCACGGCTCGGTCGGCGACGGCCAGAACCTCCTCCAGTCCCGGGGTCGAACTGGAAGCGAAGCCCCACCCTCCGTCTCTCAGGACTCTGACCCCGAAGCCGGTCCACCACGACTCGGAGACCGTCTCAACCGCGCCGTTTTTGACTTCGACCGACTCACCCCGTCTGGAGACGAAGCGGACATCGGCGTAGTCCACCTTCGGACGCAGATGATCGAGAGCCTTGCGACTCAGTTCGCGCCACTCATCATGCTTCACAGCCACTTCGCTTCATCGTCCTCCTTTCACTTCGCCGCCGGAGTTCCTCGACGACTTCGTAGCCCACGGTGTGGGCCCCGATGTCGGCCCCGTAAGCCCCCGGTCCATGGCTATCGGAGCCGCCCGTCGCCACCAGCTTGAGTTCTCTGGCCAGGGCCGCGTAGAGATGCACCTGGCGGAGGTCGTGCTCCGGATGGAAGACCTCAAGACCCTCCAGACCGGCGGCCACAAGTTCCCGGATGAGTTCCGGAGGCGCTTCGCTGCCGGGGTGGGCCAGAACCGCCACCCCTCCCGCCCGCATCACTGTCTGCACGGCCTCGACGGGCGTGAACCGCATCCGCTCGACATAAGCGGGTTTGCCCCGGGCAAGGTAGGACTCGAAGGCCGCCTTGACCGAGTTAACGTGACCCTCTTCTACCAGGGCTCGCGCCACGTGCGGCCGGCCGAGCGAACCTTCTTCGCAAAGCGAAACAACCCTATCAAGACCGACGTGGATTCCCAGCCCGCCCAGCTTGGCCAGCATCTTCTCCACTCTGTCGAGGCGTCCCGCGCGGAGTCGAGCCAGGGTCGAAGCCAGATCCGGATCGTCCCAGACCACAAAGTAGCCCAGGATGTGAATCTCGCCTTTCCCGTAGTCGGTGTTGATCTCGATGCCCGGGACAACCTCGGGGGCCCCGGGTCCGCGCTCGGCCGACCTCGCCAGCGCGGCCGCCAGTCCTGAGGCGCTGTCATGGTCGGCTATCCCGATGGCCGCCAGGCCACGAGCCGCCGCGACATCGACGACCTCCACCGGGCTGTAGAGTCCATCCGAGGCCGTCGTGTGGACGTGCAGGTCAGCCTGACCGCGGACGCCCGACGTCAACGCATCCCGACCTCCTCCATGACTCTCAGGAAGTTGCCGCCCAGGATGGCCCGGACTGTCTCCCGCGAGTGCCCTCGCTCAAGCAATCCCCGCGTAAGATACGGCAGACGCGACACGTCCTCCAGCCCCTCCGGCGTCGAGGAGATCCCGTCGAAGTCAAGGCCAAGACCGAGGTGGTCCGGTCCGATCAGGCTGACGATGTGGTCGGCGTGGTCGAGCAGGCCGGCCAGGGTAGCCTTGATCGTCTCCCCGTCCGGACCGGCCATCCCCGCCCCCGCGGAAACGAAGGCCGGGGCCGCGTTGAGCCCCGTCACCCCGCCCTTGCCCGCCAGAGCCTTGAGCTGCCCGTCGGTGAGGTTTCGCGGATGGTCGCAGACCGCCCGGGCGTTGGAGTGGGTGGCGACAACCGGTCCCGCGGCCACTTCCATCACCTGCCAGAACCCCGCTTCCGAGAGGTGCGACACATCCACCAGCATGCCCAGACGGCCCATCTCCTTCACCGCCTCGACCCCGAAGCGGGTGAGGCCACCCCCGGTGCGGGCTTCCAAGACCCCGTCGGCCAGGGCGTTGCGGAAGTTCCAGGTCAGGGTGATGGCCCGGACTCCCAACCGGTGGAGGGTCCGTAGGACGGCCAGATTGCCCTGAAGAACCTCCCCACCCTCGACGGCCAGAACGCCGGCCACCTTACCCTGACGGAAGGCCTCCAGGATACCGGCCACGCCCGTCGCCGGCGCGAGCCGGTCGGAGTTGGCCGCCGCCTCCTCGTAGAAAATGTCGATGAGTTCAAGAGCCTGTTCCAGGGCCCGGCGGGCAGCCGGTTCGGGCTCGACGTAGCAGGCGAAAAACTGAGCCGATACCCCGGCCTCCAGGAGGCGCGGAAGGTCGATCTGGGTGTCGGTTAGGCTTGAGCCGAGGCGTCGCGCCGTCCGGCCTCCGACCTTGAGCAATGTGTCACAGTGGGCGTCGACCACCGGACACGACCGGCAAACAGCCCGAGCCTCATCGATGGTGACCCGATCCAAGCGGCATCTCCCCCGCTCCCCGCGGCGGCTTCCGTTCCAAGGCCAACTCAACGCCGCATCTGAAAGCCCTGAGGTTCGGCTCGACCTTGGCCCCGAATCGCCGGCGAAGGGCTTCTTCGATACTCTCCCGCCGGACAACCCCGCTCAGGGCCTGAACGACCCCAAGAGCGAACACGTTGGCCGAGCGCCCGAGGCCGAGACTGCCGGCCGCGGCCAGAATCGGTAACCGCGCGACCCGGCGGCCCGGCCCGACTCCGCTGACGTCCGGCACACCGTCGCGGTCGACGATGATCAGAGCGTCCGGGGCCGCCATCCCCAGGTGGCGCTTGAGCGCGTCCTGCGTTAGCGCCAGTAGGATTCCGGCGCCCAGCACACGCGGAAAGGCGATCTCCCCTTGGCTGATGACTACCTCCGAGCGGGACAAGCTGCCCCGCGTGGCTGAACCGAGGACCCACTGGGACTGGACGGCCTCCAAACCCTCGATGACGGCCGCCTCGCCGAGGATGATCCCCGCGACGACCAGACCCTGGCCGCCCTCGCCGGCCATGACGATCTCCCAGCGGCTCGTGACAGCCTTCAGCTGAGCCCTACCGGGCATCGACCGGCGCCTCCTCCCCCGCTGGGGCGGCGGCCTTGCGCCGCACCTCGGCGTACCGTTCGGCAAACGAAGGCCGCGACCGGTGATGCAGACGGCCGATGACTATGGAACCCGCGGCCGCGTCGGACGAGGTCTCGACCCCGGCCGTGCCGACAGCCACGGCTCGGTCTCTGAGGGCCCGCCACATCTCCCGAACCGTTCCCTGACGGTTGAACCGCCCGTAATAGGTGGGGCAGGGCGAAACCACCTCGACCAACCCAAAACCCGGTTCCTGAAGAGCCTCGACGAAGAGCCGCTCCATCTGCCTGTAGTGGTAGACCGTGGTCCGGGCCACGAAGTTCGCGCCGGCCGCGGCGGCAAGCTCACAAAGATCAAAACCCTCCTCGGCGTGGCCGTAGGGCGACGTGGAGGTGCGGCTCCCCACCGGTGTCGTTCCCGAGTACTGGCCGCCGGTCATTCCGTAATTGAAGTTATTGGCCACAATGGCCGTCACCCCGATGTTGCGGCGAGCGGCATGGATGAAATGGTTTCCGCCGATGGTCGCGCAGTCGCCGTCGCCCATCAGGGCCACCACCGACAGATCGGGGCGGTAGGCCTTCACGCCGGTGGCCAAGGGCAGGGCCCGTCCGTGCGTTCCGTGGATGGCGTTCGTTCGCAGGTAGTCGTCGGCCTTGCCCCAGCATCCGATGCCCGTGACAACGACCGTGTCCTCACGCCGCCGTCCGAGGCTCGCCAGAGCTCCGCAGAGGGCCTTGAGGATGTTCCCATCGCCGCACCCGGCGCACCACATGAGAGGCAGGGCCGTCTCATCCAAGTACTCGAGGTAGCCTGGGCCCGTGGGGCGGAGTTCGTCGTCGGCTGGACTCATCGCCCGCTCCCTCCTTCCCCACCCCCGCAAGCCGCCCTCGCGGCCCTCCAGACCTCGTCCGGGGTAATGATCTCGCCATCGCTGCGGCAAGCCCCAATCACGGGCCGCCTCCCGGCGACGATTCGCTCGATCTCGTGGACCAGTTGACCCGTGTTCATCTCGACCACGACCACCGCGTCGTGATCGTCAATCAGGGCCGAGATCTCGTCCTCGGGTAGCGGCCAGAGAGTGCGCAGCCGGAACAGAGTGAACGCCCGTTCCGGATGATCGAGCATCGTCTGCCTGGCCGTCCTGGCGCTCGACCCGAAGGACACGAGAAGGGTCCGCCCGCCACCGCCCAACCCGTCTGAGCTGACAATCTCGGGCTCAGGCACAAGATCCAGGCTCATCCTCATCTTGGCGCAGAGCCGGGTGATGGTCGCCGCCGCCGTCGGGGCATCATTAGCCGAGACACCGCGCTCGTCGTGCATTGAACTGGTGGCGTGGTAGACGTAAGCTGTGCCGAAGGCCGCCAGAGGTGGAACCCCGTCCGGACCCGGCCGGTAGGGCCGGTAGGCGGCCGGATCGCCGCTCGGGCCCGGGCGATCCCAGATCTCCAGGTCACCGGGCCGCGGTATCGTGGTCCTCTCCCTCATGTGGCCGAGAATCTCGTCGCTCAGAAGGAAGACCGGAGTCCGCAGCCTCTCGGCGAGGTTGAAGGCCGCCACGGTTAGGGTGAAGCACTCCGTGACGTTGCCCGGAACCAGGGCCACCACCGGGTGGTCGCCGTGCGTGCCCCAGCGGGCCTGCATCAGGTCGGCCTGGGCGGGCTTGGTGGCCAGACCGGTAGAGGGCCCGCTACGCATGACATTGATGATCACACAGGGGGCCTCGACCATGATCGCCAGCCCGATGTTCTCCTGCATCAGGGAAAACCCGGGACCGCTCGTGGCCGTGAAGGCCTTGGCTCCGGCCAGCGAGGCGCCGACAAGGGCGCCCATGCTGGCAATTTCATCCTCCATCTGCACGAAGAGGCCGCCAAGCGCCGGGAGGCGCCCCGAAGCCAGTTCGGCGATCTCCGACGATGGGGTTATGGGGTACCCGGCGTAGAAGCGGGCCCCCGCCGCCAGGGCCCCCTCCAGGACGGCCTCGTTGCCCTGCATGAAGGCGACGCGGGCGGATCCTCCCGGCTTCCCGACGCCGCTTTCGTTCGCTCCATCTTGACCCATGCTTCTACCTGGCCTCCTCGTCCGCGTAAGGCCAGCCGGGGAGCCTCCGCCGAAGGGACCTATCCTGCCGCAAACCCAGAGCATAGCTGCCGATCATGATCTCGAGAATCTCGCGCGAGCCTTCGTAGATGACCGCGCCCTTCGAGTTGCGCAGGTAGCGTTCTACGGGGTACTCGTTGGAGTAGCCGTAGGCCCCGTGGATCTGGATGGCGTTGTCGGCCGCCTCGAAGGACGCGCAGGTGGCGTACCACTTGGCCAGAGCCGTCTCCCGCGTGTTTCTTTCGCCCATATTCTTCAGCCAGCCGGCCCGGTAGACCAGGAGCCGAGCGGCCTCGACGTCGCGAACCATGTGGGCGATCATGCGTTGGACCAACTGGTGCCCTGCGATAGGCCCGCCGAAGGTCTCGCGCTCCTTGGCGTACTTGACGCTGGCGTCGACACAGGCCTGGATGAGCCCTGTGGCGCCGGCCGCGACCGTGAAGCGGCCGTTGTCCAGGCAGGACATGGCGATCTTGAAACCCTCGCCCTCCTGCCCCACGAGATTGGCCGCCGGGACGGGGCAGTCCTGAAGGACAAACGAACCGGTGTTTCCCGCCCTGACACCGAGCTTGCCGTGAATGGAACTCGAGGAGAACCCGGAGAAGCCGCGCTCTACGATGAAAGCCGAGATGCCGGCGTGTCTTTTCGGCTTGTCCGTGTAAGCGAAAGCGAGAAAGGTGTCGGCCACGTCGGCCAGGGAGATCCACGTCTTCTCGCCGTTCAGGACGTAGTGATCGCCCTGGCGGACAGCCGTCATCTCCATGGCGGCCACATCGCTGCCGGCGTTCGGCTCGGTAAGGCCGAAGGCGCCGATGCGCTTGCCCTGCGCCAGCGGGGTCAGGTAGCGCTTCTTCTGATCCTCGCTGCCCCATTGCAGAATCCCCAGGCTACAAAGTCCGATATGAACCGACAGGACCACCCGCAGCGAGGTATCGACACGCTCCAGTTCCTCGGAGGCGACGGCCAGGCTAATGTAGTCCAGGCCCATGCCGCCGTACTTCTCCGGCACGCAGATTCCCAGAAGCCCGAGTTCGCCCATACGATCAAGATGGCAACGGTCAAAGAAGGCTTTCTCGTCATTCTCCTGGATGTGGGGCGCGACTTCGCGCTCGGCAAAGTCACGGGCGATCTTCTGGACCAGGCGGTGATCCTCGGTCAGACCGAAGTCCACAGGAACATCCTCCTTCAGCACAGGTAGACCGGCCCCGAGAGGCCGGCCAACTGGCCGATTCTGCGGCCGGAAGACAAAACCTTCCCAGGACCCGCTCTTGGTTCCCAAAGCACAACAGCGGCCGACCGAGCGCCCCCATCTGGAGCCCTCTAGTCGACCGCCGCGCGATGCTAGGTGTATGGAGAGGCCTACCTCACTACCGAGGTTCGACCGTCAGTTTGATGGCCGTCCGCCTCTCGCCGTTGATCTCGACGTCCGTGAAAGCGGGGATGCAGATGATGTCCATTCCGCTCGGCGCCACGAAACCCCGGGCAATTGCGACCGCCTTGACGGCCTGGTTCAGGGCGCCGGCCCCGATGGCCTGCATCTCGGCTGCCCCCTTCTCCCTAAGGACCCCGGCCAGCGCGCCTGCTACCGAATTGGGTTTGGACTTGGACGAGACCTTCAAAACCTCCATTACCGGACCTCCTTTGGCCGTTGGCGTACCTTGGAACCAATTAAGTCAGATGATACTCCCCATGCCAACCCTTTCCTGTAAGCAAGCTAAAAATTTTCGCAGAAATAGGTCGAATGGCCACCATTGCCCGTCTTCCAGGGAACAAGCGGAAAGAATGGCGGACGTTGAGGGGGGGTCGCTACTCCTCGACGACGATGGCCTTGAGGTCGCGGGCCAGGCCCGTTTCGGAGTCGATGTCAAACAGTGCGCCCATGAGACTGGCCCGGCTCGTGGCCACTTCGAATCTCGACGGCAACTGAGTCAGGAAGCGCTCCAGCACGATCTCCTTCTTGATGCCGATGACCGAGTCCACCGGGCCGGTCATCCCGAGATCGGTCATGTAGGCCGTCCCTCCCGGGAGAATTCTGGCGTCGGCTGTCTGAACGTGAGTGTGCGTACCGAAGACCGCGCTGGCGCGGCCGTCGAGATAGTGCCCCAAAGCGACCTTTTCCGATGTGGCCTCGGCGTGGAAATCGACGAGAATGATCTTGACCGTCTCCCGCAACTCCTCTACGATCCGCATCGCGGAACGGAACGGGCAATCGAGATTGCTGCCGGAGAAAACCCGGCCGGCTACGTTAACCACGCCGACGACGATGCCCGACCTCGACTTCACGGCCGCATAGCCGCGGCCCGGAGCGCCAGGGGGATAGTTGGCCGGCCGGATGATCCGAGGCTCAGCGTCAAGGTAATCGTAGGCCTCGCGTTTGCCCCACGTGTGGTTGCCCATGGTCAGAAGATCGATGCCCTGGTCGAGGAGTTCGCGGCCGATCTCGGAGGTGATGCCGATCCCACCAGCGGCATTCTCGGCGTTGGCGATCACTAGATCGAGGTCGTACTCTTTACGCAGTCTCGGGAGGAAAGCGGCCACCGCCCGGCGGCCGGGGCGGCCGACGACGTCGCCGATGGCGAGGATGTTCATTGGTTGAAAACGAGGACCCGGCCCTCTTCGCGGAAGGCGATCAGATTGGGCTGCTGCCGCGAGTCACGCAGGTCCTCGAGCATCTCCTCGATCAGTTCCTCCTGGACCGCGAGGTCTTCGACCTCCACGTGGGGGATCTGGTCGACCACCAACTGGTCACCGAAAAAGTCGCGGGCCAGGGCCAGGACCATCGAGAGCTCACTGTGGGTGAGGGAGTCGATGTCCCGCCACATCTCGACCAGGCTCACGCCCTCCCTGGTCTTGACCGCGAAGTCGAAGACGCGCACCTCGCGCCCGACCAGACGAGCGTAAGCCAGGATCGACTTGCTGACGAGGTCTCTCAGGACGGCGGCCCGCTCACAGGTCACGACCGATCTGACCAAAACGGTGAGCCTCAGGCTGTGGGTCTCTCGGCGGTAGGTCACGCTGGCCACTTCGGGGTACCGCACTAGGATCGAGACGAAAAGACCAACCGTGCCTCCCTGGTGGGACGGCTCCGGCCCACCGGCCAGGGGACGACCCTTTCCCCGTTTGCCGGTCAAAGGCAGACCCCCTCGCACCGTAGAGTCAGGGAAAGCAAGAAACCCGTGCGAGCACGGGTCTGCCGCCCCCGGCTCGCGGGGGTAATTCTCCTGACCGGTCTCTTTCCCTTCCCGCCGCTCACTTGGCTATGTCCACCGCTCGCGTCTCCCGAATGACAGTGACCTTGATCTGACCGGGATACTCCAGTTCGCTTTCGATTCGCTTGACGATGTCCTTGGCCAAGCGAGACGCGGAGAGGTCGTCAATTTTCTCGGGTTTAACAATGATCCGGATCTCGCGACCGGCCTGGATAGCGTAGGCCTTGTCCACCCCGTCGAAGGAGTCGGCGATTTCCTCCAGCTTCTCAAGGCGCTTGATGTAGGCCTCAAGAGTCTCGCGCCGGGCGCCCGGTCTGGCCGCGGAGATGGCGTCGGCCGCGGCCACGAGCACGGCCTCGACCGAACTCGGCTCGACGTCGCCGTGGTGCGCGGCAATGGCCTGCACGACCTCGTGGGTCTCGCGGTACTTCTTGCCCAACTCCACGCCGATGGCCGTGTGCGTCCCCTCGACCTCGTGATCGACGGCTTTCCCGATATCGTGGATGAGGCCGGCTCGCTTGGCGATGGCCGCGTTGGCCCCAAGCTCGGCCGCCATGGCGCCGGCCAGATGAGTCACTTCCAGGCTGTGCCTCAGCACGTTCTGACCGTAGCTCGTGCGAAAGCGCAAACGACCGAGAAGCTTGATGATCTCGGGATGTAGGCCGGCCACCCCGGCCTCGAAGGCCGCTTGCTCGCCTTCTTCACGAATGCGGATCTCAACTTCCTTGTTGGCCTTCTCGACCGTCTCCTCGATGCGGGCCGGGTGGATGCGCCCGTCGGCGATGAGCTTCTCCAGGGCCACGCGGGC
>Ga0315268_10003935_pt1 | contig 16215 bp, 13 predicted proteins | sample C1_top_MG_FD_204535 | JGI IMG/M metagenome (GOLD analysis project Ga0315268, IMG submission 204535) | Sediment microbial communities from Yellowstone Lake, YNP, Wyoming, USA - C1_top | ecosystem: Environmental > Aquatic > Freshwater > Lake > Sediment | place: USA: Wyoming | collected 2017-08-01
CGAGATGTCTATCTGCCCGCCGGCAGGTGGCGGGATTTCTGGTCAGGCAAGATCATTCTGGGCGGGGAGACGGTCGTGGCAGTTCCTGCGCCGCTCGAAAGCATCCCGGTGTTCGAACGGATCCGGCGCCACGATGCTCATCGTGACAAGCAGAAAGCCTCGCCCCGGTTACTCCTCCGGCCGCAACATGCTCATGGGTTGCAGCCGTAAGGTGGTGCAAAGCTCGCGGAGTGTCTCGCTGCTCTGTTGGTCCATGGGGAGAAACCGGAGCCCGGCTCGGCCTTTGGCATCCTTCCAGACCACCAGAGCTTCCGCCCGGATCTTCTCGGCCTGCCACTCCAGGGTCAAGAGGCACTTCTTGCCGACCTCCGGGACTCCCATACCCTGAATGCTGCACCCTTGGATACTGAGGACGACAATGGTGACATCCGAAGTCGGCCCACCTCCGGGCTGAGAAATGGCGGCTGAGACATCCGCAAGGTAACGAGGAACTTGTCGCCGTTCCCTCATAGGCTGCGAGTGTAGCCTTGGGTGGGGACGAACGCAAGCCTGCCGTCAGTTTGGGCTGACCGCACGTCCCGGACAGGCCGCGCCTGGGACAGCGGCGCCAAGCAACACGCCCACGCATTTCCTTGCCAGGTTTGGCGGCGGCCGGGAGGAGAACTGAGCAAGATGGCTTATAATGAACAGGTTGTGTCGAACCTACTCCAGCTTGACGGACAAGACAGGAAACTCCTGAATGCGCTGCAGCGCGACTTCCCGCTGGAGGAGCGCCCTTTCGCCCGGCTGGCAGAGATGGTAAATCTGTCCGAACGCGAGATCCTGCGACGGCTCGCAAGATATAAGCAGGAGAGAGTCGTCCGCCAGATTGGCGCCATCTTCGACACGCGCAGCCTGGGTTACGAGTCGAGTCTGGTCGCCATGAGCGTGCCCGCGGACCGCGAGGACAGAGCCGCCGCCATCCTGAATGAACATCCTGGCATCAGCCACAACTACCGCCGCAACCACCGGTTCAACCTCTGGTTTACCTTAGCTGTCGCGCCCACGAGCCGCCTCGGGCTCCGGGGGACAGTGGAAGAGCTCCACCAGATGTGCCAGGCTGATTCTACGCGCCTGCTGCCGACGCTGAAGCGCTACAAGATCTCTGTCGATCTGGACATGAGCGGCGAGCGCCCTCCGGACGCCACGACGGGTCAGCCGGCTTACCACGGCACCCAGCAAACCGGCATCCCGCTCACCGAGCGCCAAATCGCTTTGGTGCGTGAACTCCAGAAAGACTTGCCGCTCGTTGAGCGCCCTTTTGACGCTTTGGCTGCCGCTGCCGGGCTCCCCGTGGCCGAACTCCTCGCGGAAGCCCGAGGCTTTCTCGAGCGAGGTCAGATTCGGCGCTATGCCGCCGTCTTGCGTCATCGCGCCGCGGGCTTTGTGGCGAATGCGATGGGAGTTTGGAAGGTTCCCGAGAATGAGGATGCCGACCGCTATGGTATGGTGATGGCGTCTTTCAGTTCCGTGAGCCACTGCTACCGGCGACCCACCTACCCGGATTGGCCGTATGCCCTTTTCACTATGGTTCACGGGCGAACCGTGGACGACTGTGAGCAGACGCTCAAGGCCATCTCCGGAAAGACTGGCTTAACTGAGTATTTGGCGCTTTATTCGAGCAAGGAATACAAGAAGACTCGCGTCCAGTACTTCACCCCCGAAGCCGAGGAATGGGAAGCACGCGCCCTGGCCGGCCAGCCGGCGTAGCGCCCTCACCCCGGCCCTCTCTCTGGGGGAGAGGGTGGTCCGACTAGTCGGACCGGGTGAGGGGCAGTGCTTGTAGGGCCTTGTGTACCTACTCCAGCAGCAGCACCACGACATCCTGATAGGGCACGGTGACGCGGACCGTGTTTTGTTCAATGGGAAGCGGCGCTTGGCGGTGCAGGTCGGTGGCGCGGCTGTAGCTCGCGGGCAGCTCGATCGCCCCCGTCCGGTCCTCCGCAGCGTCGTTGAAGACTGCCAGCAAGCTGCGCTTTTCGCCCTGGATCAGTCGCGGCCGGATCTTCTCTGCCGTTACCGGCGGCTGTACCACGCGCGTTACGATGGCGCGCAGCAACTCAATCCCGCTGTCGTTGCCGGCGGCGATGCTCGCCCCCAGGTTCGTCCCAAAGTAATACACCTGCCCCTTGCTCACTTTCTTCCTCGCCGCCACGGTCATCTCCTGGTACTTGCCGAGAGGCGTTGCCGTGGTCACCTCCAGCGGCGTCAGGTAGGTATTCGCCTTCACCCGGGTGGCGATGGGTTCGGTGAACTCAATTTCGGGCTCGTAATAGATCCAGTCGGAGGGCGGCGGATTTCTGGGCGGCACCACCGGTTGGGCCTCCGTCCCCGCGTTGACCCAGAAGCTTTCACCCTCCCGATAGCCGAAGACTTGGTCCAGTCCGTAAGGGGGAACCACTGGGTTGTAATAGAACCGTTCGTCGAACAGCCCGAAGCCCGTCTCGATAATCAGCGTTCCGCCTTGCTCCACGAACTGCCGCAGCTTCTCGCAGGTCTCCTTCTTCCCGATTAGGTGCCAGGGGGCAATGAGCACCTTGTAGTTCCCTTTGCCCAAGCTGGTAGGTTCGATGAAGTCGGCCCACAAATCCATGTTCCACAGCGCTTTGTAATAGCCCTGGAAGGAGGCTATGGAAGGATCCTCATTTCCCGCCGCGGCGTAGGTTAGCAGGGCGTTATCCTGGTCGGTGAGCAGGGCCACCTCGGGCTGGGGCCGCCAGTCCTTGATGAGATCCCAATGCTCCTGGATGAGGCGGTTGTTTTTGGCGGCTTCGAGCGAGCGCTCGGTGGCTGAACCATCCCGGGCGACCAGACCGTAGCCGGTGGCTTCGCGCCCAGTCGCTTCGGCCTGGTAGTTCCAGTAGATAACGCCCTTCGCGCCGGTGGTTACCGCCAGCCAGTTGTAGATGCGAATGTCGCGCGGGCGCATCTTCGGGCTGCGCCACAAGCCTTCGTTCCCGTGGCCCCCTTGCAATTCCGTCAGGTAGAAATCCTTGCCGGCGGCATTCGACCGCGTGATTTCGAACTTGGCGGCGCCGTGGTAAATCACGGGAAACTGCCAGCGCGGGAAAAGCGACATGCCCCAGACATCCAACACTTCGGCCAGCCGCCAGCCATTGGTTCCCGTGGTCACACAGCCATCCACCGGCGGATGGTGGGCCGCGTGGCTTTCCATGATGTGCTTGGGATCCGCCGCGCGCGCTGTCTGGACGCGGAATTTCATCTCGCGTGTCGAGCGCTCGATCATGAATCGCCGCCAGTCCACCCAGTCGGCGTAAGTGCCCAGGGCGCGCGGCGGATCAATAGCTTTCCAGTCCGCGTAGCGCCGCGTCCAGGCTTCATTGAGGCGGTCCAGGGTGCCGTACTTCTGTTGGATCCACGCGCGGAAGGCCTCGATGGTCTTCTCGCAATAGCAGAAGAGGATTTCCTGGGGCAGCGCCCAGATGTTGCGGGCCCAGGCAGGCTCGATGTGCGGCTCGTTCCAGCAATCGTAGCCGTAGAGCGACGGGTGGGGCGCCACGACCTTCACCAGTTCCTGGATGTAGCGCGCGCCCGCTTGGCGTACCGGCTCCCAATCCAAGCAGAGCCCTGGCCAGCCACCGGTGACGTTGTTCGGACTGCCCTGAATCCGCACCGGCTGTCCTCGCGCGTCGGTGAAACGCGCGCCCGGATACTTCTGTTCCAGCCACCAAGGGGCTAGTTCAAACATCAGCCCGACCAGCACCTTCAGGCCGAATTCGTCGCAATACTTCATGACTTCTTCCACTTCATCGAAGACCCACTTGTCAGGCTCCGGATTCACATAGTCCCAATTGGGCCAAAGGCGGATGATATTGAACTTGTACTCTTGGGCAATTGTCTTGAGCATCTCCCGCCGCAGAGCACGTGGCGGATTGGGCGGACGAAAGAATTGTGTGCCGTAAAGGAATTGCTTCGCCGGCGGCACGGACTGCCCCGCGCCTGGAGCGCAGAGCAGAGTCCGCGGGCCCGCAAAGATGCGCAGTCCTCCCCAGGCAAGGCTTACGCCCGCTCCGACCTTCTGGATGAATTCGCGACGTGAGGCTGACATGGCAGTTTTCCTTTGAGACCAGGGATGCCCAGTTTTCTTCAGGCGGAATGTCTCCCACTTCCAGGTCGGCGTCAAGGCGAAAGATATTCCCTTGCTGGAGGGAGGAAGAAATTGGGAAGGGCCGAGCCAGCACGCGTCGTCCGCCAAACTGAAGCCGCGCTTGTTCCCGGTCGTTTAATGGGTTAGGATGTAATTGTTCTCCGAGCCCGGGGTGCTAAGGGCAGCGGACAAGCCGAGGCGCGGCGGGCCGATAGGGTGTCCCGAGAAATCGGGACGCCTCCCGTGTTTGGAAAGGAGAACGAGGCCTACTCCAGATGCGGGTAGGCGTTTTTATTTTCTTGTTCCGGCAGCGCGCCCCAGGGCGAAGTCATGCTGAGCGAAGCGTCTGTGGTTGGCTTTGGCTCTTCGCTTCGCCTGCCTACCGCAGGCAGGCTCAGGATGAGAGCGGGTATGCCGGGCAGACAGTGCAGGCAGAGCGATGCTCGAAGATAAGTTCGGTCGCCAAATCCACGACCTCCGCATTTCGGTGACGGACCGCTGCAATTTCGCCTGTGTCTACTGCAAGTCCGCGGTTACGAACGACTACCTTCCCCAGCCCGAGCTGCTCACCTGGGATGAATTCTTGCGGGTGGCGCGCGGCTTGGCCCGGCTGGGCGTTCGGAAGGTCCGGGTGACGGGAGGAGAACCGCTGCTGCGTCCCGGGGTCGTGGACTTCATTGCCCGTTTAGGCGAGATCGAGGGCCTCGACGACATCGCGATTACCACTAACGGTTACATGCTGCCGGAAATGGCGCAGGAGCTTGCCGTCGCTGGCGCTCCCCGCGTCACGGTCAGTCTGGACTCGCTGAAGCCGGAGAAACTCGCCAGGCTGACGCGGGCGCCGGCCTCCGGCGAAAAAGTGCTCGCCGGCATCGACGCCGCGCTGGCCGCGGGCTTGACGCCCGTTAAAGTGAACATCGTGCTGGTGCGGGGATTCAACGACGACGAACTGCTGGAGTTTGCGTGCCTAGCGCGACGGCGGAACGCCGTGGTACGGCTGATTGAATATATGCCGCTGGATGGGGATCGCGCCTGGAGCCGCGGCCTTGTGGTGACCGCCCAGGAGATTGTTGAAACCATCTGCCCGGTGTTTCCTCTGGTCGAAATCCCTCGCCATTCCCCCAACGAGACCGCGTTGCGCTATCGTTTTGCGGATGGCCAGGGGGAGATCGGCATCATCGCTCCGGTTTCCCTCCCCTTCTGCGGCCAGTGCAGCCGCATCCGCCTGACGGCCGACGGGAAGATTCGCACCTGTTTGTTCTCGCTGAAAGAACATGACCTACGCCACCTGCTCCGCAATGGCGCGGGCGATGAGGACCTTGCGCAATTCGTCATGAAGGTGGTAGGCGAGAAGGAGCCCGGACACCGCATCAACGAGCCGGACTTTGTCCAACCCGACCGCACTATGGCCTCTATCGGCGGATAGCCTCGCCCCTGGGGTTGGCGGTGAAGGCGACGAAAGTTTCGACGCAGGGGGCGGTGCTGATGAGCGTTCGCTTGTGAACACCCAAAGGTAGGTGCCGCCGGAGCCCGCACGGATCTGGGAATTGGGCTAAACTGGAGTTTGGACTCCATGGCCACGGATGCTCTCAGTTTGCTGCCCGACATGTATGTCGAGCTCTCCGACGAGGAACTCGACACTCGGATCGCCCGTGCCAAGGCCGTACTCGGCGCGCGTTTGGTCATTCTCGGGCACCACTATCAGCGCGACGAGGTGGTGAAGTTCGCCGACTATCGCGGTGATTCCCTGAAGCTTTCGCAGTTAGCGGCCAGCCGCCGCGAGGCTGAGTTCATCGTCTTCTGCGGCGTGCATTTCATGGCGGAAAGCGCCGACATCCTGAGCGCCGACCATCAGGTGGTGATTCTCCCTGACCTGAACGCCGGGTGTTCGATGGCCGACATGGCGAACCTGGAGCAGGTGGAGGTCTGCTGGGAAGAACTGGCGAACTGCACTGACGCCAGGATTGTTCCCCTCACCTACATTAACTCCACGGCGGCCATCAAGGCGTTTGTGGGATGGAAGGGCGGCGCGGTGTGCACGTCGTCGAACGCCCGCAAAGTCATGGAGTGGGCGCTTGCGCGGGGTGAAAAGGGCTTGTTCCTTCCCGACGAGCATCTGGGGCGCAACACGGCTTACCGCATGGGGATACCGCTGGAGGAAATGGCCGTCTGGGATCCGCAGGAGGAAAGGGGAGGGCTGGACGAGGAAGAAATCCGCCGGGCGCGCGTCATCCTGTGGAAGGGCCACTGCTCGGTTCACCAACGGTTCCTGCCCGAGCACGTGACGCGGGTGCGAGCTACCCACCCGGGCATCCGGGTTGTCGTCCATCCGGAGTGCAAGTGGGAAGTCTGCCAGTTGGCCGATGAGGTGGGTTCGACCGAGTATATCCTTAAGCGCGTCCGCGAGGCACCGCCCGGGAGCCAGTGGGCGGTGGGGACGGAAATCCACATGATCCGCCGGCTAGCGCAGGAGCACCCAGACCGCCTGGTGGTCACCCTGGACGACTGCGTCTGTCTGTGCAGTACCATGTACCGCATTTCCCCACAGCACCTGTGCTGGACCCTGGAAAGTCTGGTGGCGGGTCAGGTGGTGAACCGCGTCAGTGTCGATCCGGAGACGAAGCGCTGGGCGCGGGTGGCGCTCGACCGGATGTTGGAAATCACGTGAGAAGTGGAAAGTCGAAAGTTGAAGGTCAACCGCAAACACCTCAGTTTCACTTCTGCCTTCTGACTTTCGGCCCCCGGCGCGTCCAACGGGGGCAGGGCTTGCTTTTCACCGCCATAGCGAAAAGGTTCTTGTAGGCCGGGCGTGTGGGTGCGCGCGGGGCTCGCCGGAACGCTGGAAGCAAAACCGGCCCGGCCTGCCGGACGCCGGTTGCACAAGTTCGAGGCAGGCAGTAGACTGACTTTTCAGGATGCTTGCGCGGAAAGTGAGGTAAAGCCATGCTGTCCCCCGTACGCAGCGAATGGGTTCGGAAACGGACGAGCCCTGTCGTGACGCAGATGCACTATGCGCGGCAGGGCATCATCACGGAGGAGATGGAGTTCGTCGCGAAGCGGGAGAATCTCGCGCCCGAAGTGGTTCGTTCCGAGGTGGCGCGGGGTCGCATGATTATCCCTGCCAACATCCGCCACGTGGAGTTGGAACCCCTCTGCATCGGGATAGCCGCGCGCTGCAAGATCAACGCCAACATCGGGAATTCTGCCACCACCTCGAACATCGCGCAGGAACTGGAGAAGCTTCAAGCCGCGGTGAAATACGGCGCGGACACGGTGATGGACCTATCCTCCGGTGGCGATATTCACGAGATCCGCGAGGCCATCTTGCGCAACAGCCGTGTGCCCGTCGGCACCGTGCCGATTTACGAGGCGATTTCGCGCGTCAAGCACGTCCGGGACTTGACGCCGTCACTCATGCTGGAGGTGATTGAGGAACAGGCCGAACAGGGTGTGGATTACATGACCATCCACGCCGGCGTGCGGCGCGAATTCATACCGCTGACCAGCAAGCGCATCACGGGCATCGTAAGCCGAGGCGGGGCCATCATGGCCCAGTGGTCAGTGGAGAACAATCAGGAGAACTTCCTCTACACCCACTTCGCCGACATCTGCAAGCTCTTCCAGAGGTACGACGTGGCCTTCTCGCTGGGCGATGGGTTGAGGCCGGGGTGCGTCGCCGATGCCAGCGACGAAGCCCAGTTCGCCGAGCTCAAGACCCTGGGTGAGTTAACCCTGAAGGCTTGGGAGTACGACGTCCAAGTGATGATTGAGGGCCCCGGGCACATACCCATGGATCAGATCAAGCTCCAGGTGGATAAGGAAATGGAACTGTGCCACGAGGCGCCGTTTTACACCCTGGGGCCTTTGGTCACCGACATCGCCCCCGGCTATGACCACATCACCTCCGCCATCGGTGCCGCGATGATTGGCTGGCACGGTGCCTCGATGCTGTGCTACGTCACGCCCAAGGAGCACTTGGGCCTGCCCGATAAAGAGGACGTTCGCCAGGGCATCATCGCTTACAAGATTGCTGCCCACGCCGCCGACTTGGCACGGCATCGGCCGGGCGCGCGCGACCGGGACGACGCCATTTCCTATGCGCGCTTCCTCTTTGACTGGAACAAGCAGTTCGAGCTCTCGCTCGATCCGGAAGCGGCGCGCGCTATGCACGACGAGACCCTGCACGATGAATACTACAAGCAAGCTGCCTTCTGCTCTATGTGCGGCCCGAAGTTCTGCTCGATGAACACCACCCAGTTGTTGGAGAAAGACCTCGGACGCGACCAGGCCGCGCGGGAGCAGAAATTCGCAGAGTTGCTGAGCAAGGTGCAAAGCTAGAGCCCGGCCCGCTAAGCCGGGGGCGGTGAATGAGAAAAGGTTGGTGCCCCAGCCTCCTGCCGGTAAAATCCCTTACCTGAATGCACGGGTCAGCAGGCTGTATGCGTGCCGACCACTCCGCAAGGCTCACCCTCTGACATAGGTGCTGAGGCTGAACGATGTTTACAAGGGTGGAGGGACTGCTTAAGCAGTATCCCTTCGCCGCCGCGGGGAATTGCGGAAGGCGCGGTCGGAATGCTTGTCAGCAGGCATCCGCGTAGGGGATAATACAAACTTGCGACAAGGGCATCGGAAAAAAGTAAGTGCGTCTGCCGCGAGGCCGTGAGGCGGATCCATGGGATACTTCGAAAGCCGGTATGAGAAGAACGTCATCACCACTTCTGTGGATTACGTCTTTAACTGGGCGCGAAAATCGTCTCTCTGGCCTCTGACTTTCGGGCTGGCGTGCTGTGCCATCGAGATGATTGCTTCCACCACCTCGCGTTTTGACATCGCCCGCTTCGGCGCCGAAGTTTTCCGCCCCAGCCCCCGCCAGGCGGACCTGATGATTGTCTCCGGCACAGTGACGCTGAAAATGGCGCCCGCTATTAAGCGGATTTGGGAGCAGATGCCAGATCCCAAATGGTGCATCTCCATGGGGGCGTGCTCCAGCGTCGGCGGCCCCTTCAATACCTATGCGGTCCTGCAGGGCATTGACCTGATTGTGCCGGTGGACGTCTACATCCTGGGTTGCCCGCCGCGTCCCGAGAATCTCTTCTATGGCCTCCTGAAGTTGCAGGAGAAGATCGATAGCATGACCCTCGCCAAGCGCCCCACCGAAGTCCGCCTGGATGGGTCCATGCTTGAAGAGTTCAAGAAATCTATCCGCATCGGAAACGCGGGCACGCCCGCAATGGTGCAAATCGGGTAAGGTCTGTTCTTAACAGTGCCTGGGTCACAAGCTGCCGAGGCTCACGCGTGGCCGAATACATCAAAGTCGCCAGTGTCTCCGAGCTCAGCGTGGGGTCTTCCAAGACCGTCGAGGTGAACGGCAAGGCCATAGCCCTGTTCAATGTGGGCGGCAAAATCTACGCCCTCGACAATACCTGCCTGCACCAGGGTGGGCCGCTCGGCGAGGGGCTGCTCGACGGCGAGGTGGTGACCTGCCCGTGGCACTTTTGGGAATTCAACGTGCGCACTGGCGAAAAGGTCGGAGAACCTTCTCTGCGGGTTGCCACCTACCCGGTGCAAGTCGACGGGGACGACATCAAAGTCGCCCTCTAGTTGGACGTTGATTGGCGCCCGTCGAAACCCGGCGGGACTGGAACCCGGCACGCAGCGCCCCTGCAGAAAGCCGACTGCCTCCGGGACTGATAACTGAGCGCTGATAACTGACAGCTGACGAATGCCTGAACTCCCTGAAGTTGAGAGCATTTTGCGAGGTCTGGCGCAGCACGCGCTGGGCCGGCGCGTGACCGCAGTCGAAGTGCGCAACCCGGCGGTCATCGTGGGCTCGGCGGCCGGGTTCGGCAGGAATGTTGTGGGGAAACGGATCGCCGGCCTGGAGCGGAAAGGGAAGGTTTTGGCCGTTCGACTTTCCGGCGACAACCCTGAGGCACCGCGCTACCTGCTGGTGCGGCTGGGAATGACCGGGCAGGTCACGGTCGCTCGCCGCGAAGCACCGGTAGAGCCGCACACCCATGTGCGGCTGGCACTCGGAGCGGGGAAAGACGAGCTGCGCTTTCGTGACGTGCGCCGCTTCGGGCGGCTATGCTGCTCGACGCGTCGCGAGCTCGAGGCCGTTTTCAACAGGTTGGGTCCCGATGCGCGAGAAATCACCGAGCAACAGTTTCTGGCAGCCTTGCGGGGGCGACGCGTGACGATCAAGAGTTGGCTGCTGAATCAAGCGTTCCTTTCCGGTGTAGGCAACATTTATGCTGATGAAGCACTCTTTGCAGCCCGCCTGCATCCCCTGACGCCGGCCGGGCGGCTTTCGCGGGTGGCTGCACGCCGCCTGCATCGCGCCGTCCAGCGAATCCTCAACCGCGCCATAGCCTGGGGCGGGACAAGCGTTCGTGACTATCGGAACGCCGAAGGCCGCCGCGGTAATTTCCTTTCCCAACTTCGCGTCTATCAACGGACCGGCGGACCTTGTCGCCGTTGCCGGCGCCCGATTCGCCGCCTGGTTATTTCCGGGCGCAGCAGCCACTTCTGCCCGCATTGCCAGCCCCGCCCGCGTCACGCACTCCCGCCGGCCGCAGGATGAGATCTTTCGCTGGCGGGTAGTTATTTTGCTATAATCAGCGGATTCGGAACGGGGTCACAGGTTCTGCCCGACTCCGTTCGAAGGGGCGGGAGTTTGGCGTCGGCTTCAACGGGTTGCCTCTCTCCCGCCGTGGAAGTGGAGTCCCATGCTTTTCAAGGCCTTCAGCGCCGCGACCTATGGAATCGATGCCTACTTGGTTGAAGTGGAAGTCGATATCTCGGCGGGCAATGGAATCTTCACGACCGTGGGTCTGCCCGACGCGGCGGTGCGCGAGAGCCGCGAGCGCATCAAATCCGCCATCAAGAATTGCGGCCTGGATTTTCCTTTTCAAAACATCACGGTGAACCTGGCGCCCGCCGACGTGAAGAAAGAGGGCTCGGGATTTGACCTCCCCATCGCCCTGGGGATTTTGGGAACCACCGGGGTCCTGCTCCGCACCGAGTTGAAACAGCACATCTTTCTCGGCGAGCTTTCGCTGGACGGCGGCCTGCGGCCTATCAAGGGCGCACTCTCGATTGCGGGAATGGCGCGGCAGAAAGGCATCCGGAAACTCGTGGTGCCGCTGGAAAACGCGCGCGAGGCCGCGGTGGTCCAGGAGGTCGAGGTTTATGGCTTGCGCTCTCTGCCGGAAGTGCTGGATCTGATCAACGAAACGCGCGAGTTCAAGCCGGCCAAGGTGAGCACCGCGGAAATGCTCGCGGCGGCGAGCCAGTACGCCGTGGACTTCCGCGACGTCAAGGGGCAACTGCACGCCAAACGCGCCATCGAGGTGGCCACCGCCGGAGGTCACAACATCTTGATGATCGGGCCGCCGGGCGCCGGCAAGACGATGCTGGCGAAACGCCTCCCCACCATCCTGCCGCCCCTCACTTTCGAGGAGGCCATCCAGACGACGCGCATCCACAGCGTGGCGGGCGTCCTCGAGCCGGGCGTCGGCTTGGTGGGCACGCGGCCGTTTCGCGCGCCCCATCACACGATTTCAGACGCGGGCTTGATCGGCGGCGGGGCCGTGCCGCGTCCCGGCGAGGTGAGCCTGGCCCACAACGGCGTGCTTTTCCTCGACGAGCTGCCGGAGTTCCAGCGTAATGTGCTCGAAGTGCTCCGCCAGCCTATCGAGGATGGGGTGGTAACCATCGCCCGCGCCGCCATGTCGTTGACCTTTCCGGCGCGCTTTGTGCTGGCGGCGGCGATGAATCCCTGTCCCTGCGGGTTCTTCAACGATCCCTCGCGCGATTGCACCTGCACGCCGCCGCAAATCCAGCGCTACGTCTCCAAGATTTCCGGGCCGCTGCTGGACCGGATTGATATCCACATTGACATGCCCGCTGTAAAGTACCGGGAATTGCGCGAGGATGCCAGCGGGGAGACCTCCGACCAGATTCGCGCCCGGGTGATCGCCGCCCGCGAACGCCAGTTGCGGCGTTATCAGGGGGAGAAGATTTACTGCAATGCCCAGTTGAGTCCGCGGCAAATCCGCAAGTACTGCAACATCTCCGTGGAGTGCGAACGACTGCTGGAGAGCGCCATGACCCGCCTGGGCTTGAGCGCGCGCGCTCACGACCGCATCCTGAAAGTGTCGCGCACCATCGCCGACCTGGATAGTAGCGAGTCCATCGGCACGGCTCATATCTCCGAAGCCATCCACTACCGCTCCCTTGACCGCAACTACTGGGCGTGACGTATGATGAGATCAGCCGGGAACGATGCTGACCGAGATATGAGCACCAAGGCGCTGCCCAAGAGGCGTTCCAGAAAAGCATACTCTCCGACCAACCGGACCCACAGCGAGGACGGCGTTGACCTGACGCTCATCCGGTGGATGCTGTCGCTCACGCCAACCGAGCGACTGAAAGTTCTCCAGCAGAACGTGCGTTCGATACTGAGGCTGCGTGGTGAACACACCGAGTACTGATTTCTTTGCCCTCCTGCGGGTGCTCCTCGAACACAAAGTTGACTTCATTGTGGTGGGCGGCGTCTGCGGTGTGCTGCACGGCGCGCCCCTCAGCACCTTCGACCTGGACATCGTGCATTCCCGCGCGGCGGGAAACCTGGAGCGCCTGATGAAAGCCTTGGAAGCGCTTGGCGCGCGGTATCGGACGCCGGGACATGAAAACCTGAAGCCCAGCCGTTCCCACCTGAGTTCTGCCGGCCACCAACTCTTGATGACCACGGCGGGACCGCTGGATCTGCTCGGGACGATCGGCAAGGGCCGTGACTACCGCGATTTACTTGGAGAGACAACTGAACTGGACCTCGACGAAGGTTGGAGAGTGCGCATCCTTGACCTTCCGGCCTTGATTCGAATCAAGGCCGAGACGGCGCAGGAAAAGGATAAGGCGCAACTGGCCGTTCTGAGACGAACGCTGGAAGAACAACGCAAGAGGTGACGGTCTCTTCCTTGGCCGCGTCGAACATCTTTCCCCGTGCCGCAGAATCACGGCAACACAATCAGCCGTAAGAACCAAACGAGGGGCTGTCCATGACTTCATCCGCAAGACTAATTACATCGCGAACCTGGCTCAGCTTCGGTGCGGTGGCCGTGGCGCTTGTCGCTGGTTTGGGGCTTCCCCGGCCGTTTGTTGCGGCGGAAGGCGCCAAGGACGAGGGCGGATTCAGCGTTGGCAACCATCTCATCGCGCGGAAATTCCGAGTGATCAATGGGCAGGTGTTCACGGCAAGCTTGAAGGCCAGAACCGAGACAGCCGTGACCTCGGCGGAGTTCGAAGTCGTGTGCCGGGCTGGCGAGCAGGAAGTAGTGCTAAACCGCTACAACACTACCGCGAAGGGCTTCACTGCTTCGCCCACCGGCACCGAGGCAGCGCTGCTTTGGTGGTCGGAAGCGCCCGCCTTGGAAATCCGTGTAATGTACAGGACGGACGGCGAGCGGCCCTACATTTTCAAGTGGCTGGAGATCGCAAACCGCGGCAGCCAGCCTGTCCGCATCTTGCGCGCTACGGTGGACGCTCTCGAAGTGACGAGCGGCCCCGAGCCGCTCCGCGGCGGTGTTGGGCAGCCGATTGTGTTGAAGAATGAATTGTTTCTGGGAATCGAGCATCCGGCGGCAGCGAACGAAGTGCGCGCCAAGGGGATGACACTCTCTCATTATCCCGATGCGGAGATAGCCCCGGGCGACACCTGGACAAGTAAACGTGCCGTGCTGGGCGCCGCCGGCGAGCCCGGCGAATCTGTCGAAGATGCCTTTCGCCATTACCTCGTGAACGTCACCGGACGGCCGCCGAGTTTTGCGCCCATCTACAACGACTGGGGGGCTCACGATGAGCTCGGCACGCTGGTCAAGCCCCAGCTCACCGAGCAACTCACGAACGAACTTCTCGACGTGCTTCAGGTGATGAAAGCCAATTACGGCACTCAACTCGACTACTATGTCTTGGACGCCTTCTGGTACGACCCGCAGGGAGCGTACATAAGTTTCAAGCAACCAAACTGGCCGCGCGGCTACGAACCCGCGCTGGAACGCATGCGGGCGCTGGGAATGAAGCCCGGCCTGTGGTTCGATCTGGGCGGCGGAACGCTCGATCTGAAGAACACGCCCGGCTGGCAAGGCCCGGAGAGCCCTTGCCTCTCCGACCCGGAATTTGCCCGGTTGCTCGAACACGCCATCGAGGTCCACGTCCGCGAGCATTCGCTCTCCCTTCTCAAATTCGATTTCGCCAACCTCTTGTGCCAGCACGGGGCCGGCAAGAGTCCTTCTCTCTCCGTCCTGGAGAAGAATGCCGACCGCTTGCGGCAAGTCTGCGACGAAGCCCGCCGCGCCAATCCGGCGATGGCCATCCTGGCCTTCAACACCTTCAGCCTGGTGGAAATGATGGAGAGCACGAAGCGCTACGACGAAGCTTACGCCGTCTCGCCCTGGTGGGTGCTCTGGTTTGACGCGCTCTACTCGGGTGATCCGCGGCCGTCGGAATTGCCGTCGGTCACCTCGCTTCGAGATTCTTCCAACTGGTATCAGGACCATGTCTTTCGCGGCTTTGCGCGGTCGCTGCTGCCGCTGTTCATGATTGACGACTGCGGGACCATCATCGGCAAGACTTCCACCATCTATTATCTCGGCGCCGAAGGTTTCACCGACTCTTGGATTTTGAACATCATGCGCGGCGCCCATTCGCCGATCCTTTACGGCGACCTGCGCCTGCTCTCCGAGAACGATAAGAAATTCCTGGCTGCTTCGATCCGGTTTCTGCGGGCCCAGGGGAACGTTCTCGCCCACACGCGGCCGATCCTGGGCATCCCGGGCAAGGGTGAGGTTTACGGCTACCTTACCCAGAGCGAGGACTTGGCCTTTGTGACCTTGGTTAATCCCCATCTGTATGCGCAATCGTTCGCGGTTCCCGTGGGCGGGCCGGCGGTTGCGCGCGGGTTCCGCAAGCTGGTCTTCTCGAATGACGGCCAGGCGAGGGAAGGAATCCGGCCGGTGAACGGTGTTCTTAGCGGCAAGCTGATTCCCGGAGAGATTCGCATCTACGCTCTCGGAACGCGGGAAAAGGTCGCGCCCCTTTTTCTCCCGCCCGCGCCTACTCGGGAGTATCACGAGGCAACTCCAGTCGCCGACCCCTTCGCCGGAAGAAAGGAAGCGCAGTTGAAGATTGCACCGCAGCAAGCAGGGAAGACGCTGGCGGTGATCATCCAATACCAGAAGGGTGGGGAGCCGGATCGGTCCTACGACCGGCCGCAGGAAATCATGCAGGTCACGGGTGAGACTGCCACTGGGCCCATCCGATTCTCATCCATTCCCCGAGAGGGCACCGACATCTGGTCGAAGTGCTCCTGGGCAATCTTCAAGCATAAGGTTGCGCCCGTTGAGATCAACCAGACGCTTCACCTCAGGCTGGTCGGCGAACCGCCGGTGGGAACCACGTGGACGGTGCAAGCTATGTGGCTGAAGTAGGCCGGCCGTGCCAAGGCTTCTGGCAAGGACTTGTCCCGAGAGGTTCGGCAACGATGAGGAATCTGGCGTCGCTCGCCTGTATAATCGCTGGCGCGGCCTAAGGAGTAACGTGGGACGGTTCAGGCCGGTTCGCAGGGCGAGCGCGGCACAGGATAGAGAGGGGAGACATCACGATGGCACAGCGCATGGTGAAATGTGTGTTGTTCAAGAAGGAGCTACCTGGTCTTGAAGAACCGCCCTGGCCGGGCGAACTGGGAAAGCGGATTTACGAGGACGTCTCCCAAGAGGCCTGGAATCTTTGGGTCGACCGCCTGCGGATACTCATCAACGAGTACCGTTTAAGCCCCGCCCGCAAGGAACACCAGGAAATCATCGCGCAGCAGATGGAACAGTTCTTTTTCGGCGGAGAAACAGTCCTCCCTCCCGGCTACGTCCCGGGAAAGAAATAGTGTAGCCACGGCAAGCGCCCTTCTTGCCGTGGGTTCTTTCTGGCCGCGCCTCTCCGGCGCGAGGCTACTTGCAGTTCTCGCGGGCGATGGGGCCACCCGGCGTGCTCAGCGTATAGGCATACACGCAATT
>Ga0315268_10003936_pt1 | contig 16208 bp, 15 predicted proteins | sample C1_top_MG_FD_204535 | JGI IMG/M metagenome (GOLD analysis project Ga0315268, IMG submission 204535) | Sediment microbial communities from Yellowstone Lake, YNP, Wyoming, USA - C1_top | ecosystem: Environmental > Aquatic > Freshwater > Lake > Sediment | place: USA: Wyoming | collected 2017-08-01
TGGATGCCGACAATCTATCGTATTTACAGAAAAACTGCCCGCAGGAGCAGCAGCACAAGCTCAATTTGTTGATGGAATTCAGCGAGAATTTCAGCCAGCTCAAAGTGCCTGATCCTTATTATGGAGGAGCCAAGGGCTTTGAAAACGTGCTGGATATGGTGGAAGATGCCGCAACGGGGTTGCTGCAGAAAATTCTGTCGCGAAAGTCTGGAGACGGGTGAGAGGCGGAGTCAATCACCCAGTGCAACGGTTAGCCCATAATGGTTATAGTGCGTATTCTACTGAAACTCGCCACTCAAAATCATCGCAAACCCGCCACCTGTAATCATCCCAAGTCGGCCACTTGTTCCAATCCAAACCCGCCACCTGTAATGTTACGTTTCGGCCAGCTAATGGGTGTCTCAGTGCAAAAAGCGGACCGCCAGGCGCTCCGCATGTATGCTAGAGTCGTATTCGTGGCGTACTGCTTTTTTCAGAAAGCAACCAGATCCTCCACCTCTAACCATAACAAGGGAAGCTTCAATGTACGACCTGATTAAAAAGCAAATTGCAGATGACTACTTCAATCAGCGCTTTTCCAATGATGGCCAACGCTTTGTTGCTTGGTACCTACGCAATGTGCTTTTCCGTGACATGAACGAAACAAGGGATGACATCACCGATGGCGCGGACGACAAGCAGATCGATGCCATTATTATCGATGATGACAATTCACTGATTCGTATCATACAAGGTAAGTTCATCCAAGGCGGCGTCGTTGATGCCGAGCCACTCCGTGAAGTGTTGTCGTCGTGGATACAAATTAAGGACTTGGCTCGACTCCAGAATGTCGCCAACACCAAGCTACAAAGAAAACTGTCTGAACTCGCCGCTGCGCTTGATGAGGACTACGAAGTTTCGTTCGAACTGATTACTACAGGCAAACTGACTGAATCCGCTCAGGATGACCTGGAAACCTACCAGAAGAAATTTGCAAAGCTAGGCGAAAGTGACGACTTTGACGCCACGATCCATGTAATCGATAACGATGAACTAAGGCGGCGTTACGAATACGCAATTGAGTCAGATAACCCAAGCATCAATTACAAGCTGAGCCTAGGCGGAAGCAAATTCATGTTCCATGAAATTGCTGGTACGCCAGTCGTCATTGTAGCGCTCCCATTGAAGGAGTGCATCAAGCTGCCTGGAATTAAGGACGGAACACTTTTCCAGAAAAATGTGCGCCAAAGCCTTGGATCGAGCAATGCAGTCAACAAAGGCATCAGGAGCACCATTACAGGTGACAAGCGCTCGGATTTTTTCTTCTTCCACAATGGCATCACAGCGTTGTGCAACAAGATGGAGCTGAATGACGAAACGCTTTCCTTGAATGGCCTGAGTGTCGTTAACGGCTGTCAATCACTGAACACCATACTTTCATGTAGCGAAACGGTTAAGAAAGTCGATGACGCCTTCATTCTTGCTAGGTTCTACGAGATTCCTCAGAGAGACCGTGCCGACAAAATTTCAATCTACACAAATTCACAGAGCGCTGTGAAAGCACGGGACTTGAGAAGCAACGACAAGCGTGTTTTGGCAATCAAGAAGGCTTACGAACTCAAGTACCCAAGCGGATACTTCATTACGAAACGCGGCGAGACCGCTCCAGCAGACAGAAACAAGGACCAAGTGGTGGAATTGTCAGGTTTTGCCAAAAACCTTGTGGCTTGGCACTCACAGAGGCCCAACCTTTCGTATGGGGAAACGAAGATATTCGACAAATACTTCGAGACGCTTTTCAGGAACAAGGACTATGCGCCAGAAAACGTCTTGGCTCTCAATTCGTGGATGATTCAGGTGTACAAAACGTGGGTGGCAGAAAATCCTCTCAATCTAAATGAAACACTCCTTGCGATGCGCGCCTATGCGCCGTATCACCACTTGTATGCGATAGCGATGTGTTTTTCCATCGCCAACAATCAATCGGAACGTGTACCAAATCCGGCCAAAGCCTACGAAGTTTCATCGAAATCGGCGATGGTGGATGAAATCGTAAAAGTCGCGGGCATTAGCCTCAACATGGCTCTGGAAGCAGCGGCCAACGAACAACAGCCTGCCAACAGAGTATTCAGCCCACAAAACTGGATTAAGTCAAAGAGCTGTTTAGCAAACATCAATGGAGCAATTCGCAACTATTTCAGCATGCTTCCGATGATGCCCGGTGGCGCAGAGATTAAGAAAAAATTGACTGATGCCACTTTGTTGAAGGCCGAGGACTTCGAATATCGCTGGTCTGCGGACTGACTCGATAAATTGCTACCATATCAGCGCGAGAACAACTATCACTAACAGTCTGAAATAGGTCGGGTCGGAAGTTCGCGTTTCCCGATAGCTGACACTCGTAAGTGGCGGAACGTCGTCGGAATCGATGGCCGACTTTGGATGATTATGGGTGGCGGGTTTGGGGTGGAATACCCTCCGTCAGGCTGGATTTCCGATAACAAACCGGTGCTTGCCGGAAACAGTGCGTTTTATCTCGTCAACATAATTGACTTCCAAAACCATATTTTCATCGACCTCTCTGCGGATTTTTCCATCGAGCGAGCTTAGCATCTCGGAACTCAATCTGGACGATGAGACGAGGTTCAAAGTGATTTTGTCCGATTCGCTCTGAATGAACTGATACTGCTTGATGCCGGTCAGTCCATCCAGCAGGTGGATAAAATACGAGGGGTAAACGCTCTTGCCGCTTCCGGTCTTGATGATGTCGTTGCTTCGGCAAAGCCCCATTTCCATCATCGGGAAGGGCGACCCGCAAGCGCAGCCACCCTCCTTCAGCCTGCCCGAGTCGCCTATGTCATATCTGATGAAAGGCATGACCCGATTGGTTAATGAGGTGATGACAAGCCGGTCTTCATTGTTGATGCTCAGCGATTCAAGATAAACCATGTCGGTGAAGACGTGCTGGTTGCCGTATCTGCATTCACAAGCGATATTCGGTATCTCCCGGCTGCCATATTGATTGAATACCTTGCACCGAAAGGCCCGCTCCATTAACTCCCTTTGCCAGCCATAGAGCACTTCGGCTGTTGAGAATACGCCCAGTACAGTTTTGGGCATGCGGATTTTGTTCTCGATGATGTATCTGGAAAGTTCGGCCAGGATCGAGGCATAGCCTTGCAGCAGGGCGGGCTTGTACGATCTGATGTACTCGGCCCAGTCATGAAGCTGCGTATCGGTATATTCATACGCGCCTATGGTCTTCTCGGCTGCAATGTAATCGTTATATTTTTTGCTGAGACTACTGCCGCCTTTGAGGTCCTGCCTGGCGCCCCAGAAATTCAGTATCTTTTGGCCCGGCTTCCATCCGGACCACATGTAGCTTCTGCACATGCCCGCGCGCATCAGCTCGCTTTTGTGATTGTCGTAATAAAAAGATACGGGCTTGCCCGTTGACCCGCCCGTATTCCCGGTTCTCAACATGCGGCTGTCCAGATCCCGCGCAAGCATCTCATCCTTGTGCTGTATCACTTCGTCTTTGTGCAGGATGGGCAGCCTGCTTACCACATGTTCATTCGCCTCATTTCCAAGTGCCGGCGCATACTTCTCATGGTAATAAGGCGTATTGTTGAACGCATGGTCGATGATTGCGGACAAATCCTTCTGCTGCTTGCTGAGAAGCTGCTCTCTGGTCAGGGTTTGGTTGTGCAGCAGCTCATCCAGCAGAGCGAATCTTTCCCTGTGCCTGTTTCGATGCAGCGAATGTTTCAGAAGATAGATCATCGGGGCTGTCGTCGGGCGGAAAGGGCTTGCGCACGCTTCCCCGATCTTGCCAACATCTCTACCCAGGCTTGGTCATCTTCTGCATAGCGGGTGATTGCCTCTATGATCTCGGCGTGCCGTTTTGTCTTGTTGGAAGACGAATTCACCAGATCGTAAGCGTTGTCGCCGAAATTATGCGCGATGTTGTCCATGAACCGGTTGAAGTTGTTGACGGCTTCTGTGTGTTCGGATGATTTGTTCCACCAGTTTTTACTATCGTGAACAATCGCTTTCAGGAAACCCAGTTTTTCCAGGATTACCAGGCGCTTCTTGTTGTATTGCTGTTGCATGGTTTCATGGGTCGATTCCAATGCCGCCACAATCAGCTCATGGGCCGGGGTTAGCCCCGGATAGCCCATGCCGCTGAGTTTTTCAATGGTGAACAGCATCACGTCGCCATAAAACTGCCGTTCAAACTCCTCCGACAGATCGATTGTGGTTATGGCCGCGGATATTCCGGGCCTGAATTCCGATTGGCCCGTCGTCCCTACGGTGCGCTTATGCAGCATGGGGAGATTGGCCGATACGAAGCGATCCCCGATTTCCGACTTGATGAGCCGCCCCAGCACCGGCCCGGCCATACGCAACTTCAGGGTTGCAAAAGGGATAAAGTGCTTCAGCCCTTCGGGTTTGAAGATGTAATTCCCGGTGTAGATGGTTCTGGCCGGACGGATGCCGGCAATAATGTCTTCATGGCGATAATAGGTTTTGCGGGTTGGATGTTCGCCGTAAAAGAACCGGTTCAGCTTGCCTGAAAAATGGCTGAAACAGCGTGAATTGTCATGTTCGCCGCGGAGCGTGCAAGGATATTGATAGGATTCTTTTGAGGGTATGAAACCAAAAAGCGCTGCCATGTCATGATAGGACGCTTCGTCCCCGTTCTGCTGTCTTGCGCCGTGGAACTGGCACGGCCGGGATGGGCCGGATTCGGCAAGCCGGTGTAAAAAACAGATGACATCTTCAAGAAAATTGCCGGCCATCACGGCAGGAGAGACGGGAGGGTCGCCCACCACCTTGCCGGTGAGTATGCGGGCATCGGTTTCGGAAAAGATCCGGTCCAGATAATAAAAATAGTTGGTTGCATAAAGGTTTCTGTCCCCGGTCGGGGTGCTGACCTTTACCCTGAACTCCTGATCGCTGTCGATGAAATAGAAAAGGATCTTCTCGTCGCCCTTGCTGATTTCGTTCAGTTTCAGGTAGGCGATATTGCGCATGATCGAGGGGCCTTTATGGTAAAAGGCCTCCCTGTCCGTGTTGCCGAGGATGCGGGATAACGCGCTCTTGTCGGCCTCGCTCAGGGCATCCATCAGATCGAGCTGCTCGCTTGCGCCCAGGTAGAGGGTTTCAATTCCCTGCTCGCCGTAATGGCGTGCCATCTCCTTGTTCCTGAGTATGTTTTCAGCGTCCCGGCTGTCATCAGCGATGATGACGGCAAGCTTCTGGTAGCGGTGATCGGCAAAGCCGCCATATGCAAACGACCGGCACAGATGAAGCAGGCTGTCGAGACAGCTCTTCAGGTGTTGCGGCCTGTCCGCAACGGGGATGACGACGATGAACTTGTGCCGGCTGTCCTTGCCCTTCAAGGCAATGAGATGCTCCATTTGCCGGAACGCGGCATGGTAGATCTCAAGCAGCGACTCGTTCGGTTCATTCGCCCACAGCGTTTTTTCAATTTCCGCAATAAAAAATAGGCACGCATCGATTAATTCATCCATGTTCTCGTGCGTATGCTCAGATATTTTTCCTTGCAACCGGTTACGGACTGATTCCATGGCAGGACTGTTTTTGTGTACCTCGACAAAATCGTCCAGCGACTTGCAGGTTTTCGATGCCATCGTGCGCAATGCCTTGTTCTACCTTCCCGAGCGGTAATCGGGAAAGGCGTTTTTATCTATCATTATTTCTATCAGGTTGATGTCGCCTGTCAGGTCGCTGTTGGCGAACAGGTCATCGAGGTCGGATTCTGTCACAATTTTCTTGTGCTTGATGCCGAATGACAGGGCAAGATATTGATAGTCCGGATTAACAAAATCGCAATTGATGAATCTTTCATGGTAGAGCTGAAACTGGTTCTTTCGTATCAAACCCATGGTGGAGTTGTTGAATACCACCACATTCAGCGGTATGCCGTAGTTCACCGCCGTCATGAGCTCCATGCAGCACATTTGAAAGCCACCGTCGCCCAGGATGGCAAAGGTCGGTTTCTTTTCCGAGAACCTTGCGCCTATCGCGGCCGGTATCGCATGCCCCAGGGAGGATATTCCGGAATTCGGAAAATACCGGTTTGCGCTGGATACATTGAAGAAGTTCTGCGCAAAAATAATATTGTCGTCGAAAATCAACGCATCTTCCGGAAAATGCGTCTCCAATTTTGAAAAAAACCGCTCTACCAATGCAAACTTGGACGGCCGCACAGAGGCATCCTTAGCGGCCGGATTCTTCTTTAATCCCTTGATATAGCCATGAAATTTATCAAGGTTTTTTCTTGCCGCCCCGCTTTCCCGGATGTTGCCCAGCACTTCCGTCAATACGCCCCTGATATCGCCATGAATGGCGACATCCGCCCTGAATACCTTTTCCAGCTGTTCATGGTTGTTGTCGATTTGAGCCACTTTCTTATTTTCGAGCAGCTTGTCGTCCCATAGATAGCTGGTCCGTTCGTTGAATCCTGCGCCCAGGAAAAGGACCAGGTCCGCATGATCGACGATGTATTTGTACGCATACCCGTTCGAGGTGACGCCCAGACTGCCCAGAGAGAGCGCCGATCCATCGCCGATGACCCCCTTTCCCTTCAGGCTGGTTGTCACCGGTATATTCATCAGCTCACTCAATTGCGATACGGCTTCTTGCGCCCCCGATTTAATGCAGCCGTAACCCGCAACGATAACCGGGCATTCCGCCCCGACTATCAGTTCCGATAACGCATCCACGGGATGCGATTGTTTGTGGCACGGATAGGCGCTTCTGTGGGTGTTGATGCGATCCAGCATGCTTTCCTCGACCATCTCCTTCTGGACGTTGTATGGAAAACTCAGAAGCACGGGACCTGAGTTGCTGGACAGCAGTATTTTTGCCGCCTGATTCAGAACATGCACAAGATAGTCGGTTCTTTCCACGATCTTGTTGTATTTGGTGATGCCCTTGAACAAGGCGGCCTGATCGATGCTTCCGCCTTCGCCGGAACTTTCTTGCAGACCTCCCTTGCCGAAGATATAGGTCGAGGTTTCTCCGGTAATAACCAGAATGGGCTGTTTATCCGCATAGGCATTGGCTATCCCCGTCACCAGGTTGGTAGCGCCGGGGCCCGCCGTTGTAATGCAGGCGGATATTTTTCCCGAGGCCCTGGCATAGCCTCCGGCCATGAATGCCGCCCCTTGTTCGTGCTTGACCAATACGCTTTTGATGTTTGAGTCATACAAACTGTCGTAGACAGGCAAGATGTGGGCGCCCGGCATACCGAAGATATATTCAATCCCCAAGCGTTCTAAATATCTTACGATTAATTCACTTACTGCTATTTCCATGTCATCTCATCAGTGTCTGAATGCTTTGGGTCGCCCCGTTGTGTTTGGATCTCGTGCCGGGCTGTAACGACCACACGATTCGGTGCCGGGAAATAAAGTTTAACCGAACCTTCCACCAATAATGAAACACAAAATTCCGGACACCCCTCAGCGCGCTATGGCGTAATCGGTTTCATCGTAAACTTGTGTGATATGCACGCCGGCTTCCCTGATGGCTTGTAGCTTGTTCGTTATTGCGATTCGCAGGGATTCATGATCCGCTTGCGGCGGGGGGTGGTCTTGCCACCCTTCCGCTGTGTGGATGTCCAGATTGTAATAGGCATAAGGGGCGACTTTGTCCCCGATGTCTTCTGTCACTATGGTCAGCCGATATCCGCTGAAAGCGGCACGCCCCCCCGCTTCATGAGGGATGACGCGCTCCTCGAAGTCGACAAACTGCTTGTCCGCCTCCTGAATATACCCCGGCAATGATCCAACCAGATTCACGATTTGCAGATGCGTCAATTTCACTGCTAACTTGCTTATTGCATTCAGATAATCTTCTTGATTTATTTCCCATCGCGCAACCGGGATCTGCTGTTCATTTTCAACGTTGGCAGAAAACAAACCGCGAATATTTACCATATCTGAAATGTTCACACAAAACATTTCAGGACTCAGTCCTTTCAGGTTGAATCGGGTTAGCTCAGAGGAAGGTAAAACTTCAATATATGTTTCCCAGCCGGAGCCGTTGCGCACCAGTCCAGGCTTAACCTGATAGTGAAGAATGAGTGTCTTGCCTTGTATTGCGACGAGTACTTTTTTCAAAACGATTTCTTCATGTTATGGATAGTTTACCGATGCAGGCGATCTGCCTTGCAAATCGGGCCGCAGCGGAATTATAACAATGCCAGGCACCCTGCGTGCTGCCGGTTTCTCTGCCTGGTTTTGCCATTTTGTAGGATACTGGACGGAATAACCAACAAACCAAGAGCTAACGTGTCGAATCTTTATTCTATCCTCCAGCGTTCCGGCGCTGTTGCAGCCACCCATTCGGGGTCCTTTCATGCCGATGAGGTGTTAGCGGCGGCTACATTGCGCCTGGCAAATCCTTCCTTGCCCATTCTACGCACGCGCGACCAGGAACAGTTGGACGCAGCGGATATCGTATTTGATGTGGGACGTGTTTTTGACCCTGCTGCCTGCCGCTTCGACCATCATCAATTGGAGTACAAGGAAGCGCGCGAAAACGGCATCCCTTACAGTTCATTTGGCCTGATATGGCATGAATTGGGAGCGGAACTTTGCGAATCGGCGGCCGCTGCGTCCAGGGTCGATCGCTGGTTGGTGCAAGGCGTGGATGCCATGGATTGCGGGGTTACATTAAGCAGGGAGACCATGCCCGTAACCCTGATGTCCATTTCCACGGTCATTGGCGGCTTCAATCCCGGCTGGCAGGATGTCACATCCGCGGAGACCCGGAATGAAGCCTTCGAACGTGCCGTCAGCCTGGCAATAGCCGTTCTGCAAAACACGATCCGGGATGCAAACGGATTCGAAAAGGCGCGTGCCGCCGTGGCGCAAGGGGTATTACTTGAAGCCGGACGGTTGCTGGTGCTGGAGCACGACGTGCCGTGGAAGGAAGCCGTATTGGGGTCGCCTGAGTACGAGCGCGTTCTCTATGTGATTTCCCCTGATGCCCAGGCGAGATGGCATGTGAGTACCGTTCCGGATTATGCCGGAAGCTTCGGTAACCGAAAACCCCTGCCTTCTGCCTGGGCGGGGCTGGATGGAGAAGAACTGGACGCCGTCATCGGCATGAAAGGCTGCGTGTTCTGCCATAGGGCGCGCTTTGTCGCAGGGCACCAGACGAAAGATGGGGCGATGGAAATGGCGCGATTGGCCATTACCCAGCCGCCTGCGATATGAAACTCGGCCTCCCGGCACAAGCAAGAGACTAAATGGTGCGTGCAGAAAATGGGTTAATGCAAGAACATCGAATTGTATTGTCGGTAGGCTGTCCTTGCCAAAAGGGGGGATAATGCCGCCATGAATGAACCGCAATCAATTTCTCCTCGTCGTCGTCTGCAAGAGCTCCTGGCGATTCCGGAAAGACAGCGAACCGATGCCCAGTGGGATGAGCTCAACGAACTCGAGATTACGCTGACGCCCGTAAATCGGGAGGAAACTCCGGAGCAAGTCGTTCGGCGGCACGCCGCTGTACCCGCCGGGAATCCTAAACCCAGCCGTGACGCACAGGGCAAGAAGCCACTCAAAAAATTCCACAAGAGACCACCCAAGGGGAGTACACCGTGACGGGTGCCATGGGTAAGCTTCAGCAATGAATCGCCCCGACAATTAATATTGCGACGTTGCCGTTGTAGAAAAAACAACCGATGTCGCGGTGGGTGTGTATGACTGTTTCGGGTCGGCTGCCGGCGTCCAGATGGTGTCAACCGGTTGACAGCCGCTTGCCTTTAGCCGACAAATTGTTACTCTCCTATACGGTTCACCTTGGATTAATTGACCGCTTCGATGGATATCATTTCTTTTGTTTACGGGCTGGCATTCATCCTGTTGGGTGCGGTGATTTTCGTCCAGCCGAGAAAATACAGCGAATATGCGCTCGCCAACGTCATCTGGCTGCTCGCCGCTTTCGGGCTGGTGCACGGCATCCTGGAATGGACGGATCTATGGAAGATCGTCAAGGGCGACAGTCCGTTTCTGCGCAGACTCCAGGTTTTTCTTCTGGTCGCCTCCTTCGGCCTGTTGTTTGAGTTTTCCCGCCGCCTGCTGAAAACCGCCCTGGGCGACGATAACACCTGGAGCAAGTTGCTGGATGTGAAGATTTACGGCGCCGTTTTGCTGGCTATGGCGGGCGGCGCCTGGTTGGCGAGCGACCCGGTGCAGGGGCTGATCGTCTGGACGCGCTATGCGCTGGGCTTCCCGGCCGCTCTCGGCGCCGGACTGGGGCTGCACTATTACTTCAGGCATCACGTGGCGCGGTTTCTTCCGGAAGAAGAATCGCTTGCGGTGCGCCGCTATTTCATGCTGGCAATGGTCGCCTTTGGCGCCTACGGCTTTTTCGCCGGGTTGGTGGTACCTGCAAGCGATTTTCCCCCGGCAAACATTTTGAATGACCAGGTTTTCCTGTCCCTGACGGGCGTGCCGGTGCAGTTGTTCCGTGCAGCCTGCGCCGTGCTGGCTGCGCTGTCGGTAGCCGAGATACTGTCCATTTTCCACTTGGAAATAGCAGGGCGACTGCTTGGGCAGAATCGAAAATTGCTGGACTATTCGGAGCAAGAATCTCGCCTCGCCGCCACCACCTTCGAGGCGCAGGAAGGCATGATCATCACCAATGCAGAAAGCGTGATCCTGCGGGTCAACCAGGCATTTACCGACATCACCGGCTACACGGCCGAGGAAGCCGTGGGCCAGACGCCGCGCTTGCTCAAGTCGGGACGCCATGACGCGCGGTTCTACCAGGCCATGTGGGAAATTCTGAAGCACGACAAGTACTGGCAGGGAGAAATTTGGAACCGGCGCAAGAACGGCGAGGTGTTTCCCGCATTCCTCGCCATCACCGCAGTGAAGGGGTATGCCGGAGAGATCTCCCACTACGTGGGCATGTTGTCCGACATCACTACGCGCAAGGCGGCGGAGGAAGAGATACAGCAGCTGGCCTTCTACGACTCCCTCACCCACCTGCCCAACCGCCACCTGCTGGTGGATCGGCTACACCAGGCTCTGGCGGTCAGCGCCCGTAGCGGGCGCGAAGGCGCGCTGATGTTCATCGATCTGGACAACTTCAAGACGCTGAACAACACGCTCGGCCATGACAAGGGCGACCAGCTGCTCCATCAGGTCGCCCAGCGGCTTTCTACCTGCGTTCGCGAAGGCGACACCGTGGCCCGCCAGGGAGGCGACGAGTTCGTGGTGATGCTGGAAGACCTGAGCGGGAATTCCCAGGAAGCCGCCGCCCAGACCAAAACCCTCGGCGAGAAAATCCTCGCCACGCTCAGCCAACCCTACCAGCTCGCTGGTCACGAACACTACATCACCGCCAGCATAGGCGTTACTCTGTTCACCGATCAACGCGCGACCGTGGATGAAATGTTGAAACAGGCGGACCTTGCCATGTACCAGGCCAAGGCAGCGGGCCGCAACACCCTGTGCTTCTTTGACCTGGACATGCAGGCCTTGGTCACTTCCCGCGCGGCCCTGGAAGTTGACATGCGCCAGGGGCTGCATCAGGATGAATTTCTTCTCTATTTCCAGGCCCAGGTGGATGGCGCGGGTCGTTTGACAGGTGCCGAGGCCCTGGTGCGCTGGCAGCATCCCCGACGCGGCCTGGTACTTCCAGCCGAGTTCATTCCCCTGGCCGAAGATACGGGGCTGATCCTGCCCCTGGGCCACTGGGTGCTGGAAACAGCCTGCGCCCAGCTGGTAGCTTGGGCAGCTCAGACGGAAATGGCCCGACTCACCCTGTCAGTGAATGTCAGCGCCCGCCAGTTCCGCCACCCAGACTTTGTGGATCAGGTGCTGGCGATACTGGATAGCAGCGGCGCCGATCCGCAAAAGCTCAAGCTGGAACTGACTGAGAGCCTGCTGCTGGACAATGTGGAAGATATTGTCTCCAAAATGATGGCCCTTAAAGCCTGTGGCGTGGGCTTCTCTCTGGATGACTTCGGCACCGGCTATTCCTCGCTCTCCTACCTGAAACGCCTACCCCTGGACCAGTTAAAGATCGATCAGTCCTTCGTTCGGGATGTGCTGACAGACCCCAACGACGCCGCCATTGCCCGCACCATCGTAGCCCTGGCGCAAAATCTCGGCCTGGCGGTCATCGCCGAGGGGGTGGAGACCGAAGCGCAGCGAGATTTCCTTGCCCTGCATGGCTGCCATGCCTACCAGGGTTATCTGTTCGGGCGGCCGGGACGGGTGGAAGCGTTGCTCGCGATGGATACGCCCGCCGGCAAAACCGAGTGAAAAACAAGCAAAACTAATCGTGTTTTTCCATGTGTTTTGCCGCACCACCCACGTGCTCGTTCAGAAACTCGCCCAAGGCCTGTACCCAGGATTCCCTCACGAAAATAAACCCCTCGTTGTGGCCGCCACTAAGCTCGAGGAACCGCTTGGGGCCCTTCGTCACCGCGTACAATTCGCGTCCGTGCTGAATGGGGATAATTTCATCGTCCGGGCTGTGGGCGATGAAGACGGGGACCGCGACCGACCGCAGATATTCCCGTGTGTCGTAACTGAAACGGGATAGCCACCTGACCGGAAGATAGGGATAGAACTTCGCCGCAAGATCGGGCACCGAAGTAAATCCCGAGACAATCACCAGCGCAGCCGGTTCATGGCGGGTTGCCAGCCACGCAGCAACTGCGCCGCCCAGCGATTCGCCGAACAGCACAATCGTATCGGATGGAATTTTCCGGGTTTGCGTCAAATAGCCCCAGGCAGCCTCGGCATCCAGGTAGGTTCCCTGTTCCGAAGGCTTGCCGGCGCTGTTGCCATAGCCGCGGTAATCTATGATCAGAGTGCTGTAGCCGAGACGTTGAAACATGAGCAGCGAATCGAGGCGATGGGAAATATTTCCGGCGTTGCCATGCAGGAACAGCACCGTGCCGCGTGGCTGCAATGAGGGAACGAACCAGCCGTGCAAAGTGACGCCATCCGCCGTGACCAGTTTCACATCCTCATAATCGAGACCGGCCTGGCTCGGCGTGGCACTGATTTCGCGCCCGATTTCCGGATAATAGATCAAGCCGGGCTGAAACAGATACAACACCAGGGCAAGCCCGGCATAAGCTATCGCCACAATCCCAAGCACGTGCCCGATCATGCGCACCTCACCCCCCTATCCTGGCGCCAGAACGCGGCAAGCTGCCAGTATACCCTCAGGATACGGCTGCATCAGTGTGTACGGAATCCCGAAAAAAGCCTCGCTCATCACAGCGAAGAATTCCGCCGAACTCTCTGCAGCATAAGGGTCGGATACGACCATTGACGGAGGGGCACCAAGCGGCCAAAAGCGGTATTTTAGACCTTCCTCAGGTAGCAGGCCTTCAGCATAAAGTTACCGACATCCATTTTGCAGTCCACCTCGTGGTCACCTCCGGCCAAGCGGATGCTCTTGACCTTGGTACCCATTTTAAGTGTGATGGACGCCCCCTTAACTTTCAGGTCCTTGATTAGGGCCACCGAGTCGCCATCGCAACACATTGCCATTGGCATCCTTCACCACCGTGTCTGCGTTGTCATCAGCGTGTGCGGTCTTCATTGGCCACTCATGACCACAGTCGGCGCAAATATAGTTGTTGCCATCCGGGTAGTGTCTCCATGGCACATTGGGGACAGGCTGGAATAGCGGACATGATTACTTTCAAATTGTAGGTGGCTTACGTGGAGTATAACCGCTCCCAGGAGCGGCAACCATGCCCGATTTTCAGCGTATGGTTGCCATTGACTGCTTAGCATCGCATCACGTTGCTCGTCTAGCGGGCGCTGACGGCCAACTGCTGCCGTTCGTGAGAACATGCTTCTCGACACCCAGCAGCAGTGAGTCCGAGCAACTTCTTGACCACAATCAACATTGGGTATTTACTGATAATAGTAAATTCAACCTAGAAACCGCAGTTAATTAATCGCAAAGACGCGAAGGCGCAAAGAAATGGGGCTCGCAGGGATGGGCGGCTTTATCGCCCAACTCGCAAAACAAGGACATAAAATCCATCTGGTATTCACCTATCCGGTGACCGGGCAGATTCCGATAACACATTGTTTTTCCTTTGCGTTCAGCCCTCCCCTCAATCCCCTCCCGCTTGCGGGAGGGGAAGCAATCGCCCTCTCCCCCTTTGGGGGAGAGTTGGAGAGAGGGTCGGCGCCTTTGCGGTTCAAATGCTTTTTTAGGTTCAAAAACCATGAAACCCTAACAAACGATGTCCATTTGGCCAAGGCGGAGGTTTTCCATGCAATTCAAAATCGCTCCACAGTCTCTCGAATGGTGGTTTTGGGCGGTAACCCTGGCAGCGATGATTGCCGGTTTCGCCGGCTTGCGGGAGGGGTTCCTTGCCGTAATGCTTGTCAGCGCTGTCCAGTTTGCATATTTCTGGGCATTGCGAGGATTTTCGGCTTTCCCTACGCAAGTACGCACTGCCTATTTCGCCTTGACGGTGATAGCCTTCTTCGATCCAACAAGGATTTTTTACGCTGCGCTATTGGTGGGCACGTTCATGGTGACGTTCTTTGACCGCTGCATCATCGCACGGGTGCTTGTTCACATGCCTTGGAACAAGGGTGTGAAGCTTTCCTGATAGGCGCCCCGAATGAGGCAGGTGACCTACTCTCTTGGCAAATGACCCACAGCGGTCAAATCAGGACGGGCATGATCGTCCCGGTCGCGCCATAAACGGTCATTCGTACGACATCAGAATGAGCTTCCCCCGAAAAATAGTCTTCCAAGGGTGACGTAAAATAGACGTTACATTGGAAAGGAAGACGATGAAGATACCAAAGCAGGAATACACCGCCGAATTCAAGGAACTGGCGGTCAAGCGGGTCAAGGAAGGACTGACACCGGGCGCCGTGGGCAAGGAATTGGGGGTGAGTGACCAGACCCTGCGCAACTGGGTCAAGGTGGCGGAATTCGGCAAGCTCAACGGGCCAGGGACGAAGCCGGTCTCGCCGGAGCAAATGGAACTTTCCCGGCTGCGGGCAGAGAACATCCGGCTCAAGCGGGAGAACGAAATCCTAAAAAAAGCGACGGCGTACTTTGCAAGGGATGCACTGTGAAGTACGCCTGGATCGACGTTGAGCGCAACCACTTTGAACTGGCCGAACTGTGCGCCGTCCTGGATGTCAGCGTCAGTGGCTACCGGGCCTGGAAACGCGGCGGAAAGCCCGACCGCAAGCGTTTGACAGATTCTCAGATGCTGACCCTGATCCGCGCCATTCACGCCGAACTCAAGGGTGCCTATGGCAGTCCGAGGATGGTCAGGGAATTGCGTGCTCGGGGCTTCTCGGCATCCAAGGAACGGGTGGAGCGTCTGATGCGGGAGAACGACATCCGTGCGCGCCACAAGCGGCGGTTCAAGGCGACGACGGACTCGAAGCATGCCCTGCCGGTGGCGGGCAATCTCCTGGATCGGAACTTCATGCCAGGCGCGCCCAACCAAGTCTGGACAGCGGACATGACCTACATCTGGACGGATGAAGGTTGGCTGTACTTGGCCATCGTGCTCGACCTGTTCAACCGTGAGATCGTGGGCTGGTCGCTCAAGTCCCGGATGACGGCGGACATTGTGACCGATGCGCTGACGATGGCGTGGTTCCGCAGAAAGCCGGCGCCGGGTGTGCTGCACCACTCGGATCGGGGTAGCCAGTACGCCTGCCGGGCGTTCCAGCAAAAGCTGGTCGATTACGGCATGGCCTGCTCGATGAGCCGCAAGGGAAACTGCTGGGACAACGCGCCCAGCGAGAGCTGGTTCAACAGCCTGAAAAACGAGCGGGTGCATGGTCGCCGCTACGTCACGCGGGCCGAGGCCACAGCAGACATCTTCGAGTACATCGAGGTGTTCTACAACCGGAAACGGCGTCATTCGACCCTCGGCTACAGATCGCCAACCCAGTTCCTGAAAGACTGGATCAGCGCTCAGCATGATGAAAAACTGGTAGCATGAACCCCGCCCGTTGGAAGACGAAAAACCGGGGGAACCTCAGAACCAATTCGATTCGCTGCACGCTGCACTCCAAGATCACGCCTACCGTAAGTAACTAGTATTGAAAATCGTAAATAACGAAACATTTTGTTTGGAGCTTACCCGCAGTCATGTAGGTTGGGTTAGGCGCGGCTTTTTGCGCCGTAACCCAACAAAACCCAATCATTCTTCTAAACGCTGG
>Ga0315268_10003937_pt1 | contig 16205 bp, 19 predicted proteins | sample C1_top_MG_FD_204535 | JGI IMG/M metagenome (GOLD analysis project Ga0315268, IMG submission 204535) | Sediment microbial communities from Yellowstone Lake, YNP, Wyoming, USA - C1_top | ecosystem: Environmental > Aquatic > Freshwater > Lake > Sediment | place: USA: Wyoming | collected 2017-08-01
GCGCCTCTCCCAGATAGAGATCTCTGGCCTTGGCGGACAGCGGAACATCACTGGCAAAAGACAGTGACGCGCAGCCCAACCCCAGCAGCCAAATGTATCGACGCATCATAGGCGGTTAATTATCGATGCCTTGAATGCTGGAACCGGCTCCGGACAAGGTGATCTCGAGGAGTTTGGTTCCTGCGGTTTTGACGAATTGATGGCTGACATTTTGCTGGAGGTCAGCATTGCCGGACGATTTACCGATGATCGCCACATCGAGCGTGTGCGCACCGGTGCGAAGATTGTCGGTATAGATGCGTTGCACGCCCCCCTGCTGCATGGCCTCCAGCTCTTTGCCGGAATAAACGTAATGCGTCACACTTTTCCCGTCCAGCTTGATCGTGACTGCGCCCGGACGGAAGCCATCTGCCCGCCCCAGTTTCACAAACAGCGACACCCGCGTATCCGTGGGGTAGACCAGTTTCTTTTCGAGCTGGCTGATATCGGCGGCTATGCGCAGCGCTTCCTTCTTGAAGTCCTGCACCTGACTGTCGAGATCCTTGATCTGATCTATCGAGACCTCTTCCGCCGCGCCCACGCTCAGCCACAGCCCGACCACCAGACCGATCACTGCGCGCTTCAAGAATATTTTCATGGTTACCACTCCGCGTATCGTCTTGGTCAAAAAAGTACGTTATTCAACTGCCAGTCCGCGTTCAATTGCTCAAATCGTGATTCTATCGTGCCACACACCCATCCAGTCAATTAATGTTTGCAACACGCAATCCGGCTGCTTCAGAAGTGGAACACCCGATTCAGATTGTTGCGCAAAGACGGCTCGTCCTGCTGGGTATAAAGCGTTTCCAGCCTTTTTCCGTCAGGTGCAAAAAATACCAGCGCGACCTGATCGATGCCGTAGGTTTCGACAAATTTGATGCCCTCGGGAGAATATTTGTCCGCCACCAGAAATTTGACCCGCCCCTCGTATTCGTCGCGCAGCTTGTTCATCGTGTTCATCAGCTCCATGCTGTTCGATGTGTCATGGTTGTGCACCAGCACCACGATATTGCCGCCCTTGCCGATCTGCGTGAAATCATCCGAAAAGCCGCGCGGCAGCAGCGTAGCGGCGAGGGCGGCAAAGCCGAGGATCAATGCCAGGATCAGCAGTTTCGGCCACAGCGGGCGGGTACGGGCTTCGGGGCCGGCAGCGTTGTTCATGTTCGAATCCTTTTTGGAACGGAAATTTCAGGCGCAGAGTGTAATGCTTATTGGTCGGCAGGCGCCATGCGCGAGCAGCAATTATAATCATGGCTGAACACTTTACGGGAGCATCTCATGCCTTACGTCAACATCCGCATCGCCGGCGCCCTCAGCCGCGAACAGAAAGCCAAAATTGCGGCCGAAATCACCGACACGCTGCAGCGCATCGCGCACAAACCCGCGTCCTACACCTACATCGCTTTCGACGAACTGCCGGACGAAAACTGGGCGATCGCCGGCAAGTTGCTGGATGAGGAATAAGCTGCGCACCGTCGCCGTGATCGGCGGCGGGCCGGCCGGCTTGATGGCGGCTGAGGCATTGCTCCGTGGCGGCGTGCGCGTCGACGTTTACGATGCGATGCCCTCGGTGGGGCGCAAATTTCTGATGGCGGGCAAGGGCGGCATGAATATCACCCACGCCGAACCGATCGATGCTTTTCTCTCGCGCTACGGCGCGCGCCGCGCGCAGCTCGAACCGCTGCTGGCCACCTTCGGCCCGGCAGCGCTGCGCGAGTGGGTGCACGGGCTCGGCATCGAAACTTTTGTCGGCAGCTCCGGGCGGGTATTCCCCGCAGACATGAAGGCCGCGCCGCTGCTGCGCGCCTGGCTGCACCGTTTGCGCGAGAGCGGCGCGCATTTCCACGTGCGCCATCGCTGGCTGGGCTGGGACGAACAGGGTGCGCTGTGCTTTGCCACCCCGCACGGAGAGCAGATCGCGCATGCCGATGCGGTCGTGCTGGCGCTGGGCGGCGGCAGCTGGCCGCAACTCGGCTCCGACGGCGCCTGGGCGCCGCTGCTGGCGCAACACGGCGTGTCGGTGGCGCCATTGCAGCCGGCCAACTGCGGCTTCGATGTCGCCTGGAGCGAGCACTTCCGCCAGAAATTTGCCGGGCATCCGCTGAAGTCAGTAGTCGCGTCCGTGACCGATGCGGCGGGTGTTGTGCACGCCCGGCAGGGCGAGCTGATGCTGACCGAAAACGGCATCGAAGGCGGGCTGGTGTATGCGCTCTCGGCCATTCTGCGCGAACAGATCGCCGCCACGGGCAGCGCAGTCATGCACCTCGATCTTGCGCCCGGAAAATCGCTGCAGCGAGTGATCGACGAAGTGGCGCATCCGCGCGGCTCGCGCTCGATGTCCAGCCACTTGCAGAGCCGCGCAAACATCAGGGGGGCGAAGGCCGGGCTGCTGCGCGAAGTGGCGCCCGCTGCGGATTTTAACGAACCCGTGCGCCTTGCCGCCGCGATCAAATCGCTGCCGTTGCGGCTGAATGCGCCGCGTCCTCTGGCGGAAGCGATCAGCAGCGCGGGCGGCGTCGCATTCGAGGCGCTGGACGAGCATCTGATGCTGCGCGCGATGCCCGGTGTGTTCTGCGCCGGAGAAATGCTCGACTGGGAAGCACCGACCGGCGGCTACCTGCTCACCGCCTGTTTTGCCGCCGGCCGAGCCGCCGGCCTGGGTGCATTGGCCTGGCTCGACGCGCTCGGACAGCACAAAGAATCGCCATGAGCGCGTACTCATTTTTGCGCCGCTTACGCCTGCCTGCATTGGGAATCCCTGTAGTCCTGGTGTAACATCACTTCCCACAAAAAACGGTTCGGAGCAAGCCGTGAGCGCAATCACGCTTGAGGCATACTCCGCGCGACACACTGATCGGAGCCTTTGACTATGACCGATGCTACCCAGCAGGAAATCTACCGCGCCAAGATGAATCTGGAAACTTCGCGCATCGCGTGGAAGGAATTGCAGCGTTTTTTCGCCAGCGGCGTGACGGTGGCCGTGGACGGCGGGCTGGATCTGGTCGAGGTGGCGTTTCAGTTTTCGCAGGACAACAAGGGACAGGTCGAGCGCTGGCTGGTATCCGGCCAGGTCGTGCGCGTGTCGGACGAGCAGGCGCAGACCTGGTTCGATGCCGATGCGGAGATGTGGGCGGTGGTGGTGAGCCCGTGGGTGCTGGTGCAACAGGCAGTCTGAATTTCGCAATTCCCGCGCATGACTGGTTTACAAAGGAAGCGCATGCATATTCCCTTATCCTGGCAAGCCCTGGCCGTCGCATCGGCGGTGTTTGCAGCGCTGACCGCCATTCTGGGCAAGATCGGCGTCGCGCACATCAACAGCGACCTCGCCACCTTCATTCGCACCATCGTCATTTTTGTCGTGCTTGCGCTGATCATCAGCGCGCGCGGCGAATGGCAAAAACCTTCTATGGACAACTGGGTCGGCTGGGCGTGTCTGATCGCCTCCGGCGTGACCACCGGGCTGTCATGGCTGTGCTATTTCCGCGCGCTGCAGCTGGGCCCGGTTTCCATGGTGGCGCCAATCGACAAGCTCAGCGTGGCGCTGGTGATGATCATCGGCTGGATCGCGCTGGGCGAGCCGGTCACGCTGAAGGGCTTGCTGGGCGGCGCGCTGGTTGTGTCTGGTACGCTGGTGCTACTTTTCTAATTCTGCCTGTCCATCTTCCGATACTGCACCGCCTCGGCGATATGCGCGCTGAGGATATTTTCATTTCCCGCCAGATCGGCGATGCTGCGCGCCACCTTGAGCACGCGGTGGTATGCGCGCGCGGATAAACTCAGGCGGGTGATGACCTGCTGCAGCAGCGCGGCGCCTTCGGCGTCCGGTGCACACAGCGTGTCGATCTCGCTGACCGTGAGCTGGGCGTTGGGTTTGCGCTGGCGATCCTGCTGGCGCTGGCGCGCGGCTTCCACGCGTTGCTGTATCGCGCCGCTGGTTTCGCCGTCGGCCTGTTTGAGCAGGGCCTCCTGCGGCACGGCGGGCACCTCGATCTGGATGTCGATGCGGTCCAGCAGCGGGCCGGAAATTTTGCCGCGATAGCGTGCGATCTGGTCCGGCGTGCAGCGGCACTTGCCGTTGTAGTGGCCGAGATAGCCGCAGGGGCAGGGATTCATCGCGGCGATCAACTGGAATTGCGCGCGAAAATCGGCGCGCCGCGCGGCGCGCGAGATGGTGATGCGCCCGCTCTCCAGCGGCTCGCGCAAGACTTCCAGCACATGGCGGTCGAACTCCGGCAGCTCGTCCAGAAACAAAACGCCGTGCATCGCAATCGAGATTTCGCCCGGGCGCGGATTGCTGCCGCCGCCGACCATCGCCACGGCGGAGGCCGTGTGGTGCGGCGAACGGTACGGGCGCTGCTTCCAGTTTGCGACATCGAACATGCCGCCCAGCGATTGCATGGCCGCGCTTTCCAGCGCCTCGGTCTGGCTCATCTGCGGCAGGATGCCGGGAAAGCGCGCGGCCAGCATGGATTTGCCGGTGCCCGGCGGTCCGCTCATCAGCACGCTGTGACCACCCGCAGCGGCGATCTCCAGCGCGCGCTTGACTTGCCCCTGGCCTTTCACTTCGTGCATGTCGGGATAGCTCGGTGATGCGGGCTGCGGGTCGGGGATGTGGCGGGTCAGCGCCTCGCGTCCGGTCAGGTGCGCCGCCACCTGCAGCAGCGATTGCGCAGGATACACCGCCGCGTCTTCCACCAGCGCCGCTTCCGCCGCATTGATTTGCGGCAGGATAAACGCGCGGCCGCAATGGGCGGCGTGGTAGGTCATCGCCAGCGCGCCGCGTATCGCGCGCAGCTCGCCGGTCAGCGCCAGCTCGCCGGCAAACTCATACTCGGCAAGGTGCGTGGAGGGAATCTGCCCCGATGCGGCGAGGATGCCGAGCGCGATGGGCAAATCGAAACGTCCGCTTTCCTTGGGCAGATCGGCCGGTGCGAGGTTGACGGTGATGCGGCGCGCGGGAAATTCAAACTGGCAGGTGAGCAGCGCGGCGCGCACGCGATCCTTGCTCTCTTTGACTTCGGCCTCGGGCAGACCGACGATGGTGAAGCTGGGCAGACCGTTGGCCAGATGCACCTCGACGGTGACCAGCGCGGCGTCCATGCCGGACAGCGCGCGGCTGTATAAGACAGCGAGGCTCATCGGTAACCCAAAGGAGAAAAATTAGCCACGGATTAACAGAGCGCGGTTGTTGCCGCTTTAGCGGCTGTACAAACACGGCCTACTCCTCGCGGGTGCGGATAGACACGGATTAAAGCTTTGGATTGGCTGGAGCTCACTTCTAATTTCCAATGTTCGTGGCGAGGGGAAAATCGGCCGTTTGTCATCCGTGAATATCCGTGGCTAAAGTCAATTTAGACTTGCCGTCGCCTCAAGCGCAGTCACGCGCGCTTCAAGTGCGGCCAGTTTTTCCTGCGTGCGCGACAGCACTTCTGTCTGGATATCGAATTCTTCGCGCGTCACCAGATCGAGTTTGGAAAATCCCTGCGCCAGCAGCGCGCGGGCATTCTTCTCGAAATCCTTGGCCGGGCTGTTCGCCACTGCCTCATTCAGCTTGGCGGAAATTTCGTCAAAAAACTTGGGGTTGAACATTGTTTGTCTCCAATTAAGCAAGTGTATGCAGTGTAGCAAAATTTCCCGCACAATCGCCGCACCTAACAGGTGCAGCCGGGTGCTATGCCTGCATGAAATTGGTGCAGTGCAATTCCATGTCGTTTGACTGCGTCGTGTAGCCTATTGTTTATATGTGATAAATATTAGTGGCACAGAATCTGCTATGAATGTGGCGTGGATAATTGTTATCCCAACTCAACTAATTAGAAAGGGAACATCATGCATAAGACCAAACTGCTCGTTGCCGCACTGGGCTCCTTGTTTGCACTACCCGTACTGGCTGCCGATGCGCCGGCAAAAGCCGCGGCGCCCACGCTGTCCGAAGTTCTGGACGCTTCCGGCATCTCCGTTTCCGGCTATCTCGATGTTGCATACAACAAGATGAACAGCACGGGCTTGTTTACCGGGACGACCGGGCCCGTTTCCGGCGGCCTGACTGGCAACTCGCATATCCTGGATACACCCGGAGCGAAAGCAGGCCAGAATTTCAGCAGCGTCAATTTGCAACAGGCCGCGCTGATCGTGTCCAAGCTGCCCAAGGAAGGCTTGGGCGGCTACGTCAATCTGACTGCCGGGCAGGATGCCGCCTCGATTGCCTCGACCGGCCTCGGCGCTTCCGGCGCAGCGGACAACAGCGCGCACTCGTTTGACCTGACCCAGGCTTATGCAAGCTATACCGCAGGCGCCTTGACCGTGATCGGCGGCAAGTTCGCTACGCTGGCGGGCGCGGAGCTGATCACCAGCCCGTCCAACAAGAACTACTCGCGCGCCTGGATGTTCGGCTGGGGCCCTTACACCCACACCGGTGTGCGTGCGACTTATGTGGCGAACGACAAGGTGACGCTGATCGCCGGACTCAATAACGGCTGGGATCAGGTGAGCTCCACCACTTCCTCAAAAACAACTGAGCTGGGCTTGACGTTGACTCCATCCGGCATGTTCTCGCTGGCAACTTCCTACTATATGGGCAAGGAGGCGGGCGCCGCAGTCGGCACACGCAGATACCTGGACATGATTGGAACGATCACTGTCAGCGACAAGCTGAATTTCGTATTTGACTATGGCAACGGCAGCCAGGAAGACGCGGTAACGGTGGGCAGCAAGGCAAAATGGAATGCGCTGGCCTTGTATGCCAACTACCAGTTGAACGACACATGGCGCGCCTCATACCGCCATGAAACGTTCGACGACAAAAATGGCTATCGCTCTAGCCTGGTGCAGAAGCTGACTTCCCATACCGCAACCGTCGGCTACGCGGTCAGCAAGAGCATGGAGTTGCGCGGCGAAGTGCGTCTGGACAAGTCGAGCATCAATGCCTTCCTGCCAGCCAATGGCCCAGCCAAGGACGACCAGACATCTTACGCCGTGCAAGCTGTCTATCAATTTTAAGCATTGCTGAACTCAAGGAGAGCCAAATGAAAATGGTCACCGCAATCATCAAACCGTTCAAGCTCGACGAAGTGCGTGAAGCCCTTTCCGCCATAGGCGTGCAGGGCATCACCGTCACTGAAGTCAAGGGCTTCGGGCGGCAAAAGGGACACACCGAACTGTACCGGGGTGCGGAATATGTGGTGGATTTCCTGCCCAAGATCAAGCTGGAAGCTGCGATCAATTCGGACATGCTGGATCAGGTGCTCGAAGCGATCGAGAAATCAGCGCAGACCGGCAAGATCGGCGACGGCAAGATATTCGTCCACGACATCGAACAAGTCATCCGCATCCGCACCGGCGAGACCGGCGTGGAAGCACTCTAAGGAGACATGCCATGCAAAAGCTTTTTGTTTTTTTTACGCTGCTGGCGATGCTGTGCGGTCTGACAGCGCCGGCTTACGCTGATGAGGTTGCCGCTTCTGCAATAACAGCAGCAACGACAGTCGCAGCGTCGGGCGTGGCGGATGCAGCCAAGCCTGCCGAAGCCGCCGCTGCTCCTGCGGCCGCAGCTCCGGCCCCGAACAAGGGCGACACATCGTGGATGCTGACCGCGACGCTGCTGGTCATCATGATGTCGATCCCGGGACTGGCGTTGTTCTACGGCGGCCTGGTGCGCAGCAAGAACATGCTGTCGGTGCTGATGCAGGTGTTCTCGATCTTCGCATTGATCACGGTGCTGTGGTTCATCTACGGTTACTCGCTGGCGTTCACGCAGGGCAATGCCTTCATCGGCGGATTTGACCGGCTGTTCCTGAAGGGGATTTTTGATCCCGTGACCGGGAGCGTCGCGAATGCCGCCACCTTCAGCAAGGGCGTGGTGATACCGGAGTTCGCCTTCGTGGCCTTTCAGGCGACCTTCGCTGCGATCACCGTGGCGCTGATCGTGGGTGCCTTCGCCGAGCGTATGAAGTTTGCTGCGGTGCTGCTGTTCTCCGCGCTGTGGTTCACCTTCGCATATCTGCCGATCGCGCACATGGTGTGGTTCTGGGCGGGTCCTGATGCCTACACCACGCAGGCGGCGGCCGATGCGGCGAATGCGACTGCGGGCTGGTTGTTCCAGAAGGGCGCATTGGACTTTGCCGGCGGCACCGTGGTGCATATCAACGCGGCGGTGGCAGGTCTGGTGGGCGCATTCCTGATCGGCAAGCGCATCGGCTACGGCAAGGAAGCGATGGCGCCGCACAACCTGGTGATGACCATGATAGGCGCTGCATTGCTGTGGGTGGGCTGGTTCGGTTTCAACGCCGGCTCGGCGCTGGAAGCGGGCGGCACGGCCACGCTGGCCTTTGTCAACACGCTGGGTGCCACTGCTGCTGCGGCATTGACCTGGACGCTGGCCGAGTGGATGCTCAAAGGCAAGCCTTCGATGCTGGGCGGCGTGTCAGGTGCGGTGGCGGGTCTGGTTGCGATCACCCCCGCCTGCGGCTGGGTCGGTGTGGGCGGCGGCCTGGCGATCGGTGCGCTGGCGGGCGTGGTCTGCTTCTGGGGTGTAACCGGCCTGAAGAAAATGCTGGGTGCGGATGACGCGCTGGATGTGTTCGGCATACACGGCATCGGCGGCATCCTCGGCGCATTGCTCACCGGCGTGTTCAACAGCTGGAAGCTGGGCGGCACCGGCATCGCTGACTACGTCAACAACAAAGTCATCGATACCGAAATCGGCGCGCAAGTCTGGATACAGGCACAAGCCGTGCTGACCACTGTCATCTGGTCCGGTGTCGTGGCGTTCATCTGCTACAAGATCGTGGACCTGACCATCGGCCTGCGTGTCAGTGAAGAAGCGGAGCGCGAGGGGCTGGATACCTCGCTGCACGGGGAACGTGCTTACAATCAGTAAAGCTGGATAGCAGTAATGCAACAGGCAAAGGGCGCGTCATGCGCCCTTTGCCATTTGGCTCTACTTGACCTTGGAGAGCACTGGATTCTTCATCACCAGTTTCATCTGTTCGCCGAACTCCTGCGCGAAATTGCGCATCGCCTTGGCGGCTTCTTTCTCGTTGGTGGCGCGTTCAAGCGTGTCCGCCATCGACAAAAGACTCTGGTGATAAAACTGCTTCATCTCGTCCACCATCATGTCCTTGGTCCACAGATCGATGCGCAGCGTGTTTTGTGCCTCGGCGTCCCACAGTGAAAGCATGATCGCCTTGGTGGTGCTCTGCTCGTCGGCATCGGACGCGCTCCAGTCGATCTGCACGGGCAGTTTGTTGTTGTCGAGCGTGACAGTGAATTTGATTTCTGATTTTTTCATTTTTTGATTTTCGAGTTAAGCCAGTTGTTGAAAATGTATTACGGGTGCCTCTAAAAATTCAAAATTCTAAGCGAGACAAGGCGCGAGGAAAATTTAAGGGCGCAGCATATGCATTATATGTAAGCGTTTAAACTTTATGAGCAACGCAGTATCGCGACAAGCGGGTTTCGCAGGCAAGGCGCGAAGCGGCTGCTCGCAAAGTTTGGATTTTTAGAGGTGCCCTATTTGAACACGATGGTCTTGTTGCCACACATCAGCACGCGGTCTTCCAGATGGTAGCGCAGGCCGCGCGCCAGCACGGTTCTTTCGATGTCGCGGCCGTAGCGCACCATGTCTTCCACGCTGTCGCCGTGGTCGATGCGCACCGTATCCTGCTCGATGATCGGGCCTGCGTCCAGATTTTCGGTGACGTAGTGGCAGGTCGCGCCTATCAGTTTCACGCCGCGCTGGTAGGCCTGGTGATACGGTTTCGCGCCGACGAACGAGGGCAGGAAGCTGTGGTGGATATTGATGATGCGCCCCGGGTAACGCTCGCACAGGTACGGCGGCATGATCTGCATGAAGCGCGCCAGCACCAGCGTGTCGCCCAGATGGTGCTCGAACAGGCGCGCGATTTCCTCGAATGCGGCGGCCTTGTCCGCCATCATCGGTACATAGTGGAACGGGATGCCGTGCCACTCGACGAAGCTGCGCAGGTCTTCGTGATTGGAAATCACGCAGCCCATATCCACCTCCAGTTCGCCGCTGCGCCAGCGATGCAGCAGATCGTTGAGGCAGTGATCCTGCTTGCTGACCAGGATCACCACGCGCTTTTTCTGCGCGGAATCGCTCAGGTGCCAGCTCATGTTGAATTCATTCGCCACTGCTGCAAACAGGCTGCGGAATCCGGCCGCATCGAACGGCAGCGAATCCGCCAGGATTTCCTGGCGCATGAAGAAGCGCTGCGTCTCCTGGTCGGTGTGGTAGCTGGCCTCCACGATCATGCCATTGTGGCGCGCGATGAAGCCGCTCACGGCGGCGATGATGCCGGGGCGATCCGGGCAGGAAATAATCAGGGTGTAACGGCGAGTTGTGCTCATGCGGTGTCTGCCAAATAAATTTTGTGAATATTAACGGATAACGAAGACAGGTTTGTGAAAAGAGCGGGGGGAGTGGAGTTCGCAGGTGTAGTGACGGCGCCACTGATCAGCCGAATTCCTTCACAATGAATTGTTGCCGGCGGCTGATCGGCAGGGTTTCGTCCAGCCCCTTGAGTTTGACCGTCCAGTGCGCCTCGGCGCCTTCCTCGTCGGCCACTTTTCTGAATCCTTCGATTTCGCTTTTAGCCACCAGGCAGTTGCGGTGTATGCGCACGAAGCGCAGCGCAAATTCCTTTTCCAGCATGCTGAGCGGCTCCTCGATCAGGTATTCGCGCTGCGCGGTGCGCACGGTGACGTATTTCAATTCGGCGCGCAGGTACAGCACATCTTCTATCGGGATCAGATGTATCTTGCCGCGCTCGTGGATGGAAAGATTTTTGCGCGGCTCGGGGGTGAGCTCCTGCAATTCTTCGCTGCGCAACGGTATTGCGGAGCGCGCGCGCGTGAGCGCATCGAACAGCCGCCCCAGGCGGATGGGCTTGAGCAAATAATCGATCGCATGCAATTCAAAAGCCTTGATCGCATAGGCGTCGAATGCGGTGGTGAAAATGATCACCGGGGGCTGCGGCAACTTGTTCAGATGCTGCGCCAGTTCGATGCCGTCCATTTGCGGCATGCGGATGTCGGCCAGCACCACATCGGCGCGCACGCTGGATAACTTGTCCAGCGCCTCGCGCCCGCTGCCGGCTTCGCCGACAATTTCCAGCGGCAGCTGCGCTGCACAGTCGATCAATAATTCCTTGATGCGGTTGCGCGCCGGCAACTCGTAGTCCACCACGAATATGGCAAGCGGAAGTTCAACGACGCTCATTCAAATTCCCGTCGCACTCTCAAGATGCGGTCTTCTTTGCGCATGCATGCACCCGGCCCGTGGGCGGTGGTTTTCCAGAATTTTTCAGGATTCTTGCACATAAGGCAGCATGATATGAACACGATAAAAATTCTTGCCTGTTTCCACGGTGTAGCGCGCCTCGACATCGAACTGCAACGCCAGCCGCTCGCGTATGTTGTCCAGCGCCATTCGGTTGCCGGCATGCTGGCTGTCCTTTTCCTGGCGCGGATTATACATTTCCAGGTGCATTTCCTTGCCGCTGCGGTACAGCTTGATGTCTATCGTGCCGCCCTCGATCAGCGGTTCGATGCCGTGGTATACCGCATTTTCCAGCAGTGGCTGCAGCATCAGCGGCGGCACCAGCGCATCATCGGGCATGTCCCCGGTATGCCAGTTCACCTTGAGGCGATCGCCCAGGCGCAATTGTTCCAGCGCGAGGTACTGCCGTGCAAGCGCCACCTCCTGGCGTATCGGAACCATGTCGCCGCTGTGCGACATCGCCATGCGAAAAAGGTCGGCCATGTCTTCCAGCGCGGTCTCGGCGCGCTTCGGGTCGGCGCGCAGAATGCCGAGCACCGCATTGATGCTGTTGAACAGGAAATGCGGGCGGATGCGCGCCTGCAAGGCCTGCAGACGCGCCGCGTGCAGCGCAGGGGATAGCGCGTGCGCGCGCAAACGGAAATAGGCCAGCAGCAAAGCGGTCGCAGCCATGCCCAGCAGTGCGTTGCGCCACGCATAGAAATACTCGTAGCCGGTGAGCGGGACATACAGTTCGCCGCCCAGATGATAAATCGCCTGCGTGACCACCCCGGCCGAAAGCAGCACGGCTGCGGCGCCCTGCCAGTAGCCCAGCCGCGCCAGCCAGGGATGAATGGCATACAGCAACAGCAGGCAGGACAGCAGCACCGGCTGCAGCAACGCGGAGATGCCCAGCATGCGCTGCGCAATATCCGGCCACGATGTTGCCTGTAGCAGCGCCACCAGCAGCGCCATGCCATTGACCAGCAACACGACGCGCATGATCACACCCAGGCTGCGGAAGCTGGGCAGCGCATCGGGCAGGGTGTTTTGATTTATAATTTGCGTTTTCGGCATGGGCAGATAGCCTGTTTAATGCCGCATTCTGGACAAGAGATGATGACGATGCAAGACAAACAAGCCTGGTCGGGACGTTTTAACGAACCGGTGGCCGAATTGGTGAAACGCTACACCGCTTCGGTGGAGTTCGACCAGCGGCTGGCGCTGTTCGATATTCAGGGCTCGCTGGCGCATGCGCAGATGCTGGCGACATGCGGCATCATCTCCCCGCAGGACTTGAACGATATCCGCCGTGGTCTGGCGCAAATCGAAAACGAAATCATCTGCGGCGATTTCGAATGGCTGCTGGAACTGGAGGACGTGCACCTGAACATCGAGAAGCGCCTGACCACGCTCGTGGGCGATGCGGGTAAGCGCCTGCACACCGGGCGTTCGCGCAACGACCAGGTGGCAACCGATGTGCGCCTGTATCTGCGCCACGCGATCGATGAGCTGCGCGGACTGATACACGCGCTGCAAACCGCCATCGTCGATCTTGCCATGCACCATACGCATACCATCATGCCCGGCTTCACGCATTTGCAGGTGGCGCAGCCGGTCAGTTTCGCGCATCATCTGATGGCCTATTTCGAAATGCTCAAGCGCGACACCGACCGCCTCGCGGATGCGCGCCGCCGCGTCAACCGTTTACCGCTGGGTGCTGCGGCGTTAGCGGGCACCAGCTATCCGATCAAGCGCGAATATGTCGCAGAGCTGCTGAATTTCGACGGCGTGTGCGAAAACTCGCTGGATGCGGTGTCCGACCGCGATTTCGCGATCGAATTTACCGCCGCCGCCGCACTGATCATGACGCATCTGTCGCGGCTGTCGGAAGAGCTGATTCTATGGATGAGCCCGCGTTTCGGCTTCATCGACATCGCCGACCGCTTCTGCACCGGTTCTTCCATCATGCCGCAGAAAAAGAATCCGGATGTGCCGGAGCTGGTGCGCGGCAAGACCGGGCGCGTGAACGGCCATCTGGTCGCGCTGCTGACGCTGATGAAGGGCCAGCCGCTGGCCTACAACAAGGACAATCAGGAAGACAAGGAACCGCTGTTCGACACCGTGGACACGCTCACCCAGACACTGCGCATCTACGCCGACATGATGGGCGGTATCACCGTCAAGCCGGAAGCGATGCGCAATGCGGCGCTGCAGGGCTATGCCACGGCCACCGACCTGGCCGACTATCTGGTGAAGAAGGGCCTGCCGTTCCGCGATGCGCATGAAGCAGTGGCCTTGGCTGTGCGTTTTTCAGTCGAGTGCAATTGCGATCTGAGCGATCTCAAGCTGGAAGAGTTGCAGCAGTTTTCCATGCTCATCGCAGACGACATCTACGGCGTGCTGACACTGGAAGGTTCGCTGGCCAGCCGCAATCACATCGGCGGCACCGCACCGCAGCAGGTTGAAGCCGCCATCGCGCGCGCGCGCAAGTATCTGGCTGCATAAGGGGCGAAAAAATTGGGCAATCTTGCGATCGCCCAAAAGGAGGAGAGTCTGAAAACCCGGCCTATAAGCCGGAGCCACCAAACCCAGCGGCTACTATATCGCCGCCTCATAGCAATGCATATATGCCGAACGGCCTAGATAATTTCCAGAATTATCTAGGCAACCTAGGCCTTCAGCAGATTCTTCAGCTCGCCGCTCTGGTACATTTCGGTCATGATGTCCGACCCGCCAACGAATTCACCGTTGATGTAAAGCTGTGGAATGGTCGGCCAGTTGGCGTAATCCTTGATGCCCTGGCGGATCTCCGCTTCCCTTAGCACATCAACGCTGAAAAAATCGCGCACGCCCAGTGTATTCAGGATGCGCACGGCGTTGGCTGAAAAACCGCATTGCGGAAACTGCGGCGTTCCCTTCATGTACAGCACCACGGGATGGCTGGTAACCTGTTGCTTGATGAGTTCTTGCGCGTTCATGTTCTTGCCTCTGTTTGTTGAGTGATTATGTCAGGTATTCTAATGGCGTGCACTTTTCGGGTCAAGGGCAAATTAATGCGCGCTGCGGCCGCCGCTGACGCGCTCAATTCCGGCCAGATCGCAGGCCGAAAAGACGTCACCGAACCCCGTTTGCCGCAGCAGCTCGCGCACCCGTTCGGCCTGGTCGTAGCCGTGTTCGAGCAGCAGCCAGCCTCCTGAATTGAGATGCACAACGGCTCCGGCCACGATGCGGCGGATGTCATTCAGGCCATCGTTTCCTGAAGCCAGTGCAGATGCAGGTTCAAAGCGCAGATCGCCCTGTTGCAAATGCGGATCGCCGGCCGATATGTAAGGCGGGTTGGACACGATGAGATCGAAATGTTGCGCGCCCAGTGCGCTGAACCAGTCGCTTTGCACAAAGAGCACATTGGCGATGCCCAGATGCAGCGCGTTCTCGCGCGCCACATCCAGTGCAGCTGCAGAAGCATCGCAGGCCAGAATCTCCGCTTCGGGACGGCTGTGCGCGATCGCCAATGCAATCGCACCGCTGCCTGTGCCCATGTCCAGCACACGAAATTTCCCCCCTCTCCCGCAGGGGGGAGAGGGTTGGGGTGAGGGATGTTTTTGCGGAATTTCCCCGCAAGGGGGAGGCCGGTGGGTGCCCGGCGGCGGTGCCGCCACCCTTTCGCACCGCTGCAATGCCAGTTCGACCAGCAACTCAGTATCGGGGCGCGGGATCAGCGTGGCCGGCGTCACCTTGAACCTCAGCCCGAAAAATTCGCGCTCACCCAGCAGATAGGCAACCGGCTCGCCCTGCAGGCGGCGCTGCAACAGCTCATCATATTGCACTTGTTCGGCATCGTTCAGACAGCGCTCGGGGTGTGCCAGCAAATAGGCGCGCGTAACGCCCAATACATGCTGCAACAGGCATTGCACTTCGATGCGCGCGCTGCCAATATCGAACGCCAGCAACCCGGCCAGACGCTTGCTATCGTGCAGCAGAACATGCTGAATGCTGCGCGAGGCCATCGGTATATCACTGGGGGCAGCAACCATTGCTACAAATCCTTTTGAAATTGCATCATGTCCGGCAGCGCGACCGTTTGATATTACCAACGCTGGCGAAACAATGTATTAACATACAATAATTGCTCCATCGGCAATTGGAAAATTGCGAACCCATTCAGCCAACGACAAATAGTGGATACATGAAACATGGACGTCAAATTCATCAACCCGGTTCTCAAGTCCATACTGGATGTGCTTTCCATGATGGCGCATATTGAACCCAAAGTGGGCACCCCCAGAAAAAAGGGGAAATACGAAACGGTACACGGAAAAAATATCACCGGCGTGATGAGCATGACCGGGAAAAAGGGAAATGCTTCCGTTGCACTGACCTTTTCAGAGGCGGCCATATTGCATATCGCCAATAAAATGCTGCCGACAGAAACCACCTGGATAGACGGGACGGTGATTGACCTGGTCGGCGAGCTTGCCAACATGGCGCTCGGCGGTGCCAAAAGCAATCTGGAAAAACAGGATTACCTGTTTACCTTGTCACTGCCAACCATCATCGTGGGGCACGACTATCTGATCGCGCATAAAACAAATGCCCCCATCATCATGCTGCCCCTCACGATGCCGGAAGGCGAGTTTGTGATCGAGGCGGGTTATGAAGAAACTCAGGCGGGGAGCGCTCATTAGCGCAATTTGGCGTCTAGCAATGTGTTAATGCAAGACCTGATAAACATACGCCTAGCTTCGACACATCTTTTCTAGACCTGACCCTGCGCTCGACCTGCCTGTTTCGTGCGCGGGTGCAGGCGCGGGTTGCGCGGCTGGCACTGGGTAATCCGGGTCAGCATCGGGTGCTGACCGGCGGGGTCTGCGAATTGAAGCTGGAT
>Ga0315268_10003938_pt1 | contig 16205 bp, 11 predicted proteins | sample C1_top_MG_FD_204535 | JGI IMG/M metagenome (GOLD analysis project Ga0315268, IMG submission 204535) | Sediment microbial communities from Yellowstone Lake, YNP, Wyoming, USA - C1_top | ecosystem: Environmental > Aquatic > Freshwater > Lake > Sediment | place: USA: Wyoming | collected 2017-08-01
CGACGTGCCGGGAGGGGCCGCGCCGAGCCGGGTGCGGGAGGCCCTGGCCGCCGCCCGGCGGAGAGTGAGCGAACTCCGTTAACAGCCAAGTGTGTGGCGGGTCCCTGGCTCGCGTGTCTCACGCGGGTGGCGGGCGGGTGGCGGGCGGGTGGCGGGTGGCCCACATTTGCCTGGTTTTGGCAAATGTGGGTCTTTTCTGGAACCCGGGGGAACCCGGGGACGGGAACCCGGGAACCCCGGGAACCCGGGGACAGACGGGACGTTTTTGCGGGAAATGGGAAATGGGGACAGCCTGAACTGCGCGGCTTTCTCCACGCCCCGCTGGATGACGTGTCATGTCACCTCAGCGCACGCATGGGCGTCGCGGCGGCGTGGCCGGCCTGGTACAGGGTTCTTCGAAAATAGCACAGTTCAGGCTGTCCCCGTTCTGCCCCCGTTCTGCCCCCCGTTCTGCCCCCGTTCTGCCGCACACGATGTTGACGCTCAGCTCAGGACATATGTAGTAGTCAACCTCCAATCCAACGCCAGGCCCCTACCTGGAGCAAGCACCGGAGCCCACGTGGAGCAACCCCGTAGGGGTGGCCCCCTGGTAGCCCAGCACGGCAGTGCTGGGCTTGAGGCGTAAGTTCTGCCTCAAGTCCCGTAGGGACGACCCGAACAGAACTCTAGCAACTACAAACGTCGTCCACACGCAGCCGATCGCCGACAACCTATAGCCAATACCGCCAAAACAGGTGCTTGCCCTTGCCACTCCCCCGGGCTACGATGATCCCCACCTATGCCCCGCGTCTCACTGGAAAACCCGGCGTTTTACCTGAACCCGGAGGTCTCCTGGCTGGCCTTCAACCGCCGCGTACTGGAGGAGGCCGAAGACGAGCGCAATCCTCTGCTGGAGCGGGTGAAGTTCCTGGCCATCACTGCCAGCAATCTGGACGAGTTCTTCGAGGTCCGCATTGCCGGGTTGTTGCAACGCATTGAGGATGGCTACACCGAGGCCGGCGCCGACGGCCTGACGCCAACCGACCAGCGCGACTTGCTGGCCCGCGGCTGCCACGATTTTGTGGCCGCCCAGTACCGCTGCTGGAACCAGCAATTGCTGCCCGCGCTGGCCGAGAGCGCCGTGCACGTGCTCTCGCTGCACGACCTAAACACCGAGCAGCAGTCCTTCATCAACGAATACTGCGAGCGCGAGCTGGACCCGCTGCTCACGCCGGTGACGGTGGATCCGGCGCACCCCTTTCCGCGGGTGATCAACAAGGCGCTCTGCCTGGCGTTATTGCTGAAGCGCCGCCGCCGCGCCTCGACCTCGCTGATGGGAGTGGTGACGGTGCCGCGGGCGCTGCCCCGGCTGGTCCGCCTGCCGGCCGAGGAAGGCCGCCAGAACTACATTTTCCTCGCCGACCTGGTGGCGCACCACGCCGCCAGCATGTACCGCGGCTACGACATCGTGAGCGCCGCCGCCTTCCGCGTCACCCGCAACAGCAATCTTTATCTGCAGGAAGAGGAATCGCGCAGCCTGCTGGAGTCGGTGCGCACCGAACTGCACAACCGCCGCCGCGGCGACGCCGTCCGCCTGGAAGTCGAGCTCGGCGCCGACACCGAGATCATCGAGCGCCTGCGCACCACCTTCGAGCTGGAGAACTGGCAGGTGTTCCAGACCGAGGGCCCGGTCAACCTCTCGCGCCTGTTCACGCTGCACAACCAGACCGACCGGCCCGACCTGAAGTTCAAGCCCTTCGTGCCGCGGCCGCTGCACCTGACCGCCAAGTCGCGCGACCTGTTCGAGGAGCTGCGCCGCCACGACGTGCTGCTCCATCACCCGTACGACTCCTACGACACGGTGGTTGGCTTCCTGGAGGCTGCCGCCGCTGACCCGCGCGTGCTCTCCATCAAGCAGACGCTCTACCGCACCACCGAGGATTCGCCCATCATGCGCGCCCTGGTGGAGGCCGCCGCCAAGAAGGAAGTCGCCGTAGTGGTGGAGCTGAAGGCGCGCTTCGACGAGGCCCCCAACATCCGCTGGGCGCGCCACCTGGAAGACGCCGGGGTGCAGGTGTTTTACGGGCTGGTCGGCCTGAAGACGCATTGCAAGCTGGCGCTGCTGGTGCGCGACGATCCCGACGAAGTCACCCGCTTTTACGCCCATCTCGGTACCGGCAACTACAACCACATCACCTCCCGCCTCTACACCGACTTCAGCCTGCTCACCGCCGACGAGCAGATGACCTCGGCGGTGCACGCGGTGTTCAATTTCCTCACCGCCTACGCCGAGCGCCCCGACTACGAGCCGCTGATGGTGTCGCCGCTGGACCTGGCGCAGAAGAACATCCAGCTCATCGACCGCGAGGCCGACCACGCCCGCCACAAGCGCCCGGCGCGCATCATCGCCAAAATGAACGCGCTTACCGACAAGAACATGGTGCAGGCGCTCTACCGCGCCTCGCAGGCGGGCGTGCAGATTGACCTGATCGTGCGCGGCATGTGCATGCTGCTGCCGGGGGTGCGCGGGGTCAGCGACCGCATCCGGGTGCGCAGCATCGTGGGCCGCTACCTGGAGCACAGCCGCATCTTCTATTTCCTCAACGCCGGCGAGGAGGAGGTCTGGCTGGGCAGCGCCGACTGGATGCCGCGCAATCTCTACGACCGCGTCGAGGTCATGTTTCCGGTGCTGGACCCGCTGCTGCGGCAGCGCATCAAGCAGGAGATCCTGGCGGCTCACCTGGCTGACACGATCAAGGCGCGCCTGCTCCAGTCCGACGGCAACTACATCCGCGCCGAGCAGGCGCCGCTCTCGGCCCGGGCCGCCATGCACGTTGCCCGGGCGCCGTTCAGCTCGCAGGAATTCCTTATGGCCCTGGCCGAGGGACGCCAGTCCGTCGACAACATCCCCAGGCCGGGCAAGCGGGCGCTTCGACGCCGGCGCGCCGTCAGAAATTGAAGATTTCAGATTTCAGCTTTCAGATTTAAGATTGAAGACGGATGCGCGGAATCACCATGCACTTGACTCAATCTTAAATCTGAAATCTGAAATTCCATGCTTGTCTACTTTCTCCGTCACGCCTCCGCCGGCACTCCCAAGAGCGATCCCGCCAAAGACGAAAAACGCCCGCTCGATGAGGACGGCATCCAGCAGTGCGGCCACATGGGCCGCGCGCTGGCCGCGCTGGAAACCCACGTGGAGCTGATCATCTCCAGCCCGCTGAAGCGCGCCACGCAAACCGCCTCGCTGGTGGCCAACGAGCTCGCCTACGAGGGCAAGATCGAGGTCTCGCTGGCGCTGCGGCCCGGCGCCAACTACCCCGCCTTCCGCGACCTGCTGGTGCAGCAGGCGGCGCAGGAGGCGATCATGGTGGTGGGACACAATCCCAACCTGAGCGAGTTTCTCGGACGCCTGATCGGCGGCGGCGCCCGCGCCGGTACTGATCTGAAGAAGGGCGCGGTGGCGCGCGTCGAGGTGGACCACAACCGCGGCGTTCTGCACTGGGTGCTGACGCCCAAGGTGGTGCGGGTGCTGCAGGAAGCATCGGCAGCTCAGGCGCGAAAATAACAACTACTGAGCTTTAGATACGCACGGACCGCGGGGCGTTCGCAACCGGGAACTTACGAGGGCGTCATTCTGCACTCCGCAGGCGCGCTTTTGTTCTTTGCGCCTGCGGAGCGCAGAATCGATGCTTTTCTGCCGTTGAAGCTTTCTGCTGCGGACCCCGCGAAAAGCATGCGGGGTCAGGATGACGCCAGTGAGGGAATTGCCACACAGAATCAGCCGACCTCCAGCTCCAGTTCGCGCCCGAACACCGCGCGGAAGTAGGCGCGCTCCCTTTTCAGCGCCCAGACTTCCAGATCGGCATGCTGTCCGCGGCGCGGTTTCAGCCGCAGCGTGACGAGCCCGCCCTGCGCCCGCGCCGCCACCGACGTCACCGCCCGCCGGCGGCTCTGGTTCAGCGCCCGCGCCAGCCGCAGCAGCGCCACCGCCTTGGGGACGTGTTCGCGGTACTGCGGGTCCAGCGACTTGATCAGCTTGTCTCCCGGCGAGGGCAGAGCGCTTCCCAGGTAGCGCGAAATCGCCGCCATCACCCGCCGCTGCGCCGGGTTGTAGCCCAGCATCTCCGAGTTGGCGATCAGGTACCAGGCGTGGCGGTGCCATCCGGTGCGGTTCACGTAGACGCCGGCTTCGTGCAGCAGCGCCGCGCCGGACAGCCACTCGGCGAAGTCGGCCGGCAGCCGGTGCACCGTCTTGAGCGCGGTGAACAACTGGGCGGCGAGCTGGCGGATGTGCTCCGCCTGCTCCAGATCCACCCGGTAATGCCTGGCGGTGGCCAGCAGCGCGTCGCGACGTTCTTCCGCCAGCCGCCGCAGGCCGCGGGCGCCGCGGCTGTAGTCGGCGGCCATCTGCGCCAGCACGCCGTCGCGCAGGCCCAGCGGCGAATAGCGGAAGCCGCGCAGCTCGCAGCGCCGCATCAGCTCGGCGAACACCATGGCGCCGGCAATGATGATCTCCGCCCGGCGCGGGCCGATGCCCGGCGCCTTGATGCGCTGCGCGTAGGTCATTTCCGACAGCTTGCCGGCCAGCCGGGCCACCCCGCGGGCCGGGGTCCAGTTCTGGCGCGCGTTGTGTTTCCCCAGCGACTGCACGCCCGCGGCCAGCGCCGCCGCGGTGCCCGAGGTGGCGATCACCGCCTTCGGTTTCACTTCCCTGATCCTGCGCGCGGCGCGCCCGGTTTCCTGGGCGACGTAGCTGCGCAGCCGCTCCAGCTCGTAGTCGCGCGGGGGATCGTGGTGGAGGAAATCCCCGGTCAGCCGCAGCGCGCCCAGCGGCAGGCTTACGGTCTCGCGGATGTGCCCGCGCGCGGAGATGGTCAGCTCGCAACTGCCTCCGCCCAGGTCGATCAGCAACAGCGGGGAAGCCGCGCTGCGCAGGTTCGAGACCAGCCCCAGGTGGATCAGGCGCGCCTCTTCGATGCCGGAAATCACCTCCACCGTCCAGCCGGTGCGCATGTGCACCCAGTTCATGAACGCCAGCTTGTTGCGGGCGTCGCGCAGGGCGCTGGTGGCCACCACCCGCACCTGCACGTTGCCGTGTTGCTGCACGGTCTTGTGAAAGCGGCGCAGGACCTTGACGGTGCGCGCTATCGCCGCCGGCGCCAACACCCCGGCCTGGAACACCGACTCGCCCAGGCGCACCACTTCGCGGTCTTCGTGCACCGTGATCAGGCGATTGCGCCGCAGGCGCGCGATCTTCAGCCGCACCGAGTTGGCGCCGATATCAACCGCGGCAAAGACGGGCACTGGCTTCAAGCTCCCGAGGCGTGCGGTTTCACGCCCGACATGATACAGCCGCGCTCTATGTGTGATGCGGTTGCCGGGGGTGACAGGAAGGTAATGGACTGGCGTCCTGCTCGCTCTGGCGCGCGTAACTCAGCGGAGGAAATGCCAAAGAGTGAGCCCTAATTTATGCGGCGCCGGATTGCTGCGCGGCGGCGGCGGCAGTTCTAGGGGCGCGCCGCGGCAAAGGGCTGGAGCGTGCGGCCGTCTTCGGACGCCGTACGCGCGTCCTGCGCTTGCGGCCCGGACCGCCGGTGGGCTGCGGCGCCGACGCCTTCTCGGCGCGCTTGCGGGCCAGAACCGCCCGGTGTTCTGCCAGCAATTCCCGCCGAAACTCCATGACGGCGCCGTGCGCTTTGACGAACTTGGCGTTGGTCACATTGCGCAGCGCCGCCACCAGCGCGCTGTCCAGCGAGCGCGCGAACAGCGATTCCGCCGTATCGGCCAGCGTCACCCAGTCGTGCCAGTCCCCGGCCACGTCCTGGATGCGCTTGAGCAGCTCGACCACGTGCTTGCCGCCCTCGTTGGGCGCCATTTCCGCCAGGTAGCGGACGCGCTTGCATTCGGTGCGGTAGGCGTGAAGGTTGTCGGGAGTGAGGTCGCGCATCTGGCGGCTCATGCGCGCGAACCGCCGCAGCGCCATCGCCAGCGGATCCAGGTGGGCCCACCGATCCACCGGCACCACCGCTTGCGCCACGCCGCCCTCGACTACCGTCGCTTCGGCCGGCGGCAAGGCCGCGGCAGGATTCGGCGCGGCGGCCGGCGCCAGCTCCGATCCCCAGCGCTGCAGCGCCTTGCGCAGCTTGCGCGCGCTCTTCGCCTGAAGTTCGTCGCGCAGCTTCTGCTCGCGCAGCGTGCGCAGGTCGTTGAGCGCCTGCATCAGCCGCGTCCGGCGCTCGTTTTCGCGCCCAATGTGCAGCTTGCGCAGGGCCACGATCTGCACATCGACGTCGCGCACGCCCCCGGCGCCGCGGCGCAGCCGCCGCAACCGCCGGCGTAGCTTGCGTTGCCGCTTGTCCTGCCGGGGATACAAGGTGTCGAGCACCGACTCCAGCCGCCGCGACGTGGTGCGGATCTGGTGCACCCGCTCCGGCAGCGGCTTGATCCGCGTCTTGGCCAGCAACTGGTCCAGCTTGCGGATCAGCGAACGCGTTCTTTCCTGGTCGACGGGCACAGACTTTCCACGGATTTCAGATTTAAGATTTCAGATTTAAGATTTTAAAACCAATGCGGTCAGGAATCGCAGAGCAATCCAAAACACCTGATGTCATGCCGCTCCCGACTCAATCTTCAATCTTCAATCTGAAATCTTCAATTCATGTGTTTCTCGATGGCGTCCACCAGCGTGCGGACCACCTTCACCCGCGCGTAGTGCTTGTCTTCCGCCTCCACCACCGTCCACGGCGCGTACGACGTGCTGGTGTGCAGCAGCATGTCCTCCACCGCCTCGTAGTAGGCGTTCCACTTGGCGCGGTTGCGCCAGTCCTCTCCGGTCAGCTTGTAGGAGCGGAACGGGTCCAGCTCGCGGCTCTTGAAGCGCCGCAGTTGTTCCTGCTGGGTGATGTGCAGCCAGAACTTGCAGATCACCATGCCGTACGACGTCTGGTGCCCCTCGAATTCGTTGATCTCGCGGAAGGCGCGCCGCCACTCTTCTTCGTTGCAGAAGCCCTCCACGCGCTCCACCAGCACCCGCCCGTAATGGCTGCGGTCCCAGACTTGCAAATGCCCGGCGCGCGGCAGGTGGTTCCAAAAGCGCCAGAGATAATGATGCGTCTTCTCGTCGCCGCGCGGCGCCGCAAAGGCCGACACGGTGAAGCCGCGCGGGTCCAGCATTTCGGTGATCCGCTTGATAGCGCCGCCCTTGCCCGCCGCGTCCCAGCCTTCAAAGACGCACAGCACCGGAATCTGCCGCCGGAAGATCTCGAACTCCAGTTCCCGCAGCCGCACCTGGGTCTTGGCGATCTGCTGCTGGTACTGGGCCTCCGAGAGCTTCTTTTTCATGTTCAGCTTTTCAAGCATGCGCCACCTCTCCTTGCGGTTTTTCCGGCGCCGTCTCCGGCTTGCCGGCGCCCGCCTTGGCCGCCGCCACCGCCGAGTCTTCTTTCTGCTTGAGGCGGGAGCGCAGCGCCTGCATGAAGGGCTGCGCCACCGCCGAGCGCGACACCAGCTGCGGCGTCTGCTTGCGCTTGGCCAGCGCCTCCTCGATGCGCTCCACGATGGTCTGGAACACCTTCACCCGCGCGTAACGGAGGTCGTTGGCTTCCACCACGGTCCAGGGAGCGTGCGGCGAGTCGGTTTTGGCCAGCATCTCCTCCACCGCGTCCACCCAGCGCTGGTATTGCCGGTGGTGCCGCTTGTATTCCCTGGTGATCTTCCACTTCAGCAGCGGGTCGCGCAGGCAGGCGCGGAAGCGATTCTTCTGTTCCGCCTTGCTGATGTGCATCCAGAACTTCATCAGCACCTGGCCATCGTCGGCCAGCCAGCGCTCGAACTGGTTGATCTGCTCGTAGGCCTCGCGCCACAGTTTCTTGCCGGCGATCTTGTCGCAGCGCTCGACCAGCACGCGCCCGTACCAGGAGTGGTCGAAGACCACCATTTCCCCGTCGTTGGGCAGCGCCACTTCATAGCGCCACAGGAAGTGATAGCGCGCCTCCAGCGCCGTCGGCGGCGAACCCGGATGCACCCGGAACAGCCGCGGGTCGAGCTTTTCCGTCAGTTTCTTGATGACCATCCCCTTGCCCGCCGTGTCCCAGCCTTCCAGGCAGATGATGAGCGGAATCTCCGCCTCCTGGGCGGCGTACTGCAACCCGCGCAGCTTCTCCTGCAGCGGGTCCATGGCCTTAGCGTAGGCGGTTTTGGAAAGCTTTTTCTTCAGATCGACGGTTTCCAGCATGGAGCCTCCAGATTACGGAGACGTTGACTCGGGCCGGTCAGGGGAGCGCCGGGGATGATACCTGAAAAACCAGCTTTTTACACGTTTTTCAGCGTCTCGCGATCATCCGACTTCCGCCTTTGGGCGCTGAAATCAGGCTCCAGGCTCCAGGCCGGAACCGTAGGGCTTTGGCTTTCAGCCTTGCGCCTAGCAGGTTGCTTATAAACTCCGAAAAGCAGGTTCCTCGGGGACTAAAGTCCCCTCGGAATGACACAAAGGAAGCGCTTATCGGCACGACTAAAGTAGTGCCCTGATACACAAGACAGTTCTTCAGCAGCCTGCTAGAGCCTAATGCCTAAAGCCTAAAGCCTAAAGCCTCTTGAACATTCCCCCGTTCTCTTATTTAATGCAGCTACAAGCTTCAACAGGGAGGAATGTCTCAGGCGCACGGCTGGAGGCCAGGTGCGTCTCAGAACAGAGCCGTGTCCGACGCCCGGCCCCAACTCACGCCTGCCGCGAAGCTGTCCCCCGACGAAAAGGCCCGCCTGGTGGCAGCCGCCCGCAGCGTGCTCGAGTGCGCCTATGCCCCTTATTCCAAGTTTCACGTGGGCGCCGCCCTGCTCAGCGAATCGGGCACCATCTACTCGGGGTGCAACGTGGAAAACGCCTCGTACGGCCTGACCATCTGCGCCGAGCGCGCCGCCATTTGCGCCGCCGTCGCCGCCGAGGGCCCCGGCCTGCGCCTGCGCGCCCTGGCGGTGCTGAACGGCGACGACGTCCCCTGCTCCCCCTGCGGCGCCTGCCGCCAGGTGATCTTCGAGTTCGGTCCTGAGGCGGTGGTCATCTACCAGGGGCGCGGCGGCTTGCTGGAGTCGACCGCCAGCGCGCTTCTGCCCGCGGGGTTCTCGCTATGACCGCCTACGCGCCCGGAGCGGCGGTCCGCGCGCGCACCCTGCGCGTGGTGGATTTGATCCGCAAAAAGCGCGACGGCGGCGAGCTTACTGGCGAAGAAATCCGATATCTCATCTCCGCCTACACCCAGGGCGCCATTCCCGATTACCAGGTTTCAGCCTGGCTGATGGCGGTGGTACTGAAAGGCATGACCCCCGCCGAGCTGGCCGCGCTCACCGACGCCATGCTGCACTCCGGGCAGGTGCTGGACTTCTCCGACATTGCCAGCCCCAAGGTGGACAAGCACTCCACCGGCGGCGTCGGCGACAAGACTTCGCTCATCCTGGCCCCCATCGTGGCCGCCGGCGGTCCCACGGTGCCCATGATCAGCGGCCGCGGCCTGGGTCACACCGGCGGCACGCTGGACAAGCTGGAGGCCATCCCCGGCTTCAACGTCAACCTGCCGCTGGACAAGTTCCGCAGCGTGCTGCAAGAGTGCGGCTGCGCCCTCATCGGGCAGACGGCGGAGATCGCCCCCGCCGACAAGAAGCTCTACGCCCTGCGCGACGTCACCGGCACGGTCGAAAGCCCGTACCTGATCTGCGCCTCCATCATGAGCAAGAAGCTGGCCGAGGGCCTTGACGCGCTGGTGCTGGACGTGAAAACCGGCTCCGGCGCCTTCATGAAGAACGACCACGACGCCGGCTATCTGGCGCAGTTGATGGTGGACACCGGGCGCCGCATGGGCAAACGCGTGGTCGCGCTCATCACCGACATGGACCAGCCGCTGGGCCGCGCCGTCGGCAACGCCCTCGAAGTGGCGGAGTGCATCGAGGTGCTGCGCGGCGCCGGCCCTGACGATCTGCGCGATCTCTCGGTCGAGCTCTCCGGCTGGATGTTCTACCTCGGCGAGCGCACCGCGTCGGTCGAGGAAGGGAAGAAGCTGGCGCTCGAGATGATCGGCGGCGGCTATGCCCTGGAAAAATTCCGGCAAGTGATCCAGTTCCAGGGTGGCGACGCCGGCGTCATCGACGATCCCGGCCGCCTGCCGCGCGCCGCCCACACCGTGGACATTGCGAGTCCCGCGACCGGCTACGTGGCGGCGATCCAGTGCGAGCAGGTAGGCACCGCCAGCGTGGTGCTGGGTGGCGGCCGCGAGAAGAAAGAAGATGAGGTGGATCCCGCGGTGGGCCTTATTTTGCACAAGAAAGTCGGGGACGCCGTCAGCGCGGGCGAGCCCCTGGTGACGGTACACTACAACTCCGACGCGCGCCTGCTCGAAGCCCGGCGCCTGCTGGAGCAGAGCTATCGCATCGTCCCCGAGCCGACCATGAACCTGCGCCCCCTGGTCCACAAGGTCATCGGCGAGTGAGACACAAGATTTGAAATTTGAAATTTTAGAATTTGAGATTTCAGGGATCATCTGGCCGCGAACATTGACGGCCAAAAGCCAATGGCTAACCGCCAACGGCTGCTGGCAACTGGCAACTGACAACTGGCAACTGACTGCAACTGACAACTGGTAACTTGAAATGAGTCGTTTTATCGGCATCGCCGGCCTGGCCACGCTTCTCGGCCTCGCCTATCTGTTCTCGACCAATCGCAAAGCCATTCGGCCCAAGACTGTCGCCCTGGGCCTCTCGCTGCAGTTCCTGTTCGCGCTGTTCGTGCTGCGCGTGGCCTGGGGACGCACCCTGTTCGCCTGGGCCGGCGACCTGGTCAACCGCGTCCTCAGCTACGCCTTTGCCGGCTCGCAATTCGTGTTCGGCGAAATCGGCGCCAAGAGCGGCAAGCTGGGCTTCTTTTTCGCCTTCCAGGTGCTGCCGACGATCATCTTCGTCTCGGCGCTGTTCGCGGTGCTCTACCACTTCGGCGTCATGCAGTTCGTCATCAAGCAAGTGGCCAAGGTCATGGTGCTGATGGGCGCCAGCGGGGCCGAATCGCTCAACGTGGCCGCCAGCATCTTCGTCGGGCAGACGGAAGCCCCGCTCACCATCCGTCCCTTCCTGCCTTCGCTCACCCGCAGCGAACTGATGACCGTCATGACCGCCGGCATGGCGCACGTTTCCGGCGGCATCATGGGCGCGTACATTTTGTTCGGCATTGAGGCCAAGCACCTGCTCGCCGCCGTCATCATGACCGCCCCCGGCACCATCCTGATGGCCAAAATGCTGGTGCCGGAAACCGAGCAGCCGCTCACCGCCGCGCATCGCAATCCGCCCGGCGCCCAAGGGGCCTCGCCCGCGCTCAACATGGACGAAGCCCTCGGCCAGCACAAGGATGAAAACGTGCTCGGCGCCATCGCCCGCGGCACCACTGACGGCATGCACCTGGCGCTCAATGTCGCCGCCATGCTGATCGCGTTCCTCGCCCTGATCGCGCTGGCCAACGGCATCCTTGCCGGGCTGCACAACCATGTGGCCGCGTGGCTGCCCGGCAGTCTGGAAAAAATCTTCGGCGTAGTGTTCGCGCCCATCGCGCTGCTGATCGGCGTGCCCTGGAAGGACTGCCTGGCGGTCGGCAACCTACTCGGCACCCGCATGGTGATCAACGAACTGGTCGCCTTCGGCAATCTCGGGCAAATCAAGAGCGCGCTCGACCCGCGCTCGTTTACCATTGCCACCTTCGCGCTGTGCGGTTTTGCCAATTTCAGCTCCATCGGCATACAGATCGGCGGCATCAGCGCCCTGGCCCCCAACCGGCGCGGTGACCTGGCCCGGCTCGGCTTCCGCGCCATGCTGGCCGGCACCATGGCCAACCTGATGTCGGCCGCGATTGTGGGAATATTGATGAAGTGAGGAACAGCCGTTAGTCGTTGGTCGCTAGTCGTTCGCCGGTGCGCGTAAATTTGGAAGTGATTGCCCAATTTTGAAATGATTACGCGATTTTAGTGAATGTCATCCTGAGCGAGGACGCGCCACCGAGCGTTCGCCCGGTTTTGGCGAACGCAAGGCGCGTCCGAGTCGAAGGACCCCTGCATTTCTCACGCAAAGCTTGAAGGCCAAAACATGAAAGTTGCCGTAGAACCTCAGCCCGCCGACGAGTTCACCCGCGCCGAGGAGGCCGCCGCCTTTCTGCGCTCCCGGGCCAAGCTGCGCCCGCGCGTGGCGCTGGTGCTGGGCTCCGGGCTGAACCTCTTCGCCGACCACCTCGCCGACCCGGTCCGCATCCCCTACGCCGACATCCCGCACTTTCCCCGGCCCACCGCCGAAGGCCACGCCGGCCAGTTCGTGCTCGGCAAGCTGGGACACGTGCCCCTGGCCTGCATGCAGGGGCGGGTGCATTATTACGAAGGCTGCGGCATTCGCGAGGTGGTGTTCCCGGTGCGCGTGTGCGGCCGCCTGGGCGTGCGCGCGCTGATGCTGACCAATGCCGCCGGTGGCATCAATCCCGACTACAGCCCCGGCTGCCTGGTGGTGCTGAAGGACCACATCAACCTGCAGGGCACGAGCCCGCTGATCGGCGCCAACGACGAGCGCTTCGGGCCGCGCTTCCTCGACCTGAGCCAGGCCTACTTCCGCCCCTACCGGCAGATCGCGCTGGAGCACGGCCGCCGCCTGGGCATCGACATCTTCGAGGGCGTGTACGCCGCCCTGTCCGGGCCCAGCTACGAGACGCCGGCGGAAATCCGCTTCCTGCGCGCCATCGGCGCCGACCTGGTGGGCATGTCCACCGTGGCCGAAACCATCGTGGCACGACATATGGGCCTACGCGTGCTCGCCATTTCCTGCGTCACCAACATGGCCGCCGGCATTCTCGACAAGCCGCTCAGCCACCAGGAAGTGCTGGAAACCGGCGCCCGCGTGCAGAACAAGTTCCTGCAGTTGCTGCAAGCCGTCACGCCGCAGGTCGAGGACCTGGCCGGCAGCTAAATGCGTGCTCGTTGTTCGTTGCTCGTTGTTCGTTGCTCGTTGTTCGTTGTTCGCAACCGCCTCTAGACGAACAACGAACAACTAACAACGAGCAACGAGATGACCCACATTATCGCCATCGGCGGGCCGTCCTGCGCCGGAAAAACCGAACTCGCCAAGCGCCTGGCGCGCCTGCTGCCCGCGCCCATGCTCCCGCTGGACGCCTACTACCGCGACCTGGCGTTTCTGCCGCTGAGCGAGCGCCCCAAGTTCAACTTCGACGTCCCCGACTCTCTCGACCACGACCTGCTGCGCCGCCATCTCACCGCGCTGCTGGACGGCCACGAAATCGCGCGTCCCGTCTACGATTTCGCCACCCACACGCGCTCCTCCGCGGTGGAGCGCCTGGCGCCCGGTCCCTACCTGCTGCTGGAAGGCCTGTTCGCGCTTTACTGGGAGGACATCCGCCCGCTGCTGGCGACCAAGGTTTTCGTCGAGGCGCCGGATGACGTCTGCCTGGCGCGCCGCCAGTTCCGCGACGTGCGCGAGCGCGGCCGCACTCCCGAGTCGGTGCTCAAGCAGTACGCGGAAACCGTACGCCCCATGGCCGAACTGCACGTGCTTCCCACCCGCCGCTTCGCCGACGTGGTGGTTTCCGGCCAGGCGCCGCTGGAGAGTTCCTCCGCCGCCGTGCTGGCGCAGGTCCGGGCCCGTATTGTTGCCGCCGGCGCTGACCACTGACCGACTGTGTAGCGGCGGAATTTATTCCGCCGTCCCTCGCGGCGGATTGAAATCCGCCGCTACACACAACAGGCCCGGCTTTCGCCGGGCCTGTTACGAACTGCTGGTTCTTCAGAAGGAGTAGCGCACCGCGAACTGCACCTGCCGTTCGCGGAACAGGGTGGCACTGGCGCCGGTGATGTTCCCGAACGTACTGTCGTAAATCCAGGTGTTCTTCGGGACCTCACCCGCCGGCACCACGCCGCCCAGAGCCGCCGTGCATTTCGGCGTGCTCGAGGTCGAGCACATCCGGTACATCGTGTACTGATTGTTCGATGCGTTGGGATGATTGAACAGGTTGAACGCCTCGGCGATCAGTTCCACGTTGTGCCGCTCTTTGATTTTGATGGTCCGCGCCAGCCGCAGGTCGATGTTCTGGATCCACGGATAGCGGAAGGAGTTCCGGCCCAGGATGGGCGCCAGCCGGTTGGGCCCGCCCGAGCCGTTGAACCCGGAACTGACGTACCTGGTCCCGGTCGGCAGGCTGGGACTGCCGCTGATCGATTCGGTGAACGGGCGGCCGCTGTTGAACGAGAAGATCGGTGCCAGCGTCCAGCCGCCCAGGATCGCCTTCGCCGTTGTGCCGCGGTTCCGGAAGTACGCCGGCTGCCACACCAGGCTGCCGACGATGCGATGCCGGATATCGAAGTTCGAGTTCCCGTACTCCAGTTTGCGGCCGTAGTTGTAGAGGTCGTAAATGTCGTTGCCGTCGAAGAATGTGGAGGAGTTCTGGCCATAGTCCAGGGCATGGGCCCAGGTGTAGCTGCTCTGGAACTGCAGGCCGTTCATCATCCGGCGACTCACTTGCACCACCAGCGCGTTGTAACTGGAGTTGATGTTGCTGATGATTTGCGAAAGCTTGCCGTAACTGTTGTTGGGCCGCGCCGTCGTCGTGTAGGTATAGACCGGCACGGACAGGGTCGTGCCGCCGTACGGGCCGCCGTAGAAGGCGTACGTCACCGGGGTGGTGGTCGGCGCCAGGTTGGTATCCACGAAGTTCACCAGTTCGCGTCCCAGGCTCAGCAGGTAGGACACCGACACCACGGTGTTCTTCGCTATCTCTTGCTCAAAGATAAGGTCCGCCTGGTGGATCTGCGGGTTTTGTGTGTGCGGCCCGAACATCGCCAGGTCAGGCTTTTGCGTCCCGGCGTTGGCCAGCACGTTCGGCCACACCGGTGCGCCTGTCGTACTGGTGTAAATGGCGTAGTTTGCCTGCCCCAGCGGGTTTCCGTTCGGGTCCGGCGCCCCGGTGGTATAGATCGCCGAGGCCAGCGTGGAGTTGATAATCCGGCCGTAGTAAATCCCGTAGCCGCCGCGCAACGAGGTCTTGCCGTTGCCGAACACATCCAGGGCGAAGCCGAAGCGCGGGCCCAGGTTGTTGCTATCGGCCCGGAAATGTTGCGTCAGCGGCAGCGCCGCGTTCGGCACCTGGGTATCCGGCAACTGCTCGTACTCGTAGCGCACACCCAGACTGAGCGTGAGCCGCGGCAGTACGCGGTACTCGTCCTGCACGTACAGTGCGTAATCGGTAGTGTTGAATTCCCACCGGAACCGCCCCAGCCCCTGGTTCAGGGAGTAATAGTTCTTGGAGCTGACCCCGCGCAGGAACTGGGTGTAGTCGGTGATCCAATCCACCCGGTAGTCGTAGCTGTAGGCGCCGCCGCCGCGGTTGATGTGGTTCATCACGTCATTCACGGTGGTTATGTCAAAGCCGAACTTGAACGTGTGCCTACCGTGCGACATTACCGTGCTGTTGACGAACTGCAAGCGGTGCTCGTCCGGATAGGCGTAACGCTCGGTATAGTACGGCCGTCCGATTTGGTAGCCGATATCGCTGAGGTACGTCTCCGGCAGGTAACCGCCGTAGCTGGGCGTGGTCGCCCTGGCCGCCAGGGCCAGTTCCGCCGCCGATTGCTGTTTGCTGCTCACCTGGTACTCGAAGTCGCGTCCCCAGGAGAAGCGCATTTCGTTGGACACGGTGCTGCTGATCGCCGACGCCAGCCGGGCGTTTACCATGTCCACTTTCACGTTGTCGTCGCCCCAATCGTTGACGCCGCGGTTGACCACCGCCGGGCTCTGCACCCCGGCCAGCGCGGTGCGCCGCATGCGGTTGTAACTCACCGAGAAGGTGTTGCCCGGGCTGAGGTTCCAGTCCAACTTGGGGAAGAAGATGTCCTGCGGGAAGCGGCGCGGCTGCGTGCCCGTGGTGGCGATCAGGAAATCCCGCCCCGCCAGGAAGGCCGTGGTTGCATCCGCAGTCTGAGCGGCGGATGGATTGCCGCTGCCCAGGTTGTTCAGGCGTTGCGCCAGCGTTTTGATCTCGGCGGCCGTGGGAGCGGCGAACAGGGCACTGGGCTTGGTCGGCATGGCCACGCCCGGCATGTTCCAGCGCTGCCCGTCGTAGTTGAAGAAGAAGAAGAGCTTGTCCTTGACCAGTGGCCCTCCCAGGTTGCCGCCGAACTGCTGCCGCCGGTCGATCGGCTTGTAGG
>Ga0315268_10003939_pt1 | contig 16203 bp, 11 predicted proteins | sample C1_top_MG_FD_204535 | JGI IMG/M metagenome (GOLD analysis project Ga0315268, IMG submission 204535) | Sediment microbial communities from Yellowstone Lake, YNP, Wyoming, USA - C1_top | ecosystem: Environmental > Aquatic > Freshwater > Lake > Sediment | place: USA: Wyoming | collected 2017-08-01
AAATCTCGGATGGCGCCTCAGCCATCGTTGTCGCCTCAAAAGACAAAGTGTCCGAGCTCGGACTCAAGCCTCTCGCCCGAATCGTGGATTATACCACCTCGGGTCTCGCACCCGAACTTGTCATGGAGGCTCCAATCCCCGCAGTGAGAAAGCTTCTCGCAAAGACAGGACTCTCCATCAACGATATAGACCTCTTTGAACACAACGAAGCCTTCGCCACGGCATCCTGTGCGGTAAAGAAGGAACTTATGGTACCTGATGACAGATTCAACGTGCACGGTGGAGCCGTCGCTCTCGGACATCCCATTGGCTGCAGCGGTGCGCGCGTACTCGTCACACTCATGTATGCACTCAAAGCCTATGGTAAGAAACGGGGACTCGCCACATTGTGCCTCGGAGGAGGAAATGCCGTTGCCATGGTCATAGAAAGGTGAAGGTGTTGGGATTCGCTGAAGAGATTATCCAGGAGGAAGAATACTTCAGGAAGAGATACAGAAAAGTCAACAAGAGAAGCAAGGGGTTCAAGTACGAGAAGGGGAATACCAACATCCTCTTCTCAGCGCCTCATGCAACGGCGCATATGAGAGATGGTAGGGTAAAGCAGGAGGATGCCTGGACGGGAGGCATCGTGCGCTGCCTCCACAAAGTCACCGGCGTTCATATAATATACTCTACCTACCTCAGCGTGTTTGACCCCAACAACACCTTCGACTCTGAGTACAAACAGAAGATTGCCTCGATTGTGACGCGCCACGGCATAGACAAGCTCTTTGACCTCCATGGCATGGCGTACCATGACGAAATTGGGAGGGTTCGACCCCACATGTGCTATGGCATAGGGAGGCGCGGGGAGACTATTATCTCTCGCATAGACCTTGTCAATGATTTGCGCACCATAATGAGAGAACATGGAATAGAGGTGTTCGAGTGCAATATCCTGCGCGCCGCAGACGAACGCCGTGTCGCGCAGTACGCCTCAAGCACACTCAAAATAAAATCCATGCAGATTGAGATACGGGAAGACCTGAGAAATCCCCTCGTGAAATGCTTCCCCAACATAGAAAATTTCATTGAGGGGTTAATTGAGTATGTGAACTCTTTGAAGGAGGTATGAGCATGTATAAGACAATCCTTGTCGAGAAGAAAGACGGGTATGCAATAATAAAAATAAACAGACCGGACGTCTTCAATGCCATAAACCCTGAAGTGACCTGTGAGCTCGAGTGCGCCGTCTTCGAGCTTGAAGCTGAAAAAGACATTGCCGCAGTGATACTCACAGGGTCCGGAGAGAAGGCATTCGTCGCGGGTGCGGACATAAAGTACATGTCGGGTATCGATTCCCTCGAGGCACTGCAAATGGCGAGGAGCGGACAGAAAGTTCTCTCTGCAATTGAGAATTCCGAGAAGGTATACATCGCGGCGGTGAATGGGTTCGCCCTCGGAGGGGGATGTGAGATTTCCATGGCGTGCGACATACGGATAGCCTCCGAGAACGCAAAGTTTTCGCAACCCGAGATAAACATAGGTGTCATACCGGGATGGGCGGGGACGCAGAGGCTCACATGGCTTGTGGGCGCGACGAAAGCCAAAGAGCTCATACTCACGGGGGACATGATAGACGCATCTGAAGCCTACAGGATTGGTCTCGTCAACAAGATAGTCCCTCTCGTGAATCTCATGCAGGAAGCAGAAGCCTTTGCGGCAAAGATGAAGGCGAAGCCTCCCGTTGCCCTCAGACTCGCCAAACAAGCCATAAATTTCGGGCGCGATGCGAGCTTCCCTGCTGCGCAACACTTCGAGGCCCAGGCATTCGCGATGCTTTTCTCAACATCTGACCAGAAAGAAGGCATGAAAGCCTTCATCGAGAAGAGAAAGGCTTCTTTTTTAGGAAAATAGGAATTTTCCTATTCAAAGATAAAAAATTAGATAATATCTATATTTCCATGCCGTAAAAGGTGGAATATATCTTTTCTTCTTGTCTTTTACTCCCTATTTCTTCCCTCAATAGCAACATTTATAAATAACAATGCTTCATTTTCAGCAAAGTGGGAAACATCATGAGATGTTTCTATTGCGATAAAAGTTTATTGAGAAAAAGAGGAAAGAAAATGAGGAAATGGATTGCCGGATTTGTCGTCGTGTGTCTTATTATTACATCAATGTATCAACAGCCTGTGAAGGCTGCAGACCTATATGTTTCCACTTCAGGCACGGACAGCGGTAATTGTCAAACATCGCCCTGCAGGACGATTGGATATGCGGTGGGTCAGGCTTCGAGCAGCGACACCATTCATGTGGCTGCAGGAACATATGACACAGAGACTTTCCCTGTCCAAATTTTTAAAAATTTGAACCTCAACGGCGCGGATGCCTCCTCGACCATCATCCACAACACAGATACGACAGAAGACGTCATTGAAATCCAGAGCTTCCATGTCAATGTGAGCAATTTCACCGTGAAGGGAGGCGATGATGGCATCTATCTTGCAGATGGTGCGACGGGGACGATCTCCCACAACATAATAACGGGAAGCGCCTCCAATGGAGTCAGCATCGTTTCCGCAAGCCCAACGATAGAAAACAATCTCATATACGATTGCGACGACGGAATCCAGACCGTATCTGGTTCTACTTCCACCATTATGAATAACACCATCACCGGAAATGCGAAGAAGGGAATTCGAACGTATGATGACGTAATAATCGTCAGCAACGTGATAACGTATAATGGGAGCGACGGCATCTACTGCAGCGACTCTGAGGCGACTATAACGAACAACACGATTGTGGGAAATATCAACACAGGAATCTATACGGAACTTGGCAAAGCCCCCAGGATTTTTAATAATGTAATTATATCCAACGGTAAAGGAGTGGAATGCGTCGAATGCGCAGGCATACATGACGACGACAACCAGATAGAGGATGGCGACCTCGACTACAACGATGTGTGGGACAATGGACCAGGCGGGACGAATAATTACAGCGGGGTACTTTACATAGGGTCTCACAACTTATCTGCCAATCCTTTCTTGACCGGAGATTACCATCTCCAATGCAGTTCGCCAGCCTTAAATGCAGGCTCAAATATGGCTCCAGAAATTCCTTCTACAGACAAGGACGGGGAGGCACGAATCCAGAACCTTATAGTCGACATGGGTGCCTATGAGGGATGTATCCCCACACCCGCAGCTGCTCCAAGGAAATTGCCCTCACTTCTTCCATTGACCCAGAATAATATTTTGAAAAGCGGAGACCTGGCAAAACAGACGGATGATTTGCTCGTTCAGGCAAAGTCTAAGAATCTCAATACAGATCTTTGCGAGAAGCTCATAGACGAGGCAATCAATCTTCTCGCAAAGGCGAAGAAAAACATGACCAATCCCATCTACGCCAACAATCTCGCACTTGAAGCCCAAAAGAAATTGAATCAGGCGATAGACTGCCTGAAGGCGCTTTTGGGATAACGCACCCTTTTTCCACCATAATAGCTTTCCCCCATTGTAATAGATAGCGACCCTAAAGATTTAAGTATAAGCACATAATAATATATATGCCATCTTCGGAGGAGAGGATTGTAGATTTCGCAAAGAAATTCTATTGGAGAAAGACAAGAGAAATATTAATTTTTTCATCACTCGCCCTCATCATTTCCTTTCTCCCCCTCTTGTACCCCTTACCATGGGCATCCGAAGTCCTCTATGTGAAGACGGCTATGAGCCTCACCTGCATACTTTGCATGTTTCTTTCATACCAAATCGTCCGTGTCCACAAGGGCACTGAATTTGAGAGGATTGGCATCTGTATGCTTGGCACCTTCACCATTTGGTTTGTGGGGAATATCCTTACCAGTTATTCCCCCATACGCACGATTCTGCGTACCGACATACTCGACCTGACATCGGCTTCGCTTCACTTCGTGGGGTATCTTCCCATATTCTACGTTTTTATCCATACGATGCTTGCCTACAGGCATTACCTCAAGGCGCAGGAATTGGGAAGGATAACTGTCGTGTGGGCACTTTTTATCCTCTCGCCAGCAAGCTATCTCATTTACACCTATTATCTCCTCTCACACCATTTCATTCTGACATTTCTCATATCACTCTTCCCCATCCTCGACAGCTTCCTCATACTCATCCTCCTCAACCTCTTGTCCTTATACAGAAGGGTGAGGCTCGAGCTGTATTTCCTCATCATCACGGCAGGCATTTTCATCAATTTTTTAGGAAACCTTCTCTTCATCTTCTTCGACATCGCTGGCACCTACTCTACCAGTTCCCTTCCAGATAGTTTCTTTCTACTCACATATCTTGTGTTTGCCTTTGGTTTCTACACAATCTTTCGTGAGAGGATTGTCTATTTTACCACGACCCCCGTCCCAGAGAGGGTAGAAGAAGCACCTCCACTCTACACCCTGGCAAGAGGAACAAGTTACCTGGTGCTGGAAGCAGCCCCTCAAAAAAGTTTTCAGATATTCTGCGACCTCGTCACCCACGGAGTCCCTGGATTGTGCATCGTTCGTCTATTCCCTGAAAAGGTGAAGAAACAGTGGAAACTCGAAAAGACGCCTATTCTGTGGCTCAGCGGTGCAAAACTGGAAAACTCCATCGCACCTCATGACCTGAATAAACTCTCCTTTGTCATATCCGAATTTCTCAAGAAGACCAAGGATTCCGCGGTGATGGTGGAAGGAATCGAGTACCTCATCACTCAAAATGACTTCTTCAATGTTCTCAAGTTCCTTCAGACGATAGACGACCTCATCGTTGTACATGACTCTCGGCTCATAGTTTCGGCAAACCCGGGAATATTGGAGAAAAAAGAGCTCGCGCATCTGAAGAGGGAGTTGGCTGTCATCTAGGGAGCCTATTCCACACTCACTCATTGCCAACACTCCATGCGCGCGGTGGGAGCAAAACTGAAGAAGACGACAGACTTCCACAAGGCTCTCCTCGGATGACCCAAATACTTTTATGCGGCGGATGCCTCGCCTACAATACATGAAACTGAAAATGACACTCATGGTAGGGCTCGCGCTCGTCCTCCTCTTCTTCATGACAACTGTACTCTATCAGCGCACTCCCCACGCGACCCCGACAGTGACGCCCTCCACATATCCTCCCTTCATCCCCCTCGGAGGGGCTGCGGTGAGCCTCGTCGTCCTTGCCGTCTTCATCGCTTTTGTGGCAGCCCTCCTCCTCTCTGGCATGATTGCACGAAGGAAGGAGTCGGGGGAGATTTCAACAGAGAATCTGTGCCCGCGGTGCAGTGCGAAGAATGATCCCGGACGCGAAACCTGTTCCTCATGCGGTCATTTCCTTAAGTAGGTTTATTATTGAGCGAAACCTATTTAAGCCGATTTTTGGTGGCTGTGCAGGTGGTTTACGATGACAGAGGAGACTGTGATGGTTCCTCCTCATGTTCGCGCATTTCTCGCATGGGGGCAGGAGGACTTCGTTTCATTCTGGGAGCAGGCCGCGCTCGACGCGGAACGGGAACTTCATTGGTTCAGAAAGTGGGATAAGACATTCGACTGGTCAGGGAAGACGTACAAGTGGTTCTGCGGAGGCGAGACCAACATATCCTACAACTGCGTGGACAAGAATGTCAGGCTCGGGCGTGCCGGGCGCGCGGCGCTCATCTACGAGAGCGGGGAGAGGAATGAGAAGAGAGTCGTGACCTACGCCCAGCTTCTTTCTCTGGTCAAACAGTATGCTTCCTCGCTTCGCGGTCTGGGAGTAAGGTGCGGGGACTCTGTCGCCATCTACATGACCATGGGTGTCGAGTCTGTCGCCGCGATGCTTGCGTGCGCACGCATAGGCGCCATACATGTCGCCATATTCGCGGGTTTCTCGCCCAAAGCCGTGTCTGACAGAATAATTATATCTGACGCCAAGTTCTTCCTCACCCAGGACGAGGGCTCGCGTCGGGGCAAGAAAGTCCCGCTCAAGCAAATGGTGGACGATGCGCTTGCTCTCGGTGGCGCGATAGAGAGAGTAGTCGTACTCAAGACAAACGAAAAAGAGGAGCCCGCCATGCGCAAAGGCAGGGACATCTCCTGGGATGAATTCCTCGACCTGGGTAAAGGACAAAACTCCGACTATGAAATAATGGAGTCCAACGACCCCCTCTTCATGCTACCGACATCGGGTACGACCGCCCTGCCCAAGGTGACCGTTCAAAACCACGGGGGCTACATGCTCCATGTCTATTCCCAGGGGCAGTGGATTTACAAGATGCGTGAGTCAGACGTGTGGTTCTCAACCTCAGATATAGGCTGGATCGTCGGTCATTCCTACAATGTCTACGGACCGCTCCTCACCGGCTGTACCTCTATTCTCTATGAGGGTACGCCCGACTATCCCCGCCGCGACATGTGGTGGGAGGTGCTCGACAGGAATAAGGTCACCGCCTGGTGGGTTTCGCCCACGGGTGTGCGTGGCTTGATGAGGCTCGGCACGGAGGAAGCGCGTAAGCACGATTTATCCTCCGTCGAGCGCGTCTTCTGCGCAGGCGAAGTCCTCAACCCCGCAGCCTGGAAGTGGCTGCAGCTTGAAATCTTCGACAACAGAATCCCAGTCATAGACCACATGTGGCAGACAGAGACAGGAGGACCCCTCATCGCCAATCCCTACGGCCTCGGCATGATTCCCACAAAACCAGGCTCCGCGGGACTCGCAGTTCCTGGCGTGACTGCCGAAATAGTCGACGGGAACGGTGTGGCGCTCCCGCACGGCGAGAAGGGCGTTCTCGTCGTCACCAACCCCTTCCCCGGGCTGACCCCCACCCTCTGGAAGAACGAGGAGCGGTATCTCGACGAGTACTGGTTGCGCTTCAAAGGACGTAAAGTCTACTACTCGGGCGACGCTGCCTACACAGACCAGAATGGCTACATCTTTTTCGTCGGACGCTCAGACGAGGTCATAAAGATAGCCTCGCATCGAATAGGCACGATAGAGATAGAGAACGCCATTATTTCCCACCCGGCTGTCGTCGAGGTAGGCGTCTCGGGCGTTCCCGACGAGCTTCGCGGGGAAGTCGCCTCAGCCTTCGTCGTTTTGGCGTCAGGCGTCAAGCCATCGGATGAGCTGAAAAAAGAACTCATAGCGCACGTGCGCAACACGATGGGTGCGATAGTCGTCATCCGAGACATAGAGTTCGTCAACATGCTTCCCAAGACACGCTCTGGTAAAATAATGCGCCGTGTCATGAAGCAGCTCTGGATCTCAAAGGATTTGGGCGACCTCTCGACAATCGAGGAGGAAGGCTCAATAGACGAGATAAGGGAAGCGATAAAGAGGATGAGATAGATTTCATCTTCAACCTATTACGTACTTTCCTAAATCAAGATTGATGCACAATATGATACCCACCCCTAATCGATTCCTTCATTCAGGAAAATGACCATTCAAAATGTAACTAATATGGAAAAATTTTTAATCCATAAAAAAATATATTACGAGAAAAATCATTCGAGGTGTACCCCATGGACAAAATCCCCGCAATAGAGTATCTTAGAGAGAAGGGTATCCCGTTTGACGTCAAGACCTTTCCCGAGGACACGGAGAGAGGAACGATTCCCATAGCACGGGTTCTCTGTGTCGACCCCAAAATAGTCGTGAAGACACTCGTTCTCAAAGGGAGCACACGGAAATTTTACATCTGCCTCACAGGAGGAGACAGCAAACTGGATTTTGACCTGCTCAAGAGAGCAGCCGGAGAGAGAGACATTGCCATGGCTTCCCCACAGGAAATCCTCGAACAGACAGGCTTCAGAGTCGGTGCCATCCCTCCTTTCGCCCTCAGAAACGAGTTGCCCGTCTTCATTGACGAAACTCTTGCGCAATGCGAAATCCTCTATGTGGGCGCGGGTAAATTCGGCAATGAAATCCTCCTCTCGCCCGACAATCTCCAAAAGGCGACAAACGGCGTCTTTGCGGGGATTGTGAGGTGAATGGGCAGCAGAGCAGATAGTTGGATTTGCTGTGACAGCACTGTTACATTTACTGTGCCTAGCCATTCTTGTAGAGAAATCCAGGTCATGGAATGGCACAGATGTTAAGAGAGCGAAAAAGCTTTAAAGTTAAATTCTATAGCTTAATCAGTGGAAATAAAAAGGAATTAAGATGTTTAAGCCCAACTTCAAATACACCCACAGCATTGTCAATAACCTCACCAGCATTGCTGTGGCAAGAGAGTTGATTCTCAATTCTCCCTTGATTCCGAAATGGGACGTATCACTGCGCCGTGAGGCAATTATCCGCAGCGCCCACTCTTCCACAAGCATAGAAGGAAACAGATTATCTCTGGAACAGGTGAGTGATCTGGCATCTGGAAGGGAAGTAACGGCTACACGCAAAGATAAACAGGAAGTCCTGAATTATCTAAGCGTTCTGGAGAACATAAACAAATCAACAGATGGAAAAATAATTACAGAAAAAAATCTCCTAGTCATCCATAAATCGTTAACCCACGGAACGCTGGAAAATCTTTCAGATTGCGGCGTATACCGCAAACGATATGTGGTAGTTGGAAACAGAGTGACGGGTGACATCTTCTTCAGACCACCTTCCAATGAAGAGGTGCCTGGACTGGTGAGACATTTGATTGAGTGGCTAAACTCTCCAGACGCAAAGACGCTTGATCCTGTAATTGAAGCAGGGATTGCTCACTATGAGCTTGTGAGAATCCATCCCTTCGTTGACGGAAACGGCAGATGCGCGAGGGCTCTGGCTACCCTGATACTCTATATGAGAGGGTTTGACGCCAAGCAGTTCTTCTGCCTTGACGATTACTATGATTCGGACAGGTCGTCATACCACAGAGTCCTTCAAAGCATTGATCAGAAAACATTGGACCTGACCCCCTGGCTCGAGTACTTCGTGTTTGGGGTTTCCGTGAGTCTTGAAGCGGTTAAGGAGAGGGTTTTGAGACTCAGCAGTGAAAGATTGAGGAGAACGAAGAAGGGGCAGATTGCCTTGAATGAGAGACAGATGAAAATTGTGGAACACATAGTTACAAATAGTAAAATAACAAGTGCAGAAATCCAGAAAATGTATAAGATCTCACGGCAGGCAGTCCACAAAGAAATCGACAAGCTCATCAAATTAGACGTTATTGAGCCAAAAGGCGCAGGCAAAACAATATTTTATATACTCAAATGAGTTGACGCAAGAGTTGACGTAATAGTTGACGCAAGACTCCATGGTCTTTCCCGATTCAAGCAGGATGGAAAGAGAGAAGCCTTCACGATTAGGTTCGGGATAATAGGGAGGTTCCAGATTGGCGGATTTAGGGGGTTTACTGCAAAACAAAGGAAGAGGCCTCTATTGCGTCAAAAGATAGTCTTCACGATTGGATTCATAGTATGTGCCAAAAAAAAGAGACAAGGGACAGTTGAAGGGGATTTATTTCTAGATAGCACCCCATGCCATTTTCAAAAAGTTTCTGCTCGGATTATTTTCGCATTTAAATTGGATTATGATCCTATCAAAGTCTCAAGCAAATCCTGCAACGACCCTATCAATTTCCAAAGCCAATTCTGCCCATTTCACCCCTGCCTGGCTTTTTCTGCTCATTTACTGAGTTCACAAGACAAAGAAGGAGGCATTTCAGGGGTGCTTGAGGAGGGGGGAGGGGAGGGAGAGGATGAGGAAGGCTTGATACATGAGATTAGGGAAGCAGGAGGGAAGAGGGGAAGGGGAGGTAAAATTCTTTTCTTCTTCTTATTTTTAATTGAATACTTGATTTTTTTTGCTAAGATTTTTTTAATTTAAGTTATTTTAATCTGGAGCATTGTGCCATCCATACAAACACTTTGGATTATTATACTTTCCCCTTCTTGAATTTTAGAAATGTCATAAGAGAATATTTCTTTATTTTGGATTGATTTTTCCTTGCTTACGAATATTTTTCTTAGATCTTTTAAATGAAATATCGCTTCAGTTTCATCACTTTTAATATAGGAATTAAAAACATCTTCATGTAATCCCTGAAAGATCTCTATTGCATTTCTATCAATAGATGGTATTTTTCTTGTAACACCTTTAAATATGCCAAATCCATTCACACTTCTCTCAATGGATTTCTCAAAAGCGATTTGAGAAAGTTTCTTTTTCTCTTTATAATCTTCTGGAAGTTGATGATATGCTTCTTCATGGGCGCCTGAAAATGACAACAACTTTGCACGATTTAGTGAATTAAGATCGTCTTCGAATTTCTTTGGATCAATTATTTTCCATTCATTTTGACCTACTTTTTTTACCTTCTTAATTTTATCAATATTCTTATTCTGTTCAGGAGGGTCAAGAATGTATATTTCAGTACAATCAGAAAGCATACATGTGGCAATTATTAACGAGGTATATCTTTTACTATTTGGAAATGTGATTGAGGGGACTTGCTCTGTTCCCCTTCTCATTTGATTATATGCAGATTTTCTTGAAGTTTGATTACCTTTGCATTCAACAATATAAAGATTAATAAAAGAATCATCATGGAATAGATAATCAGGAATTGTTGTCCCAGTTGGTTGAATATTGGCATATTTTGCTCTGTCATTAAGCGCATAATCAACATCGACAGACTTATTAACACCCATAAAATTAGTCATGAGGAATTTCGCCATACCTACCCCCACCTGATCAGAAAGCAGACCTTTTTGATGGAAATCTATTTCTCTCGCTTCATCGCTTAGACGCAAATCCTCTATTGTCGAAGAAGTTGGAATTCTAAAAGCCCAAATATAGCGAACAATTGCCCACGTTGAACAGAATTCAACTAAATTTTGAATTGGTGGAGTCGTAATTTGGCCAATAGCATGCAATAATTGAAATGGTGATATGTTAACTGGTCTTTCTGGAGAGAATCGAGGAACAATAGCAAGATTGTTTTTCATTGGTGGAATATTTTTACCATTATTCCTTAATTTTATAATTCTATCATTTTGCTTACTTGAGACCTCACTGATTAATTGATTAGATGATATTATTCTTATTTGGCGTTCGGTAAGCAAAGCAGAAAGCCATTCTAATTTTGTCGGCATACAGAATCTTCCTCCTTATTGTAGAAATCTATTCTCATACTAGTTCACCTCTAAACGCTCTATCCAAAATAGAAGACATGAGTGCATCAAGCTCTGCTTGTGTTTCGGCTTGTAGTTTTTTCAGGGCATTGACTTTTATTTGCAGGTCATCGAGATAAGCAACGATACGATGCTGGTCGGAGAAGGGTGGGATAATTATTTTTATTTTTTTTAGATTTTTTTCATTTACGGCAGGATAATGTCCACCCCTCATACCCTTAATGCATTGTTCTATAAAATAATTAGAAAACATTTGAAAAAGCAAGAATTTTGGATCAAGGTATGGAGGACAGGTAAATACCGCAAAGCCAGTTGAACATATTTGATTGTTGAGTTCAGGCGGAATTATTGTGAAACTTCTTAAATTTGGTCGGACAGTTGACATGACAACATCAGACTCTCTTATAACACGTCGGGCTCTAGAAGGAGCATCACGTGCTATTATCTTTTTTATATCTAATATTTTTCCTGTTCCTCCTTCCACACTTGAAATATCTAAATATAGGAACTCATCATTTGGATTTGTTATAGTTGGATTTCGTGTTTCACGATTCAATTCAATCGAGCAGTTTTCGATTGACGTTGAATTCCATTTTTTCTGATTTTCATTAAAGATGGTTGTCATTTCTACAATGATTATTGCTCTCACTTCTTCTACAGCCTCCCTCCTCAACTTTCTCGCCTCCTCTATCTTTGCTGCCAACTGCTCAATCTGCGCCACGATGCGCTTTTGCTCTGGGAGAGGGGGAAGAGGGATTTTTACCTCTGGAATCCTTTTAATACTTAAAACACGATTCCGACCAGCTGAACCTGGGGAAATTTTTATAAGCTGTTGCTTTCCTTCGTGAGTCTTAAAGTACTGAAAGAGGTATTCAGGATAGCAAATTTTCTCATTGACTCGAAATGTTGGAAATCTTGTTGATCCATACATTTCATTTTCACTTTCCGAAGCGAGTCCTATTGCTCCCTCCCAAGCAAATGTCACATGTAAAATAAAATCTCTATTCTTTATTAAGAATAATTTCTTATCTCCAACTTCTAAGCCACTTCTTGGTTGTTTATGAAAAATACCCCTTCCAAAACTATAGATACCTATTTCAGCATATTGAACATTAGAGTCGATATTGACTGGGCGACGTTCCAATGTGAGAATATTGTTGAGACTGATCAAAGGTATATCCTTCATCCTGTTCCTCCCTCAAGCGTTTGTTTTATGTCTGCCATAATTTGAGCAATTCGTTCTTCCTTTTCAAGAATGTCGCGTACTAGCTGTTCTGGCGGAAGATGTTCTAAGTCTTGTTTTTTACTTGGATTCTTTATATCAAGATTGACAGAAATTAAATTTCCACTCTCATCATATATGAGAATATCATTGGCAGATATCCTCCAAGCATTACTATTCTCTTTTCTGTCTTTCCACCAGGCGATAATAGAGGTAAATTCCTCGAACTGCATAGGTTGTGTCTTCGTATAATTTTTTCTACCTTCAGGCAGAGGGAGCTCATAATACCATATCTCTTTTGTTGGTCCATCTCGTTCAAAGAAAAGGAGGTTAGTTTGTATTGAGGTATATGGCGCAAAAACGCCATTGGGTAGTCGAACGATTGTGTGTAAATTAAAGTCTTTGAGCAATTCCCCTTTTATACGGGCGCAGACCCCATCTCCAAAAAGAGTTCCATTGGGCACGACAATGCCACATCTTCCTCCTCTCTTTCCACCAATAGCTCTCCTCAGTTTCCGCATTATCAGTTGAAGAAAGAGTAATGCTGTTTCAGCCGTTTGTTTGTCTTCAGGGAAGTTGGAAAGTATTCCTCTCTCTTCTTCCCCGCCAAATGGCGGATTGGTGAGTATGATATCCACCCTGTCTCGGTCTCCTATCTCCCGCAAGGGAAATCTGAGGGAATTCAGAGAATCAATCTGCGGATATTCGATCTCATGGAGGAGAAGATTCATCTGGCACAAGAGATAAGGCAAAGGCTTTGCATCCCCTCCAAAAATAGATTCCTTTTGCATCTTGGCAAAATCCTCGGCTCTCTTGCATTGCTTCCTAAGGTGCTCAAAAGACTCAACAAGGAATCCACCAGTACCGCACGCAGGGTCAAGGACTACTTCCCCAAGTTGTGGATCAACGACCTCAACCATGAAACGGATAACAGGACGGGGTGTATAAAATTCCCCAGAATCACCAGCTGCATCCCTCATTTCTTTGAGCATGCTTTCATAGAGATGGGAAAGTGTGTGAATTTCTTCAGAGGCTGTGAAATTGATCGTATTTACCTTATTAATAACATCTCTCAAGAGATACCCGTTGACCATCCTGTTGATGGTACCCCTAAAAACAGAGGCAATAACATCTCGTCTGTCACCACCGTTTGCTCCTCGCAGATTCCTCAAATATGTAAAAAGACCAGCCCCTTTCTTCCCATCTGGTCTTACCGCTTCTTCGTTGTTTATGAAAGCGATGAGTTCGTCTCCCGTGATGCCGTCTTCCTTTTCAGCCCAGTCTCTCCACCTATAAGGCGGTTCGGTTGCAGGCTTGAACCTTTTTCCTGCAAGCTTCGCCTCTGTCTCTCTCATTCTTTCCATGTCATCAAGAAACTTGAGAAACATTACCCATGTCAGCATTGGCAGACGGTCTAAATCGCCACTCAATCCCTTGTCTTTACGCATAATATCGCGGGCTGATTTTATGAGGCTACCGAGTTGTTGTGTAGTCGTTAATGACATTTCCTTTTTCTTTGTTTTTGGCATAGTCACCCCTCCTCATCGTGAATAAAGGAGATTTTGTAATTCTCCTAAATAGCTTCGAAGCTCGATAGGTCCACCGAATAATTCTGATATCTCTATTAAGTTCCCATGTAAGGAAATCGGAGGAACTTTGAGGATATTCATGTCTGTTAGCTGTTCTGTTCCATATTCTATGTATTTGTCAAGAACTTCGTTTAATATTTGTCTCGCCTCTTCATTGAATTTATCAAAAAAGCCTTTCTCATCTTTTCTAATCTTTTCTGCCCTCTCCCTTCTCGTTCTAAGTGGGGCGTTGTAAGCGATATGACATAGAAGGTCGAAGGGATCAGCATCGTATTGTTTCGTTACATTCGCCAATTGCTCAAAGGTAATTCCTCTTTCCTTCAAGAGGGATAAAATCTGACTGCGCTGTTCAGCATCACTCCATTTTGAACGGAGCTCTGCAGCCGAGGTATACATGCTCCTCAATTCTCTTGAGGCATAATCAGTATATTTAACAATCTGAAGCCTTTTTCCATTTGAATCCAGTTCATAAACTAAATCCGCAACAATTTCAAAGGAACCACCATTGACATAGTATTTTTTTCTCTCGCCTTCTGAATCATCAGAAATGATTGGTGGTTCTGTAATGGTAACTTCAGCTTCTTCAGCATCCTCTTCGCCTTGCATTTCTTCATATGTTCCATCAATAGTGTTGCCATTTTGGTCTATTTCCTCTTCTGTAAGTAGAGCTGGCTCGCCATCAAACTCTGGATCAGCGAAAAGGCGGGTGGCGCTTCCTGTGTAATCAATTATGGAAAAGAAAAGTTTACCATAATCGTCTCGAACGCGTGTTCCTCGTCCGATGATCTGCTTAAAATCCACAATTGAATTAATGACTTTAGCAATAACTATTACTTTGCACATAGGGGCGTCTATTCCTGTTGTGAGGAGTTGGGAGGTAGTCAATATAACAGGCGTCTTTGTTTCTATTTCCATGAATTTGTCCAAGTGACCTCTTCCAACACTTCCTTCCTCCGAGACCACCCTGCACACATAATCAGGATTCTCTTTGACTAAATCTGAGTTAAGATTATTGAGTGCTTTTCTCATTTCTTCTGCATGCTCCATATCAACACAGAAGACAATTGTCTTTGCGTATCTATCTGTTTTTTCCAGGAATTGAGTTAAATGCTTTGCTATTGTCTCTGTACGGGCTTTAAGAGAAACGACCCTCTCAAAATCGCTCGTACCATATAATCCATCTGGAATCTCTCTCTTGTACCTATCAAGTTCCCCCTTTGTGGGTCGCCACCCAGTGGCATCAACGCTTGGTACGACACGGTGGACACGATACGGAGCAAGAAAGCCATCATCAATGCCTTGTCTCAGACTATACGTATAAACAGGATTGCCGAAATAACGGTATGTATTGACATTCTCTTTTCTGAGAGGTGTCGCTGTCATACCTATTTGGAATGCTGGCTCAAAGTATTCTAGAATTTCTCGCCAATTACTCTCATCTTTTGCACTCCCCCTATGACATTCATCAACAACGATTAGATCAAAGAAATCCTTTGGATATTCCTTATAGAGCCCAGGACGATGTTCGTCCTGTGCAATTGATTGATAGGTTGAAAAATAGACTTCCTTGCTCTTTATTGCTTCCCCTTGAATTTTCCACCTTGCATCACCCAGAGGTGCAAAGGTCTTGTCTTTGGGGTCATCAATAAGAACATTTCTGTCAGCTAGATAGAGTATCCTCGGACGCCTATATTCCCCTGTCCTATTCCATCGAGTATTCCATAGTTTCCATATAATCTGAAAAGCGATGAATGTTTTTCCTGTGCCTGTCGCAAGAGTTAAAAGGATTTTTCTCTTTCCTTGAAGAATGGCTTGAATTGTTCGATTTATTGCTATCTCTTGGTAGTATCTTGGAACTTTTCCTGGAAGAGTAATGCATGGATGAAGAAGCCTTTCAGAAATATCAGGTGCAATGGCTTCTGATTGGCCCAATCTACCCCAAAGTTCATTAGGAGAAGGAAGATTCTCTATATCATTATCTCTTCCTGTTAGAAAATCATGTTCAACAAACTCCTTTCCATTTGTAGAATAAGCAAACTTAAGTCCAAGAATTTGAGCATATTCTTTGGCTTGCTGCAATCCATCTCCAGGATTCTTATATGCTGCTTTCGCTTCAATAACGGCAATGGGGAAATCCCTTTTGAAATATAGTAGGTAGTCTGCCCTTTTCTGTTTCTTTATAATACATTTATCTCCTAGAATGACAATTCTACCATCAGTGAATGTTGTTTGTTCTCTAATTTGATCATCATCCCAATCCGCTGAATACAGTTTCGGTAGGACATATTTCCTACATGTGTCAGCTT
>Ga0315268_10003940_pt1 | contig 16200 bp, 12 predicted proteins | sample C1_top_MG_FD_204535 | JGI IMG/M metagenome (GOLD analysis project Ga0315268, IMG submission 204535) | Sediment microbial communities from Yellowstone Lake, YNP, Wyoming, USA - C1_top | ecosystem: Environmental > Aquatic > Freshwater > Lake > Sediment | place: USA: Wyoming | collected 2017-08-01
CGACGCTCCCTTCCTTCTCCGTGGCCCCGATGACCGCGACGCTGGCCGGCGCGAAGAACGAGTCAAGCGGGGTGCGGCCGTAGCCCAGCACGTCGCTGGAGCGGTCCCCGATTGGCACGCTGCGGCGTGGGGTCCGATCCGCCGCGTCGGGAATCGACCGATCGGGCGTGGAAGCGGGATCTGGGGACTCGAGCACGGGGCGGCTCCTTGGCGGGGTTCGCGCGGCATGGCGGCTGCGGTCGTACGGGAGAGGGCGCGGCCGCGGTCGGTTCGTGGTCGCCGGCAAGCGTGCCACGTTTCGTGCATCGCCCGGCAGGGCCGAGCGACCCATGCGCGGGGTGCCTCCCGGCCGCGTTCCGGCAGGCCGCGTCGACGGCCGGGCGGTCAGCGCACTGCGCTCCAGGCCGTGGGATCATGGCGCGGTCGCTGCGCTCGCATCGTCCGCGTACACTCGTCGTCATGAACGAGATCAAGCTCGGCGCCCTCTGCTGGAACCAGTACGCGGACTGGCCGTCGCTGCTCGAAGCGGGCATTCGGGCCGACCGGCTGGGTTTCTCTTCGCTGTGGACGTGGGACCATCTGTATCCCATCATCGGCGACCCGCACGGGCCGAACTACGAGGGCTGGCTGACCATCACGGCCTGGGCGGCGCGCACGCAGCACGTCCGGATCGGCCTGATGGTCGGCGCGAACCCGTACCGTGAACCGAGCCTCGTCGCGAAGATGGCCACCACCCTCGATCACATCAGCAACGGCCGCGCGATCCTCGGCATCGGCGCCGCATGGTTCGAGGACGAGGCGCACGACTTCGGCTTCGAGTTCGGGTCGGGCGCGCCGGAGCGGCTGCGCTGGCTGGGCGAAGCGCTCCCGATCATGCGCGGCATGCTCGACGGCACCGAGCCGACGGCCGCGGATGGCTCGCGTTACCGGGCTTCGCACGTACGGAACGATCCCCTGCCGATCCAGCGGCACCTCCCGATCTGCGTGGGCGGCGGCGGCGAGAAGGTCACTCTCAAGCTGGTCGCGAAGTACGCCGACATGAACAACATCGGCGGAGGAATCGAGGCGGTTCGCCGCAAGGAGGAGATCCTCCTGGAACATTGCGCGGCGGTTGGCCGCGACCCGTCCGAGATCGAGCGCACGACCGGCGCTGGCATCGTCTTCATCCGCGACGACCGTGCCGAGGCGGAGCGCCTCTTCCGGGCCGCCTTCGAGCGCAACCGGATCGGGCAGCTCTGGGAGAACCAACCGGTGGGGACGCCGGAGGATGTCGCCGAGATGCTGGCGCCGTACGTCGCGCTCGGCTACCGCCACCTGATCGCGGGCTTCCCCGCCGACTACGACGAGGAGTCGATGACCCGCTTCGTGACCGAGGTGAAGCCGCTGCTGGAGAAGCTGGCGTAAGGGTGAGGGGAGCGGAGCGCGATCTCGCTGATCCGGGTCCGCGCGGCCGGGAACGAACGGCCCGGATAAGTAGCAGATAAGGAAGCGGCCCTACCCTTCGGATCAACGCCCTGCACGCAGGTTGTGCCCCCAGCGCGCAGGGCGTTTCACGATCGTGCGGGCAGTGCCGCGCCTCGCGAGGCGGCGCCGAACCTGCCCGCGCGCGCCCGCCGCCAGGACCCCGCCGCCGCAGTCCCGCCGGGGAGCTGCACGTGGAACAAGACCTCCCGTGGCGTGTCCTGGAAGTGCCCGAGGATGCCGGGGCGGGCCCCGCCTCGCAGGTCGGGCCCCCGGGAGTCCCGCAGCCCGATCCTCGCCGCACAGTCGCCCTCGCGGCACTCGGGATCAGCGCGATTCTCGCCGCGGCCGTGGCCGCGGTCCTGGTCGTTGCCGGTCCCCGAGCGGGAACCCTCGCCCTGGACGGGGGCCTGGCCGGAACGGTGGCAGGGGCCGGGACGTTCGCCCCGGACGCCGCGCTCGTGGCCGGGCAGGGCCTGGTCGTCGACGTGGCTGGGGCGGTGCTCCATCCGGGCGTCTATCACCTCCCGGCCGGGTCGCGAGTGGCGGACGCGATCACCGCGGCCGGGGGATTCGGGCCACGGGTGGATGCGCTCGCGGCGCCGGCGCTGAACCTGGCCGCACCGCTCACGGACGGCGTCCAGGTGCGCGTGCCGTCGCGCGACGACGCGGCCGCTCGCGGGACGGGATCCCCGGGCACGGGCGGTGGCGGGCCAGGAACCGGTGGTGGGTCGGGCGGCCCGGTGGACCTCAACACGGCCACCGCGACTGAGCTCGATTCCTTGCCGGGAATCGGCCCGGTGACGGCCGCCAAGATCATCGCGAGCCGGGAGGGACAGGCGTTCTCCGCGGTGGCCGAGCTGCAGACGCGGAAGCTCGTCGGGGCGTCCACCTTCACGAAGCTCGCGGGCCTCGTGACGGTCGGCGGGCGGTGACGCGGACCACCGGGCTCGCGCTGGGAGCGATCGCGGCCGCGCTGCTCGCCACGGACGCCCGTCTCATCGGCCTGGTCCCGTGGGTCGCCGGCCTCGCCGCGATGGGCGCGATGGGGCTCCGGCTGCTGGACCGGCGGACGGTGGCCCGGACTGCCGCTGCGGTCGGACTGGGGGTCGCGGTCGTGCTGGCCCGGGTTGCCGTCGGCGGGGACCTGCCCGCGACACCGGCCGGGCCGGCCGCGCTGCCTGCCGGCGACGGTCCGTGGGCGGTCCGCGTGGTCTCCACCGCCGCACCCCTCGATGGCTCACAGCGGTTCGTCGGCGGCCTGGACGAGGGTGCCGGGCTGCGGATCGACATCACGGCCCCTCGCTACCCACCGGTGCGCGCCGGGGACCGCGTGGAGGTCCGGGGCGCGCTGCGGGCGCCGCCGGACGGCCCGTACGGCGTCTATCTTGCGCGGATCGGCGTGGCGGCGACGCTTGTCACGCGCTCGCTTGAGCCGCTGGCCGCCCCGGGCGATGCGGACCGGGTCGTGCAGGGCATCCGGGCGGAGGCGGGAGATGCGCTGGCGCGCGCGCTCCCCGAGCCCGCCGCCGGTCTTGCGGCCGGAATCCTGATCGGGCTGCGGGAACGCGTCGATCGCCAGCTGGCGGCGGATTTCACCACCACCGGCCTGTCGCATGTCGTGGCCATCTCCGGTTGGAACATCGCCCTGGTCGCGGGGCTCGTGGCGGCGCTCCTGGGGGCGTGGCCGCGGCGGCGGCGAGCAGTGGCCACCGTCGCCGCGATCGCGCTCTACACGGTCCTTGCGGGCGCATCGCCGTCGGTGCTGCGGGCGGCGATGATGGCGGGCGTCGCCCTGCTGGCGCGCGAGACCGGCCGCCCGGGAACGGCCGCACGAGCCCTGGCGTGGGCCGTGGTGCTCCTCCTGGTGGTGGGCCCCGCGACCGTCACCGACGCCGGGTTTCAGCTGTCAGCGGCCGCAACCGCCGGACTCCTCGCGTGGGGAACCCCGCTCGCGGCCCGCCTCCGGGCGCGACTGCCGCTCCTGCCGGGATTCATCGTCGAGGGACTGGCGGTCTCGCTCGCAGCCCAGGCGGCGACCCTCCCGATCGTCCTGCTGTCGTTCGGCCGGCTCGCCCCACTGTCGCCGGTCCTCAACCTCGTGGTGGTTCCGCTGGTGCCGCTGGCGATGGCAACCGGGACGCTCGCGATGGTCGGCGGCCTCCTTGCAGGTGCCGGCGCCCCGGCGCTCGTCGCCACGCTGCTCGGCCTGCCGGGCGCCCTCGTCATCGGCCTGATGGTCGCGATCGTGCAGACGGCCGCGGATCTCCCGTTCGCGGGCGTCACCCTCGCGCCGCTGGCCGGCGCGGCGCTCGGCGGGCTGGCCGCTGCCATGCTCCTCGTCGCCGTTACCCGGCGCCGCATCTCCGGCCTGTTCGGGCCGCGACGCCCTCGGCAGTCCCGGTCGCGGCGGTGGCAGGCTCCGGGCACGGCCAGCCCACCGGCGGCCCGGCCGAAGCGCCCGAACCACCCTCACCCGCGCCCGCTGCGCTCGGATCGTGCCATCCGGGCCCTTGCGACCGTCCTGGCGCTCGTTGTCGCCGTGGCGGCCGTGGCGGCGGCGGCACGGCCGGACGGCCGCGTCCACGTCGTGGCGCTCGATGTCGGCCAGGGCGACGCGATCCTCGTCGAGACGCCGGGGGGTGGGCGGCTGCTCGTGGACGGCGGCCCGGACCCCGATCGGCTCCTCGTGGCCCTGGACGCGCGGATCCCGCCGTGGGACCGCCGGATCGACCTCGTCATCGTCACGCACCCCCACGAAGACCACGTGGGCGGCCTCCCGCTGCTGGTCGAGCGCTACCGGGTCGGACGGCTCCTGGAGCCGGGGATGACGGGTCCCGGTCCCGGTTACGCGGCGCTCCAGGCCGCACTGGCGGGGCGCGGCCTGCACAGCGAGCTGCTCTCGGCGGGCGACCGGTTCGCCCTCGACGACGTCTCGTTCCGCGTGCTCTGGCCGGACCGGACCGCGGTGCCGCGCGCTCCACCCGACACGGGGACGGGCATCAACAACGTCTCGATCGTGCTGCTCGGCACGTTCGGCGCCCAGCGGTTCCTGCTCACCGGCGACGCGGAGGAGGGAATCGATCCGATCCTGGTCGCGCGCCGGCTCCCCCACGTCGACGTGCTCAAGGTGGCCCATCACGGCAGCCGGACCGCGACCTCGGACGCGCTGCTCGGCGCGACCAGCCCGGCCGTGGCGCTGATCTCCGTCGGGGCGAAGAACACGTTCGGCCACCCCGCGCCCGCGACGCTTGCCCGGCTGGCGGCTCACGGCGTCATGACGTACCGCACGGACCTGTCGGGGACCCTTGACGTTGCGCTGGACGGGCGCCTGCTCAGCGTCCGCACCGGGCGCGGCGGCGCGTCGGCGTCCTCGGGTGGACCTTCAGCACCGGGCCCCACGGAGACCGGCAGCGTGGTCCCGTATGATCGAGCTGATGTCCGTTCCCGGGCGCGTCGACGCCGCCACCCTGCTCCTGTCGCTCCAGCCGCCGGCGTGGCATCTCCGTCACGTCCGGGCGGTCGCCGAGGTTGCTGCCTGGCTCGCCGTTCGCGCTGTCGCGGCCGGGCGTCCCGTGGACCGGGCGATCGTGGAGGCCGCGGCCCTCCTGCACGACGTCGACAAGGTGCTCCCCGCCGACGACCCCATCCGGGCGCTTCGCCACGGGGCGGGCAGCGCGGCCTGGCTGACGGCGCGCGGGCACGGGGAGCTCGCGGCCGCGGTTGCCGGGCACCCGGTGACGCGACTCGCCGCGGCGGACGCCGACGCGTGGCTCGACCGGGCATCCGCCGAGGAGCTTCTCGTGGCATACGCCGACAAGCGGGCCGGCCAGCACCTGGTGTCGATGGCGGGGAGGTTCGCCGACTGGAAGCGCCGCTACCCGGAAAGCGCCAGCTGGCATGGGTGGAGCGGTGCCCAGGCAGCCGAGGTGCTGCGTCGCGCCGAGCGCGTGGAGACGATGGCGTGTGCCCTCGCCGGTGTCGCGCCCGATGCGGTTCGCCGGCTGCCGTGGACCGGTCGGGCGCTCGCCGCGGCCCGGGCAGCAGAGTGAGCCCGACGGAGCGCGCACCGCTCGGCTACTTCTGGGGCGACGACGGGTATGGCCTGGAAACGGCGGCCGCAGCCCTGGGTCGCGACGCGGCGGCCGGCGGCCCGCCTCTCGCGCCGTGGCGCGTGTCCGGCACCACGACCCGGGTCGCCGAGATCGCCGAGCGGGTGGCGACCGCAACGCTGTTCGGCGGCGGGGCACTCGTCGTGGTCGAGGATCCGTCGCCGCTCCTGCGGGCTCGGGCGGACCGGGACGCGCTGCTGGCAACGCTTGGGGCGGTTGCGCCCGGCAACGCGCTCGTCTTCCTGGAACCGAGTGACGGGTCCACCCGTCGCACGAAGAGCCTGGAGGAGCTGGCGGCGGCCGTGGCAGCGGCGGGCGGCCAGGTTCGCCAGCTGGTTGCCCCGAAGGAAGGCGCGATGGCGCGCTGGATCGCCGAGCGGGCCGCGGAGCGACGGATCGCCATCGAACCCGCCGCCGCCGAGCTGCTGGCCAGGCGGGTCGGGGGGTTCGTCCGCGAAGGCGACGTCGATCGGCACCGGCAGGGTCAGCTTGCCGTCGGCGAGCTCGAGAAGCTGGCCCTCTACCGGCTCGATGCCCCGATCCGCCGGGAGGACGTGGAGGCGCTCGTCGCGGACGCCATCCCGGGCTCCACCTGGGCACTGCTCGACGCCGTCGGATCACGGCGCACCCGTGAGGCGGCAGACCTGCTGGATCGGGTCCTCGACGCCACGCCGGAGCCGCTTGTGCTGAGTGTCCTCCACCGGCGCGTCCGCGACCTGATCTCGGTCCTCGACGCACAGCTCCGCGGCGAGTCGGTCCAGGAGGCGGCGCGGGTGATGAAGCTGAAGGAGTACCCCGCCAGGAAGCTCTGGGAGCAGGCGCACGGCTGGCACCCAGCCGAGCTCGATGCCGCGCTCGACGGCCTGCTGGACCTGGACGCGACGCTGAAGGGTGAGGCCGCGGCCGATGCGCGCCGCCGGCGCCTTGCATTCCTGCTCTGGATCGCGGAGCACGTGGCCCGCTGAGGGAGCTGGCGCCGTGTGCGCGCCTGCCCGGTGCGCGCCCGCGTGGCGTCAGTCTGCGCTGGACCAGACCTTTTCCTGGAGGACGAGGTCGCTCTCGATCGCGAAGACGCACCGTCCATTCCCGAGATCGAGGAGCTCGATCAGCTCCGGGTCGATGTAGAGCTGGTGGCAATCCTCGCAGAGCCCGCCGGGGATCCCGAAGCAGAGTCGCTCGGTGCGGTCAGACATCCGGAACGTCGCGTCGAACCGCGACGTCACGAGGCGGCGAGTGCACTCGGGGCAACGGTCGTGCAGGCTGGCCATGTGATGATCGAACCTCGGGCCTGGCGGCAGACGGCGTGTGCGGCTGCCTTCCCCGACATTCTGCGATCCCCGGATCGCCACCGACATGGCCCGCAGGTACCGTCCCCGGGGGTACCTCGTCGGCACTCGCCGCGGTACTCGAGGGGTGGCGGTGCCCGTCACTGGACCGAGATGACCGTCCTGGCGTCCGCCCAGAGCTTCTCGAGAGCGTAGAACTCGCGCTCGGGCGGCGCGAACACGTGGACGATCACGGCGCCCGCATCGATGAGGACCCAGTGCGAGGCCGGCTCGCCCTCGCGGCCGACGATCGGCAGGCCCTCGTGCTTCAGGCCCTCGACGACCGCGTCGGCGATCGCGTCGAGCTGGCGCTCGGAGCCGCCGGAGCAGATCACGAGGTAGTCCGCCACGGTCGTGAACGGCGCAATCTCCAGGAGCACGATGTCGGCGGCCTTCTTGTCCTCGGCCAGCTCCACCACGCGACGAGCGACCTCGAGCGGCGGGCGCTCGCTCGGCGGCGGCGGCGTCGTGCGCGCGGGCAGGCCCGGGCGGCGCGCTGCGGGTGCGGGTGCGTCGATGGGCACGACGGACTCCGTCGGCGCATCGGCCCGGAGCGTGGTGTCGGGATCGCGGGGCTCGGTGGCCATTGGCCTCCTCTAGGGTTCGGGCGCCGCAGGCGCGGCGGTGGGCCGGTAGAGAGCGTACTCCCGGATCGCGGCGGCGACCGCGTCGGGGACCAGGTAGCGGATGGACCGGCCGGCGGAGACGCGACCCCGGATCAGGGTGCCGGAGATCGCCAGGCGCGGACCGGGCAGGAAGACCACCCGATCGCCCTCCCCGGGGAAATCGGTGGCGAAGCGCGCCGCGGCCGCGGCAAGATCCTCGGAATCCCCGGCCCGCGGCACGACCGCCAGGCGAGCCAGCGACAGGACCCGCTCCGGGTCGCGCCACGTGGGCAGCCCGGCAAGCGCCTCCGTGGAGAGGATGAACCAGAGGTCGGGGTCGCGCCCGGCTGCGCGCTCGGCGTCCGCGATGGCGGCCAGGGTCTCGGCGGTGTACGTCGGGCCCGGCCGGTCGATCTCGAGGCGGCTCGCGGCGAACCACGGGTTGTCGGCGATGGCGGCTTCGACGAGCGCCAGCCGGACGGCGCCGGGCGTCACGCCGGTGCCGGCCTTCTGCCACGGATCGCCGGCTGGCACGAACAGGACGCGGGCGAGACGGAGCGCCTCGCGGACCTCCTCCGCGAGTGCCAGGTGCCCGAGGTGCACGGGGTCGAACGTCCCGCCCAGAATCCCGGTCCCGAGGCGGCCGGCTGGCGCGATCACTCCGCGCCGGGCTCCCAGGCGTCCGGCCCCCACTCGAACTCGCGCGCGCCGATCCGGACGACGTCGCCGGGCTGGATGCCGGCCTTCCGAAGCGCGGCATCGATCCCCAGGCGGTCCAGGGCGCGCTGGAAGCGTTCGGCCGACTCCTCGACGTCGAAGTTCGTCTGGGCGGCGAGCCGCTCGATCCGCTTGCCGCGAACGCGGTGCGCGTCGCCCTCCCGCTCCATCGTGAACCCGTCGCCCGCGGCATCAAGCCGGTGGACGACCACCCCGAACGGCTCGGGGACGTCCGCTGGGCCGTCCATGTCGGGCAGGAGCTCGCCGATCACGGCCCGCAGGCGGCCGAGGCCGTCGCCCGTGTCGGCGCTCACCGCGACGACGTTCAGAGCCTCGCCGCGCCGGGCGGCCTCGAAGGCCGGCCACGCCTCGCGGGCGGCCTCCAGGTCCATCTTGTTGAAGACCACCACGAGTGGCTTCTCGAGGAGCCTCGGATCGTGGAGGCGGAGCTCCTCGCGGATCACGTCGTGGTCCCAGCCGGGATCTCGGGCCGCGCCGTCCACCACGTGGACCAGGACCCGGGTGCGCTCCACGTGGCGCAGGAATGCGTGGCCCAGGCCCGCGCCGGACGACGCGCCCTCGATGAGGCCGGGCACGTCCGCGATCGTGGGGCGCCGATCTGCCGCGTCTCCAAGGTCCATGACGCCCAGGTTCGGCTCGAGGGTCGTGAACGGATAGGCCGCGATCTTCGGCCGCGCAGCCGTGAGGGCACCCAGGAGCGTCGACTTGCCCGCGTTGGGAAGTCCGACCAGGCCCACCTCGGCGATCAGGCGAAGCTCCAGGCGCAGCTCGCGCTCCTCGCCGGGCTCGCCCTTCTGGGCGTGCTGCGGGGCGCGATGGGTCGACGTCGTGAAGTGGACGTTCCCCAGGCCACCGCGACCGCCCCGCGCGATCGTGACCTCCTGCCCGGTTGCCACGAGGTCGGCAAGCAGGGCGCCGGTCGCCTCGTCGAGAACGCCCGTACCGGGCGGCACGGCGATCATGAGGTCGCCGCCGGACTTCCCGTGCCGCTTCGCGCCCAGGCCGCGTCCACCGGGCTCAGCGCGGAAGTGGTGCGTGAACCGGAAGTCGCGGAGCGTTGTCAGGCCGGGGTCCACCCGGAGCAGGATGGAACCGCCCCGACCGCCGTCGCCACCGTCCGGGCCGCCCATCGGTACGTGCGCCTCGCGGCGAAACGTGGCGGCGCCGTCGCCGCCGTCGCCGGCGCGAACCCAGATTGTTACGCGGTCAAGGAACATCGCTGCCGATTGTCGCACGCACCGCGGCCGGGGCCGGCGGCGGGCGTCAGAGGTAGGCCAGCGGGTTGACGCGGACGCCGCCGTCCCAGATCGGGCCGATCCAGACTTCGAAGTGGCAGTGCGGACCGGTGGCGTTGCCGGTGGCACCGATACGCCCGATGAACTGGCCACGCCCGACCGAGGTCCCGGCGGCGACGTCCACGGACGACAGGTGATTGTAGGTCGTGTAGAGCCCGCTGCCGTGCGAGATCCAGATCTGGTAGCCGCCGCCGTTGTCACGCCAGCCGGCGAACGTCACCACCCCGGCCGCAGCGGCGTCGATCGGCGACCCCCAGCTGGCCGCGATGTCGATGGCGGGATGGCCGTAGTGGAAGTACTGGCTGATGAACCCGCCCGGGACCGGCCAGGCGAACTTCCCACCGCTGTAGTCGCTGAGCGGCGTGACCGATATCCCGCCGGACGAGGCGCGGCTCGTCGCGCGGCTGATCGTGGGAGCCACGGGCTTCGGGGTGGGGATCCCGGCACCGTGGGCGCCCGGCAGGATCAGGACCTGTCCGATGACGAGCGTCGTGTCGGTCAGCTGGTTCGTGGCGACGACCTCCTTGGGATCGACGCCGTGGGCCGCGGCCACCGAGGCAAGGGTGTCCGCAGGGCCGACGGTGACGACGAGGCCGTCCACCGGCGGGATCACGAGCTTCTGGCCGACCTTGAGCTGGTCCTTGGCCGTGAGCTTGTTGGCCCACCAGATCGTCATCATCGAGACGCCCGTCTTGCTCGCGATCCCGGTCAGGGTGTCGCCGGAACGGACCGTGTAGGTCCGCAGCTGGGTCCGGCCGTCCACCACCGTCGTATCGACGACGACCGGCTTGAGGAGCGTGCCGTCCTCGAGGAACTGGCCCGCCACGCCCACGCTGGCGGCTGCACCCGGATCGGCGCTCGCCACGCCCGGGTCCACGGCCGTCGCCGGATCGGAAGGGACACCCGTCAAGCCCTGGTCCACCCCGGCACCGCTGGTGCCGCCGGTGCCGCCAACGGGCCCGCCGCCGTCGTTCGCGCCGGAGGGCGTGTCGATTGGTCCCACCTGGCCATCGTTGGGACCACCGGCGCCGCCGACGACGAGGCGCGGCGCGGTGCCAATCGACGAGGTGGAGCCGGTCGCCGCGCCGACCAAGCCGGGCGCGGCCGTCAGCGACGCGACGAGGAGGAAGACGGCAACAAGGATTGGGACCGCGCGCTCCGGCGAGGCGAGGCGCAGGAGGCGCAGGAGGCGCCCGAGCCGGGAGGCGGGGGGCCTGGCCTGCAGGCGGTCAGGCGAGGAAGCTGCGCCAACGGGGTCCCGAGGCGCGGAATGCCGCATGGCAGTGCGGAGCGCGGCGTCGGCGCGGCGGGCGAACCCGAGGCCGAGTCGGCGGTGGTTCTGTTCCCGGGGTTCCGGGTTGGTCGTGTCGCGGCGCAACCGCGCGATCGCGCGGCGCACGGCGACCGTCGCCTTCAGCAATACGGTCTCCTGATCGACGGGCGGCGGCACGTGGTGGGCGGGCGAGATGGCCCGCACGGCACTGCCGTCCGTGGTCGCGGTATGGAGCTTGGGGCTCTCCAGTGCGCGCGGCTGACCCGTCTCCCCCCAGATCGGGTATTGACCTGACGGGCGGAACCCTAGCAGACGCGGCGGAAGGCTGCAACGTGGCTGGCCGGCGCGGGCGAGGCGCGAAGATGGCCGCCGCGGTCGTCGGCTACGCGCTGGCCTCGGCGCTGCGCTGGAGGGTCGCGAGGAACTGGGCGTTCGTCTCGGTCTTCGCCAGCCGGTTCAGCAGGAGCTCGATCCCCTCGTTCGTGCCCACCGCGGAGAGCATCCGGCGCATCGTCCAGACCATCCGCAGGGTGGGTTCCTCGAGGAGCAGCTCCTCGCGGCGGGTCCCGGAGCGCTGGACGTCGATGGCGGGGAAGATCCGCTTCTCGGCCAGCTTCCGGTCCAGGATCAGCTCCGAGTTGCCGGTGCCCTTGAACTCCTCGTAGATGACGTCGTCCATCCGCGACCCCGTGTCGACCAGGCACGTGCCGATGATGGTGAGCGAACCCCCTTCCTCGATCTTCCGCGCGGCGCCGAAGAAGCGCTTTGGCGGGTAGAGGGCGATCGGGTCGATGCCGCCGGAGAGCGTGCGCCCGGAAGGCGGCAGCGCCAGGTTGTAGGCGCGCGCGAGGCGCGTGATCGAGTCCAGCAGGATGACGACGTCCCTGCCCGTCTCCACCTGGCGCTTGGCGATCTCGAGCGCCATCTCCGCCACGTGGGTGTGGTTCTCCGTCGGCTCGTCGAAGGTGGAGGAGATGACCTCGCCCTTGACGGAGCGCCGCATGTCCGTGACTTCCTCTGGTCGCTCGCCGATGAGCGCGACCATGAGGAGGACCTCGGGGTAGTTCTCGCTGATCCCGTTGGCGATGTTCTTCAGCAGCATCGTCTTGCCGGCCTTCGGCGGGCTGACGATCAGGGCGCGCTGCCCCTTGCCGATCGGGTTGACGAGGTTCACCAGGCGCTGGGAGAGGTTCTTCGGGTCCGACTCGAGGTTGAGCAGGTCGATCGGGTGGATCGGGGTGAGGTCGCCGAAGTGCGGACGGCGGCGAGCCGTGTCCGGGTCGACGCCGTTGACCGTGTCAACGCGGAGCAGGCCCCAGTACTTCTCGCCCTCGCGCGGGGCGCGCACCGTTCCGTTGACGCGATCGCCGATCCGCAACCCGAAGCGGCGGACCTGGCTGGAGCTGACGTACACGTCGTCCGGCCCGGGCATCAGCCCGTGGCGGCGGAGGAAGCCGTAGCCCTCGTCGACGACGTCAAGGATGCCCGTGCCGTAGTCCTGCCCGAGACGTTCTGACTGGCGCTGGAGGATCCGGTCCACCAGGTCGTCGCGGCGGTCGGCGGCGACAGTCTCGACGTCGAACTCCGCTGCCGTGGCGCGCAGCTCGGCCGGGCTCATCTCGCGCAGCTCGGCCGCACCGATCTCGGGGCCGTCGGCGGTTCCGTTCAGCTCCTCGTAGTCCGGCATGCCGGCGGGGCGCTGGCCCTGCGGGCGCCGCCTGGGACGGCGGTTCCGGATGCGCGGATCGGGAGCGTTGGAGGGCATGGGAGGAGGGCCACCTGAAGCGTGCGGCCGCAGACCGCGACCGGGGGACTGCGCACCGGCGCGGAATCAAGCCGCGGCGGACGGTGCGTGTGGGACCTGTGGAGCATACGCGCGGCAGCGCGTCCCCGTCAATCGCCATCCGCGATGGCTGTCGCGATCGGCGGCAGCCGCGGCCTCCGCGGGCGCCGGTCGCGCCGGCGGGACGCGTCAGCCCCTGGCGGCGGCCTCCGCGCGGGCCTTCGCCCAGTCCGCCTTGAACTGCACGATCCCGCTGTCGGTGAGCGGGTGGTGGACCATCTGGCGCAGCACCTTGAACGGCACGGTCGCGATGTGGGCGCCGGCGAGCGCCGCGTCCGTCACGTGGCGCGGATGCCGGACGGACGCGGCGAGGACCTCGCTGTCCAGCTCGTGCAGGTTGACGATGTCCGCGAGCTCCCGGATGACGATCATCCCCTCTTCGTTGATGTCGTCCAGGCGCCCCACGAACGGCGAGAGGAGGCTGGCCCCGGCCCTGGCGGCAAGAAGGCCCTGGTTCGCCGAGAACAGCAGAGTGCAGTTCGTCCGGATCCCCTCGTCGGCGAAACGGCTGATCGCCTCCAGGCCGTTCTCGCTCATTGCCACCTTGACCACGATGTTGGGGGCGAGCTTCGCGAAGTGGCGGCCCTCGGCCAGCATCTCCTCCACGTCGTCGGCGACGACCTCGGCGCTGACCGGCCCGGAGGTGAGCTTGCAGATCTCGAGCAGGAGGTCGTCGTACGAGCCACCGACCCGCGCGTAGAGGCTGGGGTTCGTGGTGACGCCGTCGATCACGCCCCAGCGGACGGCGGTGCGGATCTCATCGATGTCGGCGGTGTCGAGGAAGAGCTTCATGCGGGGTCTCCGAGCGAGGGTCTGGGTTCATGAATTGTAGACGGAGGCCGCGCGCTTCCCCGGCCGACGGTCGATCAGTGCGCCTCTGCCCCGGAAACCGAGCCCGTCCAGTCGCCATCCTGCGCGCCGCCCACGTCGATCGCCGGCACCCCGGTGCGCCGGACTCGCAGGACCGGCTCGCGCCCATCGCGGAGGGCAACGGCCGTTGCGACGAAGCCGTCGAACAACGGGTGCGGCCGTTCGGGCCGACTCTTGAACTCCGGGTGGAACTGGCTGGCGACGAACCAGGGGTGGTCGCGCAGCTCCACGATCTCGACGAGCCGTCCATCCGGCGACTGGCCGGAAAGGATCATCCCGGCGCCTTCGAGAAGCGCTCGATAGCGATTGTTCACCTCGAACCGGTGGCGGTGGCGTTCGTACACCACCTCGTCGCCGTAGACCAGGTGGGCCTTCGAGCCGGGCGTCAGGCGCGCCGGGTAGAGCCCCAGGCGCATGGTGCCACCCTTCTCCTCCAGGTCCCGCTGGTCCGGCATGAAGTCGATCACCGGGTGCGCGGTGAACATGTCGAACTCGGTGGAGTTCACGTCGTCCGAGCCGGTCGCGGCGCGCGCGAACTCGATGACCGCGCATTGCAGCCCAAGGCAGAGGCCGAGGTACGGGACCAGGCGCTCGCGCGCATAGCGGGCGGCGAGGACCTTGCCCTCGATCCCGCGGTGCCCGAAGCCGCCTGGCACGAGGATCGCGGCAGCACCGGCGAGCGTCTCGTCGATGTTCGCGGCCGTCAGCGCCTCGGAGTTGACCCAGCGGACCTTCACGTCCACGCCGTTCGCCCAGCCGGCGTGCTTGAGCGACTCGGTCACGGAGAGGTACGCGTCCGGGAGCTCGATGTACTTCCCGACGAGGGCGACCTCCAGCTCGGGCTTCGGGCGCTTGATCAGCTCCACCAGCCGGCGCCAGCGCTCCAGGTCGGGCGCCGCGGCCGAGTCCGCCAGGCCAAGTTCGCGGACCAGGATGTCGCCGAGGCCGGACGCCTCGAACAGGAGCGGCACTTCGTAGATCGTGTCTGCCGTGACGGCGGGGATCACCGCGTCAACGGCGACGTCGGTGAAGAGCGCGATCTTCTCGCGGATCTCATCGGCCACCGGGTGGTCCGCCCGCAGGACGATCACGTCGGGCTGGATCCCGATCCCGCGCAGCTCCTTGACGGAGTGCTGGGTGGGCTTCGTCTTCGGCTCGCCGGTCGCCGCGAGGACCGGCAGGAGCGTGACGTGGACGTAGAGCACGTGCTGCCGGCCCACGTCCTTGCGCATCTGGCGGATCGCCTCGAGGAACGGCAGGCTCTCGATGTCGCCGACCGTCCCGCCAACCTCCACGACGACGACGTCCGCCCCGCCGTCGCGCGAGACGCGGAGGATTCGCTCCTTGATCTCGTTGGTGATGTGCGGGATCACCTGGACCGTGCCGCCCAGGTAGTCGCCGCGGCGCTCCTTGGCGATGACCGCCTGGTAGATGCGGCCGGTGGTGACGTTCGAGAGCTGCGAGAGGTTCTCGTCGATGAACCGCTCGTAGTGACCCAGGTCCAGGTCCGTCTCCGCGCCGTCGTCGGTGACGAATACCTCGCCGTGCTGGTAGGGCGACATCGTCCCCGGGTCGACGTTGATGTACGGGTCGAGCTTGAGGACGGAGACGGATATCCCGCGTGCCTTGAGGAGGCGACCGATGCTGGCGGCGGTGATGCCCTTCCCGAGGGAGGAGGTGACCCCTCCGGTCACAAAGACATACTTCGCCATGGGCCGAGCTCCTCCGGGGTTTTTCCGATGCTACCGGAAAGCGGGCCGCAGCGCCAGAGGCCGGAAGCACAGGTGCCGGAAGCACAGGGCAGGGAGCGAGCCATGGAGTTCCGTGACGTCGTCATGAAGCGGCGGGCGGTCCGCCGCTTCGAGGAGGGCGGGGTCGAACGCGCGACGATCGATGCGATCGCCCGGCTGGCCCAGCGCACGCCGTCGGCTGGGTTCAGCCAGGGGCAGCGGCTCGTCGTCGTGGTGGACCGTGACCTGCGCCGGGCGGTGGCGGGTGCGGCCGGCGAAGAAGAGTACGGCGACTTCGGGCCGTGGATCTCCGAATGTGCAGCCCAGTTCATCCCCTGCGTCTCCGCGGAGATCTACCACCGCCGCTACCGCGAGGCGGACAAGCTCGCGGACGACGGCTCGGAGATCGGCTGGCCGGTCCCCTACTGGTTCGTGGACGTGGGCGCGACGATGATGGTCATCATGCTGGCCGCGGTCGACGCCGGCCTTGCCTCAGGGTTCGCCGGCGCCTTCGACCCGGGCGCGATCCGGGCGCTCCTGGGCGTCCCCGACGAGTTCGTCCCGATCGGGGTGATGCCCGTTGGCCGCCCACTGCCTGACGTCCGCTCGCCCTCGCTCAAGCGCGGCTGGGTCCCGTTCGGGGAGTTCGCCCGGTTCGACGGCTGGAGCTGATGGGCCGCGCGGTCGATCGGGCGCGGCGGGCTCGGCGGGCTCGGCGAGTCAGTCGCTCGCCGGGTCGTGGAGCGTCGGCCCGGGGACCGTTCGCCCCTCGCCCCATGCCTCGGGGCCGCAGATGAAGCCGGGCACCTCTGGCCGGTGGGCCGCCCGCCACGCCGGCAGGTCCGCGTGGGTCGCCGGGAGGCGACCGTCGTGGAGCGCCGCCGCGAACCAGGCCTCGATCTCCGAGAAGCGGTCCCAGGCGAGGAAGTGGCGGCCCGTCGCTCGCCC
>Ga0315268_10003941_pt1 | contig 16197 bp, 19 predicted proteins | sample C1_top_MG_FD_204535 | JGI IMG/M metagenome (GOLD analysis project Ga0315268, IMG submission 204535) | Sediment microbial communities from Yellowstone Lake, YNP, Wyoming, USA - C1_top | ecosystem: Environmental > Aquatic > Freshwater > Lake > Sediment | place: USA: Wyoming | collected 2017-08-01
CCATGATAACACTACGGTAATTTATAGCAGCTTTAAAACCCATGCCGGCAAGGGCTTTCGAGCAAGTTGCAGGTGTTTCACCCGGGATGCGACAACGGTTTAGTTTAACAACAAACACCCACAAAGTCTAAGTATTTGCGCTGCCAGCGGCAGCGGCAAAGCACGACAAAACGCTGCTCAATACTGGACTTCGACTTCCAATTGCGCGATGTCGATTTTACCCAGGCCATCACCGCCCTCTCTTGCCAGCAAACCGGTCTGCAGGCCGCGCAAAAATCTTTTGTCACCGTGCAAGGCTTGCGCCTATTTAATACCTGCCCTAAGCCGGTTTATGCGCTAGCGACAACATTAAACCATTCAGCTTTTTCACGAATCCCGCCGGATCGTCAAGCTGCCCGCCTTCCGACAGCAATGCCTGATCAAACAATATCTGGCTGAAATCGCCGAAACGCGCGTCACCCGGCTCCTGCTTCAGCAAAGTCACCAAAGGGTGCTGCGGATTGACTTCCAGAATCGGCTTCGACAGGGGCACGGCCTGACCGGCCGCTTTCAGCATCCGCTCCAGATTCATGCCCATTTCTTGCGCATCCACCACTAAACACGCCGGCGAATCGGTCAAACGGTGCGAAATACGCACCTCCTTCACTTGCTCCCCCAATGCGGTCTTGATTTTGGTCACGAAATCCTTGAACGCATCGTCTGCTTGTTCGCGTACTTTTTTCTCTTCCGCATCTTCCAGCGCGCCGAGATTCAATTCTCCTTTCGCCACCGATTGCAGCGCACGGCCTTCGAACTCCGGCAGGTTGGACACCAGCCATTCGTCCACGCGGTCATGCAGCAACAGTACTTCGACGCCCTTTTTGCGGAAAATTTCCAGATGCGGGCTATTCTTGGCCGCCGCGAAGCTGTCCGCGGTCACATAATAAATCTTGTCCTGCCCTTCTTTCATGCGCGCCACATAGTCGGCGAGCGACACTTGCTCCGCCTCGCTGTCGGCGTGCGTGCTGGCGAAGCGCAGCAATTTCGCGATGCGCTCTTTATTGGCGAAATCCTCGCCCACGCCTTCTTTCAGCACGCGGCCGAATTCCTGCCAGAATCGGGTATATTTTTCCCGATCGCTCTCCGCCAACTCCTCCAGCATGCCCAGCGCTTTCTTGGTCGCGCCGGCGCGAATGCTGTCGATATCACGGCTATGCTGCAAAATCTCGCGCGAAACGTTCAGCGGCAAGTCGTTGGAATCAATCACACCGCGCACGAAGCGCAAATAGTGCGGCATCAACTTATCCACGTCTTCCATGATGAATACGCGCCGCACATACAGCTTAATACCGTGGCGCTGTTCTCTATCCCATAGATCGAACGGCGCATGCCCCGGCACATACAGCAGCATGGTGTACTCCTGCTTGCCCTCGACCTTGCTGTGCACTCGTGCCAGCGCCGGTTCGAAATCATGCGCCACATGCTTGTAAAACTCGGTGTATTGCTCCTCGGTGATATCGGACTTGGGACGCGCCCATAGTGCGTTGGCCTGGTTGACCGCTTCTTCCGCGTCTTTCCCCTCGAACTGCATCAGAATCGGCAGCGTGATGTGGTCGGAGTATTTTCGAATGATGGTCTGTAAGCGCCAATCGGCGAGAAACTCGTCCTCGCCTTCGCGCAGATGCAAAATCACGTCGGTGCCGTGCCGCTCCTTGCTCACCGTCTCCAAGGTGTAATCCCCCTCTCCGGCCGATTCCCAGCGCACGCCATGCTCAGGCCCGAGGCCGGCGCGGCGCGTGATCAGCGTCACTTTGTCGGCTACGATAAACGAGGAGTAAAACCCAACGCCGAATTGGCCGATCAAATGCGCATCCTTGGACTGATCGCCGGTAAGCCGATCCAAAAACTCGCGCGTGCCGGAGCGGGCGATGGTGCCGATGTTCTCGATCACCTCATTGCGCGACATGCCGATGCCGCTATCGGAAAGCGTGAGGGTACGCGCGGCTTTGTCATAGGCGACGCGAATTTTCAGCTCGGTATCGCCTTCATACAGCGCCGCATCCGACAACGCCTCGAAGCGCAGTTTATCGCACGCATCCGAGGCATTGGAAATCAGTTCGCGCAGAAAAATCTCCTTATTGCTGTATAAAGAGTGGATCATCAGCCGCAATAGCTGTTTGACTTCCGCTTGGAAACCCAGGGTTTCTTTTTGCGTTTCAGTGGTCATTTTTGGCTCCCAAAAAACTGTATTAAAAATCATGGGGGCGGCGGGAAGGAATTTCAAGCCCCGTGAAGCGGCAGTGGCTCGGGGCGATCGGCGCGGGCGATTATGGCATTTTCGCCAGGGTCTCGCGCAATTGCGCAATCTCTTTTTCGATGGCGGCGACTTTGTCTTGATAAGGCTTAAGGCGGTCCAGCACGCGCTGATAATTTGCTTCATTGCCGAAACGAATTTTTTCTTGCTCCGCCAGTGCTTTCTTCGCTTCAGCCAAAGCCGCCTCTTGTTCCGCTATTTGTTTTTGCAATGTTCCGCGCTGCCCGCCCTGCTCCACTAGCGGTGCTTGCGGCGGTGTAGGGGAGGTTGGCTGCTTGATGGCGGGGACGACGCTAATCGTCGCCGTCACCGGTACACATATACCCTTAGCTTGGCTTTTCTCGCTATAGGTCACGTTGCCTGACGCATCCACGCACTTGACGATTTCAGCCTTGGCCGGCATGACGATCAACGCGACGCATAAGCCCAGAACACATCGAATCCGCGGTCTCATCGTGCTTCTCCGCGCATTTGCTTGAGGTTGATCTGGCGATAACCCGCCGGTATGCCGAATATCGCCGGGCGCAACGCGATATCGGTCTGATAATTCAGCAAGCGGCGTGAAAAACCGTTACTGTCCAGTTCATCCAAGCTCAGGCCGTACTTGAACCAGCGCCGCGGCGCCAGCACAAAGCGCGCCAAATCACAGGGATCGCGTTCTTCCGGCGGAGTCGCCAGATAGGTAGCGGCTTGCGTCGCCACCATGGTTTCCTGAAACTCCATCAAGGCTTGTGTCACTTCCGGCAGAAAGCGCTCAGAGGCAGTCAGCCGCGTGCACACGGTGCCATTCACGATAATTTCCACCTTTTTTTCGGCGTTCTGGTCATCCAGAATATCTTCCTTGATGCGCCAATCCTTGGGTGGCTCGACACGCAAAGGGCCGGGCTCGAAAACCAATACTTCGCGTCGTTCGTGATTGATGTTATAGGCGCGTTTCTCACTGCGATCATAGAGCACGTAATCATCCCGGTCACGCCCATAGTCCATGCGCAAGAAACGCGGCGTTACCAAATAGCGCGTGACATAACCGCCACCCTCCGCTTCCTGGTCCATATAGGTGACTTCGGTCATGCCCCCCGCGGCCAGCGCGTACCGAGTGGCCAGTAATAGGCACAAGACAATGAATCGTTTTAGCTTCATACCAGCGTATCGAATCCCCGTTGCAGATCGCGCTTAATATCTTCCACCGATTCCAAGCCGACCGCAATGCGGATCAGGCCATCGCCAATGCCCGCTGCCGCGCGCTGCTCCGGCGACAAGCGGCCATGCGTGGTGCTGGCCGGGTGGGTGATGGTGGTTTTGGTATCCCCCAGGTTCGCGGTAATGGACAGCATGCGCGTGGCATCGGTCACCTGCCACGCGGCTGTCTTGCCACCCTTAACCTCGAACGACACGATGCCGCCGCCGGTTTTTTGCTGTTTCATCGCCAGCGCATGTTGCGGGTGCGAGGGCAAACCCGGATACAGCACACGCGTCACCGCGGGCTGCGCCTCCAGCCAAGTCGCCAAGACTAGGGCGCCGGCGGAATGCGCATCCATGCGGATGCGCAGCGTCTCCAAGCCCTTCAAAAATATCCAGGCATTGAAGGCGGAGAGCGTCGGCCCGGCAACGCGCAAAAATTGGTACACGCCTTCTAACAAGGTTTTATTGCCCAGTACCGCGCCGCCCAATACCCGGCCCTGGCCGTCGATGTATTTGGTCGCGGAGTGAATCACGATATCCGCGCCCCACTCCAGCGGCCGCTGCAAGATCGGCGTGCAAAAACAGTTATCCACCGCGAGCCACGCGCCGCGGCGATGCGCGATCTCGGCCAGCGCCGCGATGTCGCATACTTCGGTCAGCGGGTTCGACGGCGTCTCGGCGAAAAACAGCTTGGTATTCGGCTTGCAGGCCGCCTCCCATTCGCCCGCATCGGTAGGCGAAACAAAGGTGGTCTCGACTCCGAAGCGCTTGAGAATAGTGCCGAACAGTTGCACCGTCGAGCCGAAAATCGCGCGTGACGCGACGATGTGATCGCCCGCGGAAAGCAGCCCCATGGCGCAGGCAAGAATGGCCGACATGCCGGAAGCGGTGGCAACGCAAAACTCCGCGCCTTCCAGCGCGGCTAGCCGCTCCTGAAATGCGGTGACCGTGGGGTTGGTAAAGCGGGCGTAAATATTGCCCGGCTCCTCGCCGGTGAAACGTTTCGCCGCTTGTTCGGCGGAATCGAAGACGAAGCTCGAAGTGAGATACAGCGCTTCGGAGTGCTCGTGGAACTGGCTGGGATGCACCCCCGCGCGCACTGCCAGCGTGTCGAGATCGTATTTCTCAGTCATGATCGTTTCCTTTCAAGTCGGATCGAACCGATTCAATCTAAAAACGGCATTTGAACCACGGGGGCACCGGGAACACGGGGAAAAACTAAATACGTTGAGTGATGGCACTACCTCCCATCGGGTGAAAGCATTTGCTCCAACGTCTTTGTTTTTCCCCATGAACTCCGTGATCCCCGTGGTTCATGGTTTTTTCTAGATTCAACGCTTGCGGAAACCGGGCATGAAAAAACCCGGCCAGCATGAGCTAAACCGGGTTTCCCCCACTTTAGCTGTATTTTTTACGCGCCCGCAAGCTGGATCAAATCGGCGCAATCAATGCGTAGTAAATTACGCGACAAAATCCGCCGCGTCAAGCACTCCGCAAATTCAAATCGAGCTGGCGCGAAGTGCCGGCATCTTCTTGGCTCGCGCCCTCGCGCTGGCGTTCGAGCTTATCCAGATATTCGGGCGTGACATCGCCGGTAATGTACTGGCCGTTGAAACACGAGGAATCGAATTGCTGAATCTCGGGATTCCCTTCCCGCACCGCGGCCACCAGCGCGTTCAGATCTTGGTAGATGAGCGCATCGGCGCCGATCTCGCGGCAAATTTGCTCATCGTTGCGCCCGGTGGCGAGCAACTCGGCGCGGGTTGGCATATCGATGCCGTAGACATTGGGAAAGCGCACCGGGGGGGCGGCGGAAGCGAAGAACACCTTGCGCGCACCCGCCTCGCGCGCCATCTGCACGATCTGATGGCTGGTGGTGCCGCGCACGATGGAGTCATCCACCAGCAGCACATTTTTGCCTTTGAACTCGATACCGATCGCATTCAATTTCTGGCGCACCGATTTACGCCGGATCGCCTGCCCCGGCATGATGAAGGTGCGGCCGATGTAGCGGTTCTTGATGAAGCCCTCGCGATACGGCACGCCCAGTTGATTCGCAAGCTGTAAGGCACTGGGTCGGCTGGTGTCGGGAATCGGGATCACGAGGTCGATATCGAGATGCGAGAACTGCTGCTCGATCTTATCCGCCAGACGCTCACCCATGCGCAGCCGGCTGGAATAGACGGAAATGCCGTCGATCACCGAATCCGGGCGCGCCAGATAGACATATTCAAAAATACAGGGGCTCAAGATCGCGCTCTGCGCGCATTGCTGGCTATAGAAATTGCTCTGGTCGTCGATGAACACCGCTTCGCCCGGTGCCACGTCGCGCAGCAGCTTGAAGCCCAGCGAATCCAGCGCCACGCTCTCGGAGGCAATCATGTATTCCACGCCTTTGTCGGTCTCGTTGCGGCCGATCACCAGCGGACGGATGCCAAATGGATCACGAAACGCGAGCAGCCCATAGCCCGAAATCATCGCCACCACGGCATACGCGCCGCGGCAACGGCGATGCACCCCGGCAACGGCGGCGAAAATATTGGCGATATCGAGCGTGACATTGCGCGTACTGGCTTGCAGTTCGTGCGCCAGCACATTGAGCAACACTTCGGAATCGGAACTGGTGTTGACGTGGCGCAAATCCTGGCGAAACAGTTCCTGCTTCAACTCGTCGGCATTGGTGAGATTGCCGTTATGGCCCAGCACGATGCCATAAGGCGAATTCACGTAGAACGGCTGCGCCTCGGCGGAGGAATCGGCGCAACCCGCGGTGGGATAACGCACATGCGCCACGCCCATCAGGCCGTCCAGTTCGCGCATGTTGCGCGTGCGGAACACGTCGCGCACCAGGCCCGAGCCCTTGTGCATATGGAAAGTGCGCCCTTCCGAGGTGACGATGCCCGCCGCATCCTGCCCGCGGTGCTGCAGCAACTGCAAACCATCGTACAGCAACTGGTTAACGGGGGTGGTGGCAACGACGCCGAGAATACCGCACATAATTCACCTTAGTTGTAATTCAAGCGCTTTGCCAGATCCGCCGGAAGCCAGGGCTTGAACCGCAGCACCAAGGTTTCCAAGGGCGAACTAAACATCGCGTTCCGCCACAACGGATGCTGGGGCAAACTGGTCAATCCCGACAGCAACACCAGCACCAGCACGATAATCATGCCGCGCGCGAAACCGAATACCGCGCCCAGCGCCCGATCCCATGCGCCGATACCGACCGCCTTCAGCAGTTGACCGACGGTCATGGCGATCAGCGTCATCACCAACAGCGTCGCGAGAAACAGCGCCGCGAATGCCGCCAATAAACGCAGCTCCGGGCTGGGAATACTGGCCGGCAGCATGGGCGCGAAGCCCGCGGTATAAAGATTGGCCACCCAAAACGCCACCACCCACGCCAACAGCGCCATCACCTCGCGTAAAAACCCGCGCATGACGCTCAATAAGATCGACACGCCGATAATCAGCAAAACCGCGTAGTCGAAAACAGCCATGCGCCCTTAGGGCGTCTCGCCTGTCACCACCAGCTTGCTGTCCAGCGGCTTGATTTTTTCGCGCACTTTTTCCGCTTGCGCACGCGAAGCATAGGGGCCGCTGCGTACCCGAATCTTGTTGCCCGCGGAAGTCTTCACCACCTCGGTAAATGTGGGCACCCCCTTGGTTTTCAACTCGGCCTGGCGTTGCTTGGCGTTTTTTGATTCCGAAAATGCACCGTACTGCACGTAGAAAGTTTGCTTCGCCGCGGTGACAGACTTGGGCGCATCGTGAGTCGCCTTCACCAACGGCGCGGCTGGTGCGGGTGCGGCCTCTGCCGGCTGCTCGACCGGGCCGGTTTTGCTTGGCGGCAGCGCCGGCGCCGCATTCAAGGCGGCTGGCGGAATAGCCACCGGTTTCGTGGGTTTAGCGGGTGCCGGCGGCTCGGCGCCGGGCGCGGGCATAATCTTCGGCGCATAGCCGGTCGCGTCCTGCGAAGGAATGCGAATATCGATCTGCTGGGTGTCTTGCTGCGGCTTATCCGCCGGTAAAATCAGCGGCACCCCCGCGACTACCAGCACCACCAGCACCACCGCGCCTACCAGGCGGCGGCGCGCGCGTTTTCTGAATTGAATTTCTTCTTCGGTATAATTGGGGGTCGCCATGTTGTAATCTCTATGCTTTTGCGCCGCGCGCGATCAGAACTTCAGCCACAGTATAGAACGATCCGAAAACGCAAATTCTATCATCTTCACCCGCCTGGCGACAGGCAAAGGCGTAAGCCAGCGCGATACTGGGCGAGATTTGCGCCACGGTAATGCCGGCGCGATTCAGCGCCTGCGCCAGCAACTCCCCACTTGCGCCACGCGGCCCGGCTAAGCCGCCGACACACCAGACATCGATGCGCGCTTTGAGCGCGTCGATCACCGCGGCGATATCCTTGTCGCGCAACATGCCGAATACGGCATAGGTCTTGCCCGAACCGTACTGCGCGCGCAGATTGTCCGCCAAGATACGCGCCGCCTGCGGATTATGCGCCACATCCAGAATCACCGCCGGTTTGCCCGGCAGCACCTGAAACCGGCCCGGCAGGCGCGCGCTGAGCAAGCCGGCGCGAAAGTGCGCTTGCGCCAGCGGCAGACGCTCGCGCAAGCAATCCACGCTGGCTATCGCCGCCGCGGCATTTGCCGCTTGATGCGCGCCGCGCATGGCCGGATAGGGCAGCGCGGAACGGGGTCCGCTTGGCCCCCAATAGGTCCAAGATTCCGGTTCGCGCTGCACGCCGAAATCGCGCTCGATGCGCAGCAGCTTGGCGCCGATCTTTGCCGCATGGCTGAGCAAGGTCTCGGGCGGATTGGCATCGGCGCAGATCGCCGGTTTTTGCGCACGATAAATCCCCGCTTTCTCGAAACCGATCTGCTCCCGCGTAGTGCCCAGATAGTCCGCATGATCGATATCCACCGTGGTAACCACGGCCACATCCGGCTCGAATACATTCACCGCGTCCAGCCGTCCGCCCAGCCCCACTTCCAGAATCAGGACATTGAGCCGGGCTTGCGCGAACAGCCACACCGCCGCCAGCGTGCCGAACTCGAAATAGGTCAAGGCCACCTCGCCACGTGCCGCTTCCACCGCCGCGAATCCCTCGCACAAGGCCACATCCTCCGCCATGCGCCCGTCGATGCGCACGCGCTCGTTGTAGCGAATCAAATGCGGCGAGGTGTAACAGCCCACGCGATAGCCCGCGGCGAGCAGCATCGCCTCCAGCATGGCGCAGGTCGAACCTTTGCCGTTGGTGCCACCGACAGTGATGATAGGACAAGCAGGGAATAAACCGAGCTTGCCTTGCACCGCGCGCACGCGATCCAGGCCAAGCTCGATGGTTTTCGGATGCAGACGCTCAAGGTGGGCCAGCCACGTGTCGAGCGAGTGTGGTGTTGGGTGTGGGATCATCCGGCTTTGCTAATGTTGGGTGCTAGGCAGCGTATTATGCCACCGCTACGCTTCCCCCTCATTCCCCTGCCGGTGAAGGGCCCGCTTTGCCAAATCCCACTCCATCGTAGTAAGCTCACGCCAGGCTTTTCACCGGGGCGCGTCAGCACGTGCCCATTAATTTAAGTATGAACCAGGAAAATTTAACCATCATGGAACGTAGTCACTATTCACAATTTAACGCCACCGAACTGATTCTGCGAGATCAGTTGGCGATCGACCGCACGCTCCTCGCGAATGAAAGAACGCTTATGTCTTACTTGCGCTCGGGTGTCGCACTGCTTATTGCCGGCATATCGATCATCCACTTTTCACACCAACTATGGTTTACCGTCGTGGGCTTTGCCTGTATTCCGAGCGGGCTCGTCACATCGCTGGTCGGCGTCTTGAGATTCCGCAAAATGGACGCTGCCATTTCGGTTATCCGGCAGAAACTGGACGACATCTCGGAATAGCGCACATGCCGACCCGACAAATCTCGGAGCAAACAATCATCGGTTTCATGCCGTCATGGCTTGCGTCTCACCTACGCTATTTTTGCGCCGCGCATGTCTGACATAAACGACCCTCGGGTCTTCTTCGCGGCCGAGCGCACGCTGCTCGCATGGAATCGCACCAGCCTGGCTTTAATGGCCTTTGGGTTCGTGATCGAACGCTTTGGATTATTTCTGCATTTGCTCTCCCCGCAGCACAGTGCCATGCTGCAAAGAGGATTTTCCTACTGGATCGGCATGGCCTTTATTTTGTTGGGCGCGTTTGTTAGCCTCACCGCGGTTGCGCAGTACCGGAAAGTGCTGCGCAACCTTAAGCCAGTCGAAATTCCCGACGGTTACGCAGTATATTTGGGCGTGCTCGCCAATATGGCCGTCGCCATTCTGGGCATTATCCTGATCGTCTACCTCTTTCATGGCTCAGGTGTCTAGGGCATACTGATTCGCCATCCTGACTAAGGGAAACCGTAGCCATGAGAGCCTTTATTATCCTGCTGTTGTTTTTATTACCCGTGCTGACACAAGCCGGCACGGTGTATAAGTCCGTCGGCCCCGATGGCAAAACGGTCTATAGCGATCAGCCGCCCGCTGCCGGCAAAGTCGAAAAAACCCTCAACTTCGCCGATTTGCCGTCTACCCCTCTGCCGGAATCCGTTATCCGTTATCGGGATGAACTCCAGAAAAGCATGAAGGCCCGGCTGGCGGAAGCACACAAAAGTCTTGATGCAAATCAGCCCACGCTATTGACCGCCTCGTGGTGCGCTTACTGCCGTCAAGCCAAGGCGTACCTCAACGAGAAAAAAATAGCTTATCGAGAATACGATATCGACACCGCCGATGGCATGCGCATGCTGGCGGAAACCGGCGGGCGAGGCGTACCCGTTCTGCTCTGGCACGGCCAGAAGGTCAATGGATTTTCCCGTGCGGCCTACGACACGCTGTTTAGCGCATCACGATAAAATGAAAAATCTTCATGCCTTGCCTGACAATCTGCCCGTTCCACTCGATGATGGGGCGTGCGATCATCTGTTGGGCAGCCGCATCCCATCGCATGCGCTAGCCGCCACATCGGGATGCTCGGTTGATTTAAGCGCCGTGACCGAAACGCTCGTGATTTATTTCCACCCCATGATGGGGCGGCCCGATAGCCTGCCTTTAGTTGGGTGGAACGAGATACCCGGCGCCAGGGGATGTACACCGCAAAGCTGCGCGTTTCGCGATCATCACGCCGAATTGACGCAACTCCGCGCCAGGGTATTCGGCGTGAGTTCGCAATCGGCGGAAGAACAGCGCGAGGCCCATGCCAGGCTCCATCTTCCCTTTGAATTACTGAGCGACGCGCAACTTTCCTTGGCCGGCGCTTGGCAATTGCCGACATTCGAGTATGCCGCATCGAAACGCATCAAGCGCTTAACCGTGATCGCCATCGATGGCGTCGTTCGGAAAGTTTTCTATCCGGTGTTCCCTCCCGACAAAAACGCGGGCGAGGTGATGGCATGGCTTAAAATACATCCGCACTGAATTTATGCTCAGCCCAGCCAATCTATTCGCATCGCTACTGTTTGGCCTAATCGGCCTCGCCGCCTTCAGATACGGGAAGAAATCCGCCCAAACCTACCCCATCGCGATAGGCATCGCCCTCATGGTATACCCCTATTTTATTTCACGGACATGGCTGCTCTACCTGCTTGGCTGCGCCTTATGCGCGGCGCTTTTCCTGTTGCGCGAGTAAGCCGCGCCCGATGACGTCTCACGGTACGCTCTATCTCATCCCCACGCCGCTCGGCGCACAAGCGCTGGATTGGATACTGCCTATCGAGGTAAGAAACATCGCGGCGCGCCTCGATACCTTCATCGTCGAACACCCGAAAACCGCGCGCGCCTTCCTACGGCAAATCGCGACCCAAACGCCTTTGCAGCAGATCAACTTATCGGTATTGGACGAACATACGCAGCCGCAAGATTTGGAAGCCTTACTCGCCCCGCTGCTGGCGGGTAAAGCCGTCGGTTTGATTTCCGAAGCCGGCTGCCCGGCCATTGCCGACCCCGGCGCGAACTTGGTACGACTCGCGCATCGGCGCGGCGTCCGCGTCGTGCCCTTGGTCGGCCCGTCGTCGATTCTGCTGGCGCTGATGGCGAGCGGACTGCCGGGACAGCGCTTTAGCTTCCACGGTTATTTACCGGTAGACAAAGCCGAGCGCAAGGAAAAACTGCTCGGATTGGAACAAGCGGCGCGCAGCCGCGACGAGACACAAATCTTTATCGAGACACCCTATCGCAACCGGCAGATACTGGACGCGATACTGGAAAGCTGCGACGACACCACCGCGCTCTGCGTGGCCACCGATGTGACGCTGGCGACGGAAGACATACGCACCCTATCCGTCGCCGAGTGGGGGGAAAAATTACCCGCTATTGATAAACGGCCGACGGTTTTCCTGCTGCATGCGCCACCCGCGAAGGTGAAAAAAACTAAGCCTGGTTGAAACGCGCGATTTGATCCAGACGCAGGATTTCTTCCGTGCCCGGCATCGCGCGGAATTTCAGCCATTCCGCGCCCGCCTGCGTATACACATCGAGCGCGTGGCCGCGCAAGGTACGGCCATCTTTGAGTTGCAGCGTGAGCGGAATGCGGCGCAGCACGGCGAATTCCAGCCGTTCATGCTGTGCGCATGGAATCGGCTGATAATCCACCATGATTAGCGCAAGTGGGTGCCGATAAACGAGGTAAACGCCTCGGCCGAAGCGGCGCCGAAGCGCTTGGCGAAGCGGTCGGCGATGCTCTGATGCGGGGTATAGTCGACGATGTCTTTCGCCTTGATCACCTCGCGCGCCACGGACTCGGTACTGCCGAGTCCATCGGCCAGGCCCAACGCGATACTCTTAGTGCCGGTCCAAATAAGGCCGCTGAACATATCGCTGGTTTCTTTTAAGCGCGTACCGCGGCCGGCTTTAACCGTGTCGATGAATTGCTGGTGAATTTCATCCAGCATGGTTTGCGCATACGCTTTTTGCTTCGGGTCGACCGGCGAGAAAGGATCGAGAAAACCCTTGTTCTCGCCCGCGGTCAACAAGCGGCGCTCGACACCCAGTTTATCCATGGTGCCGGTAAAACCGAAGCCGTCCATCAGCACGCCAATGGAGCCGACCAGCGAAGCCTTGTCGACATAGATTTTATCCGCCGCCACCGCGACGTAATAACCGCCGGAAGCGCAAATGTCTTCCACTACCGCATACAACGGGATCTTCGGATACTTTGTTTTGAGCCGCTTGATTTCATCGTTGATCTGTCCCGCTTGCACCGGGCTGCCGCCCGGACTGTTGATGCTGAGAATCACGCCTTTGGTATTTTTATCCTTAAACGCCGCCTGCAAACCTTCGATCATCTGTTCGGCACCGGCTTGGTTGCCGGGCGCGATCACGCCTTCCAAACGCACCAGCGCGGTATGCGGCCGGGTGCTGGGCAATTCGTTTTGATTCATCAGCCCCATCGCCAGGAACAACACCAAGAATAAATAAATAAAACCAATGCTCTTGAAAAAGATACCCCACTTGCGCGCCCGGCGTTGCTCGGTCAATCCGGCCAATGCAAGTTTTTCCAGTGTTTGGCGTTCCCAATTATCCGGTTGTTCACTCATACGTCTCGTTCCCTTCAATTAGATACACATTACCTTCGCGCTCAAGCACGGCAAGCCGTTTAAGCCCGCGCCCGTCGCACGGGCCACCCAGACAAGCGCCGGATTCCGGCGCATACAAGGCGCCATGCGTGGCGCAAACGAAGTATAGCCCCGAAAGGTCGAAAAACTCACCCGCGTTGAAGTCGAGCTCCACTGGCACATGGCCGCAACGATTGAGATAGGCTACCGCTACGCCGTCATAGCGCACCACGAAAGCCGGCGTGGTTTCGCCCGCCCAAGGCACCTCGAAACGCACGCCTTTGCCGCCTTCTTCGAGCGCGCTCGACGCGCAGATCAGGCGTTCGCGAGCAGCCATGCTTCCATTTCCGCTATGCTGTCCACACAGGCATTAGGCGCATAAGCCAGCAAATCGGCGCGCGGGTGCGCCCCATAACTCACCGCGAGCGCTGGCACGCCCGCATTCCGCGCCATTAGTAAATCATGGCTGGTATCACCTACCATCAAGGTGCGTTCGCGCGACGTGCCGAGTGTATCCATAAGTTGCTCCAGCATTTCCGGATGCGGTTTGGAAAAACACTCGTCGGCGCAGCGCGTGCCATGAAAATAGGCGCGCAAGCCGGTGTGCTCCAAGGCCCGGTCCAGTCCGCGCCGGCTTTTTCCTGTGGCTACACCAAGCAGAAAACTCGCGCCGTGCAGATTGCGCACCACGCGTTCCGCGCCGGCGAACAATGGAATGTTCTCATCTTTACCCAAGTAATGATGCCGATAGCGCTCAATCAAACACGGATAATCCACTAACGGCAGTTCCGGCAATAGGTGCGCGATCGCTTCGTTCAAGCCCAAGCCGATAATGTGGCGCGCCGCTGGTTCGCTCGGTTCGGTCAGACCGAGATCGCGGCATGCGCCCCGGATCGAGGCCGCAATCACGCCGGCGGAATCCATCAGGGTGCCGTCCCAGTCGAAGACGATGAGATCGAATTGCTTGGGCATGTTTCAGCCTAGGGTACCTGGAAAGCGCGTGATTATACCGGCGCAGCTTTATTCAAACTATTCACAAAGCGACTAAGGTCTTTCGGCAGCGGCGCTTCCAAGCATAACCTCTCACCCGTCGACGGGTGTACGAATGCCAGGGAAAAGGCATGCAGGAACATGCGCTTCAAGCCCTGCTTGGCGAGCAATTTGTTGAGCGGAAAATCGCCGTATTTGTCGTCGCCTGCGATGGAGTAGCCGAGATGCGCGAGATGTACCCGGATTTGGTGCGTGCGGCCGGTCTTGAGTTCCGCTTCCAGCAAGGTATAGCCGGGCAATGCTTGGCGCAGATAAAAAATGGTATGCGCGGCTTGACCGTCTTCGGTAACGCTGACGCGCCGCTCGCCGTCTGCGGTCAGGTATTTATGCAGCTTCAATTTTACGGCGCGCTTTTCATCTTTCCACGCGCCCTTCACCAAGGCGAAATAGCGCTTTTCCACTTCGCCTTCGCGCATCATGGCGTGCAACTTAGTCAGCGCACTGCGTTTTTTAGCCAGCAGCAGCACGCCGGAAGTTTCTTTATCCAAGCGGTGCACCAACTCCAAAAACTTCGACTCCGGCCGCTCCAAGCGCAATTGCTCGATTACCCCGCGCGAAATGCCGCTGCCGCCATGCACCGCCAGGCCGGAGGGCTTATCGATGACTAGCAGCACCTCGTCTTCAAACAGCACCGCTTGCGCTAGCTGGGGCGTGACCGGCTGCGCGGAGCCGTCCCCGATATGCTTAGCCGCGAGCCGCAGCGGCGGGATGCGCACTTTATCGCCCATTTCCAAGCGGCAAGTAGCATCCACCCGGCGGCTGTTCACCCGCACCTCGCCACTGCGCAGGATGCGGTAAAGATGGCTTTTGGGTACGCCCTTCAAATGGCGGATCAAAAAATTGTCGATACGCTGTCCCGCCGCGCTTTCATCGATCTCAAGCCAAGTAACGGATTCTTTGCCTAAATCATTCATTTTGCTTATACTGTTGTTTCCGGTCATGGCTGCGAATGGCGTCGAAGGCGCGTTCGAGACCAAGTCTAGACGGTTTAGTGTCTGTCGCACGTGGTGCGGTAAAACGCACGAAAGAGCGGCTTTCTGGCCCAGCTTGCACGGCAAGCAAAACAGCCAGCTAAGCCCCACGCCGACAACGCCAAACCGAACAAAATGGTTAACTCGCTCACCATCAAAACAAAAGCAGCGATAGTACTTGAATTACGCGCTCACAGCACACTAGATCAAAGCCCTGGCGGCTTAACGCCGGGGTGAAGCACACGAGACGATAACCCTAGCCCGCTTGCAATCGGATGTTGACCATCCCTTACCAGCCCGCTGATTACCCAAATCTTCGCGCATGCTTCAACTCCAGACAAACCGCATACTGAGGATGGCTACGTTGACTATAACCGGTCGTTTTTTTCACTGACCACGCCATTGCGCGCTGCTTGCGCCGCGCTGTTTGTCGTCCCGTGTAATTGAGCGCGGGAGACCTAAAATGAAACGCATGTTGTTTAACGCCACGCAGGCCGAAGAGTTGCGCGTGGCCATCGTCGACGGCCAAAAGCTGGTCGATCTGGATATCGAGTCCTCCACCAAAGAGCAACGCAAAAGCAATATTTACAAGGGTGTCATCACCCGCATCGAGCCCAGCCTCGAAGCCGCCTTTGTCGATTACGGCGCCGAGCGTCATGGCTTTCTCCCGTTTAAAGAAATCGCCCGGGCGTTCTTCAAACCCGGTGTCGATGTGGGCCGCACCACCATCCAAGAGGCGATGAAGGAAGGCCAAGAGGTCATCGTCCAAGTCGAAAAAGACGAACGCGGCAACAAAGGCGCAGCGCTCACCCCCTTCATCAGCCTGGCCGGCCGTTATCTGGTCTTGATGCCGAACAACCCGCGCGGCGGCGGCGTATCGCGCCGCGTCGAGGGCGAAGAGCGCGACGAACTGCGCGACATCATGTCCCAGCTCGAAGTGCCGCAAGGCATGAGCATCATCGCCCGCACCGCCGGCATCGGTCGCAATTTCGAGGAATTGCAGTGGGATTTGAGCTACCTGCTGCAACTGTGGCGCGCCATCGAAGGCGCCGTGCCGGACATGAAGAAGGACGACTACCTGATTT
>Ga0315268_10003942_pt1 | contig 16196 bp, 12 predicted proteins | sample C1_top_MG_FD_204535 | JGI IMG/M metagenome (GOLD analysis project Ga0315268, IMG submission 204535) | Sediment microbial communities from Yellowstone Lake, YNP, Wyoming, USA - C1_top | ecosystem: Environmental > Aquatic > Freshwater > Lake > Sediment | place: USA: Wyoming | collected 2017-08-01
CTGCCGTTCGCGGCAGTGGCCGTCGTAGCCGCGCACCGAGGCCTTGGCCGCGTCCTGCTGCTGCCGCACCTGCTCGAGCCGCTCGGTGCTGCACGTGCAGCGGTAGGCGTGGCCGGCGCCGACCAGCTGCTCGACGTGATCGCGGTAGATCGGCAGCCGCTCGGACTGCCGGTAGGGGCCACACGGACCACCCTTGTCCGGCCCCTCGTCCCAGTCGAGACCAGCCCAGCGCAGCGAACGATAGATCGCCTGCTCTGCCTCGCGGGTCGAGCGCGCCTGGTCGGTGTCCTCGATGCGCAGGATGAACTTGCCGCCATGCTTCTTGGCAAAGACATAGTTGAACAGGCCGACATAGGCAGTGCCGACGTGCGGGTCGCCGGTCGGCGACGGCGCGATGCGCACCTTGATGGGCCGCGATTCGGTCACGGTGGGCTCCTCGCTGGTCAGCCCGCGCTGACCGAGTGCGAAGTAGCAAGGCAGCGCCCGTCGGGCAAGGGCAAACGCGCGCCGTCATTTGCAGATGCCCGGACCTCGCGTAGATTGGCGACGTGACCTCGTTTTCAGCATGGCTCACCGCCGGCTTGTTGCTGACCACCGCCGCGCCAGCGCCGCGGCCGCGGCCGCTCGCCTTTGCCAGCGCCTGCCAGCCGGGCGAGCGCATCACGCTGGCGTTTGTCGGCGACGTGCTGCTACATCCGCCGCTCGAGCGCCAGGGCCAGCGTTCGCCGATCCGGTTCACCGAGCTGTGGGAGCAGGTCGATCCATTCTTCGCCTGGGCCGACGTCGGCTGCGCCAACCTCGAGGGGCCGATCGCGCCACGGGTCGACCAGGCCGGCCGCGACCTGCGCCAACCCAATCGCCGGCCGCCGCCGACGCGCTGGCTCTCGGCGAGCATGCCGGCATCCCAGCCGACCAGCCTGACGTCGTCCGCGCCCAACTTCAATTTTCCACCGGGCTTGCTGGCCGATCTGCAGCGCAGCGGCATCGACGTCGTGAGCACCGCCAACAACCACTCGCTCGACCGCGGCCGGCTCGGCATCGACCGCACCCTCGAATACCTCGATGCCTGCGGACTCCGTTACACCGGCACCCGGCGCGCCGGTGCCAGCGACGCGCCCTGGTTCGCGCTGGTCGAGCGCCAGGGTTTTCGCATCGCCTTCCTCGCCTGTACCTTCTGGACCAACCTGCGGCGCGACGACGGCGACCAGGTGCTCGAGTGCCAGGGCGACCGGCGGCCCGACCTGCTCGACCAGGTGACGGCGCTGGCCGCTCGGCCCGACGTCGACGCCGTGATCGTGCTGCCGCACTGGGGCAAGGAGTACGCGATCGAGCCGATGCCGGTGCAGCGTCGATTTGCCGCCAACGCCGTGCGCGCCGGAGCCAGCGCCGTCATCGGCAACCACCCGCACGTGCTGCAGGGCTGGCAGAAGGTGGCCGCGCCCGATGGCCGCGAAGCGCTGGTCGCCTACTCGCTGGGCAACTTCATCAGCGACATGCGACCGGTCGAGAACCGCACCTCGATCATCCTGTTCCTGACGCTGATGCGGCCCGGTCCGGGCCAGCGGGCGCTGGTCGCTGCCGCGCGCGCGCTGCCGATCTTCACCGCGCGCGACGGCAACAACGTGCAGTTGATGCCGCTCGACCTGGCCGCGGTGCCGGCGGCGGGCCGGCGCGTGCGGGCGCTCTTCGACAGCGCCGACCTGGTGGAATCGACCGGCCAGGAGGACGTCCGCAATAGCTGCGGTACCATCCCCGCGTCCGCTGGTGTAAAGAGACAGCAGTGATCGATCGGGCGCACTGGCAGCGGGCGCCCGCGCGCGAGGTAACGACGTGCTGTTGTTCGAGAGCTTCGTGCACCGCCAGCGGCTGGCCGACGTCATCGCGCGCTGGATGGTCAACCGGCCGCAACCGGGCGACCTGCGCACGCTCAAGACCGTGGTCAACTACAACTTCTACATGAGCCGGGTCTGGGTCGACGATCTGGCGACGCAGCTGCTGCGCGAGTTTCACGGAGTCGAGCCCCAGCTGTTCGTGATGAAGACCAAGGGGCAGCTCAAGGATTTTGCAGTCGCCTATCCGAGCTCCTCGACGCCGCGCATCGAGGAAATGCGCAAGAAGTACGTGCAGTACCCCGAGGACTTCTATCGCGACACGCCGGTCGACGGCGCCTACTACGTCAAAACCGTCGACCAGGTGCCGCAGCTGATCGGGATGCACCGTATCAAGCGCTTTCGTCGCATTGCCGAGAAAGGCGCCCGCCGCATCGTCGACTTCTTGCTCACCCGCATCCGAGCCAACGCCGACGCTCTGGCCGAGGAGCGTGCCAACAAACTGGGCATCCCGAAGAGCCAGCTGCGCACGCCGCAGGCCGAGATGGCCGAAGAGTTCCGCCACGCCGAACGGCGCGTGGTCAAGGGCATCCGGCGCGGCACCATCCAGGCCGAGCTGCGCAAGTCGGTGATCCCCGACGTGGTCGGCATGAAGCTGATCGTCGAGGACAAGGAACAGCAGCGACTGCTCGACATCCTGCGGGCACATGCCGGCTGCCGCATCCTCGAGGTCGAGAAGCACAGCAACGAGTACAAGGCGCTCAACTTGCGGGTCGAGTACCGCATCCCCAAGCAGTTGCTGATCGACCGGCCCCCCGCTGGCCGCTACCTCAACGTGCTGGCCTATCGAGGCTTCGATCCGGCCACCGTCGCTGCCGACTACCGCAAGTTCGTGGCCGAGGCCGAAGACACGGTGTCGTTCGAGGTGATCGTCTCGACCTTTGCCAACTTTCTCGAGTCCGAGATCGGCCGCTGCATGCACGAGGAGCGCGTGCTGTCCCAGCGCGCGTATGCCGAATACAACAGCAACCTGGCGACCAACATCCGGCACCTGATGGACTATCTGCTATCGCTGTGCCGGGCGCCGTCGATGGCCGACCTGACCGACGTGCCCATCAAGCTCTGGGTCAAGTACATGCCGGACACGATCGACTACCTGCAGCGCCGCCTCGTCCTGTCCGATGACTTCTTCTTCGACACCGTGCTCGAGCCGCGCGTGATGCCGCCCGAGCAGCCGCCGCTGGTCGCCGATCTGGCCAAGGCGGGTTGACGCACTTTCATGGGTCAGCCGATGAACAACAAATTTCTTTCGGTCGCGTTTCTCCGGACCGCGTTCTGGATGCTGTTGGTCATCGTCGTCAGCGTGCTGGTGTCCGAGGCGGTGGTGGCGCTGGTGCGCACGCTGGTGCCAGCCGCTACGCTGCGCGCCAACAACGAGGTGGCCGGCAACTACCTGCAAACGCTGGGCACGGTCTACGCCGTGCTGCTCGCGTTTGTCGTGTTCGTGGTGTGGAACCAGTTCAACGAGGCGCGCAGTTCGGTCGAGTCCGAGGCCAACGAGGTCTCGGACCTGGCGCGCACCGCGCGCTCGCTGTCCGACGACCGCGGTGAGGCCGTGGTCGGCCGCATCCGCGAATACGTCAAGGCGGTGATTGGCGAGGAGTGGCCGCTGATGGCGTGCGGCGAGATGAGCGGTCACGCCCGTCGCCACCTCGAGGAGATCTGGCACCACCTGCACGTGATCGAGCCACTGTCGGTGCGCGAGGAACTGCTGCTGGGCGAGGCGCTGGCCCGCTTCAACGACCTGAGCGATTGCCGCCTGCACCGTCTGACCGCAGCCCGCACCCGGTTGCCGCCCACGATGTGGACGCTGCTCATCGTCGGCGCCCTGATGACGGCGGGCTCGATGGCGTTCTTCGGCATGGAGTCGACCGCCTCGCACTTCGCGATGACCGCGGCGCTGGCCGGGCTGATCGGCTTCGTGCTCTACGTCATCTACGATCTCGACAATCCTTTCTTCGGCGACTGGCGGGTGCGGCCGGATCCGATCGCGCAGGCACTGGCGCCACTCGACGTCGTGAGGTCATGACCTTTCCGCTCGCCATGCTGACCATGGTGCTGGCGTGGGTCCAGCTGGCCGTCGTCCTGACCGGGCTCGGCCTCGCCGCAAGCCGCCTGCTGGGAGTGCGCGCCGTCTCCGGCCGTGGATTGATCGTGAACTTCTGGCTCGGCCTCGCGGTCAGCCTGCTCTGGGTGCAGCTGTGGCACCTGGTGGCGCCAGTTGGCATCGCGACGCTGGTCGGGTTGTCGCTGGTGGGTGCTGCCGGCCTGCTCTGGAACTGGCGTGAGCTGTGGCGGCTTCTGCGCACGCGGGTGGTCAACGACTGGTGGCTCGGGCTGGTGGTACTGGCGATCGCGCTCTGGCTGGCCAACCTCGCCCTGGGCGAGGTCACCAACTACGACACCGGGCTGTACCATCTACAGGCCGTCAAATGGGCTGCCAGCTTTCCATTGGTGACCGGCCTCGCCAACCTGCACTCGCGGTTTGGCTTCAACTCGAGCTTTTTCGTATGGGCCGCAATGTTCGGCGCGGGCACCCGCACGACCCACGTATTTGGCGTCGCCACCGGTTTCTTCTACTGCGCGCTGTTTGCGCAGACCGTGATCGCGCTGCGCGCGCTGAGTCGAGAGCCGGCGACGGGCCGCAGCCACTGGCTCTTTCTCGGGTTGATGCTGGCGCCGACCGTGGCCGAGCTGTTCGGCCGCTCGGTCGCCAGTCTTGCCCCCGAGGGGCCGATCTATGTGGTGACGGTGGTGTTGGCGGCGCTGCTGCTGCGCGACCTCGAAGAATCGCCGGTGGCAGAGGTCGAGCGCGATCGCGACCTGATCGCGCTCCTGCTGGTCGCCGCCGCGGGGTGCACGATCAAACTCAGCTTTCTGGTCTTCGGTGCCACAGCAGGTCTGATCGCCATCGGCCACTGGTTGATGCGGCGGCGCACTTCGCGACGCTCGGCGCTGGCGCGGCTCGGCCTGCTGGTCGCGCCAGCGGCTGCGACCATCCTGGTCTGGATGCTACGCGGCGTGCTGCTCAGCGGTTATCCGCTGTTCCCAAGCCGGATCGGCGCTCTCAACGTGAGCTGGCGCGTCCCTGAGGTGTTCGCGATCGAAGACCTGCAATGGGTCAAGAGCTGGGCGCGCTACCCCGACATACACTGGAGCGAGGCCATCGGTCCCGACGCCATCTGGCTGCCGCACTGGTTGCAGTTCATGCCACCCGAGCTGGTGCTGCCGCTGCAGATCGCCTTCATCGGCCTGCTCGTCGCACTGCTTGCCGGCCAAGGTGTGACCACCCGTGTCGACCACCTGCGACGCTGGCTATTCCTGCTTCCAGCCGCCTTGTCGGCGCTGGCCTGGTTCGCGTTGGCTCCCGACTATCGGTTTGCCAGCGGCATGTTCTGGACGCTCGCCGCGGGGTCACTGGTCGTTCTGTGCGGCGCGCTCGGTCCGCTGCTCGGTCGCGCACAGGTGGCCCTCGAGATCATTCTCTGCGTGGTGTTGTTCGTCGGGATCTCGCCATTCAAGCGACCACTGTTCGTCGCCGCGCGGCAGATCGACGAACCGTTCTTCTCGATACCAGCAGGCTCGCTCCGGCAGGCGCCCATCAACCACGACGTCAGCATCAACGTGCCGACGACGACGGATCAATGCTGGGACGCACCGCTGCCCTGTGCACCGACACTGCGCGGACAGGTTCAGCTCCGATCGAGCGAGGGCATCGGCCACGGCTTCATGGTCGTACCGATCCCTGGCCGACCGCCGGGGATTGCCGCCGTTCCCGGGCTGGTCACGCCGGACGCGATCGGGGCCTGGTTCGTGCGCAGCCACCTGCTCCGTCCCGGCAGCTGGGCGGAATTCGATCGCGGGTCGCAGACGATCGCATTCAACGGTCGCGCCAAAATCGCGATCTACAGCGCGAACCGTGCCCGCGTGAGCATGCAACTGACGGCAGCACGGCTCGAACGAGACAGCGCGCCGGTGGAGGCGTGCCCGCTGCGCATCACGCTGGCCGACGGGACTCGTGGCGACGTCCAATTGAGTGTCGATCAACCGAGCACCTTCTCGCTACGACTCGCGGCAGATATCAACATCGTCACGCTCGAATTGCCGCGCGACAAAGACAATGTCCGGCTGCGGCCCATCGTCATCGGTTACGAGTGATCGGCAGCGCGGCTGCGCTGCCGGCGCTGGTCGAGAGCGCTGCTCAGACCACCGACCGCGACGAGCGACCTGGCTGGACTGCAGCCACAAACTTCACGCCGGGGTAATCCTGAGCAGCGCGCTGCAAGGCCCAGTCGCTCTCGAACAGGATCAGCGGGCGCCCCTCGACGTCGAGCACACAGGTGCTGTAGCCGGGGCGGTCGAGTCGGTTGAGGTCGACGTCTCCCTCGATCCAGCGGGCGTGCTGGTAGGGGAGACGCTCGAACCTGACCGAGGCCCCGTATTCGGTCTCGAGACGGTGCTGGGTCACCTCGAACTGCAAGACACCGACGGCGCCCAGAACGGGATCGCGTTCCAGCCTCCGGCGGTCGAAGAAGAGCTGCACCGCCCCTTCCTCCGAGAGCTGCTCGAGACCCTTCTTGAGCTGCTTGCGCTTCATCGGGTCCGCTTCCCGCACCTGCACGAAGTGCTCCGGGGAGAACCGGGGGATCCCCTCGAATTCGAACCCGGCGCCCGTGCAAAGGCTGTCGCCGATGCGCAGGATGCCCGGATCCCAGAGTCCGATCACGTCGCCCGAGAAGGCCTCCTCGACCTGGATCCGCTCCTGGGCCAGAAACTGGAACGACTTGGTCAGCGCCAGCGTCTTGCCGGTCCGCGGATGGTCGACCGACATCTCGCGCCGGAAGACCCCGGAGCAGATGCGGGCAAAGGCGATGCGGTCGCGGTGGCGCGGATCCATGTTCGCCTGGATCTTGAACACGAAGGCGCTAAATTCCATTGCGTCCGGCTGCAGGATACCCGCGCTGGTCTGACGGACGCGGGGCGCCGGCGCGAGCTCGACAAACGCATCCAGAAAAGGTTCCACGCCGAAGTTCGTCATCGCGCTGGCGAAGAAGACCGGGGTCAACTCGCCAGCCAGAAACTGCTGCCTGTCCCAGCGACTGCTGGCCCCGTCGAGCAACGCGATCTCCTCGAGCAGACGGTCATGCGCGTTGCCGCCGAGAGCGTCCCGCAGCCCGCTGTCGTGGACGTCGGCCACCGCCATCGGCGCCGGTATCGAGCCGCCCTCGGCTCGCTCGAAGCGGAGCAACTGGCGATTGACGCGGTCGTACACCCCCTGAAAAGACGATCCCGAGCCGACCGGCCAGGTATGCGGGTGGCACGGGATCCCGAGCACGCGCTCGATCTCGTCGACCAGGTCGAGCGGCTCGCGCCCGTTGCGGTCCAGCTTGTTGACGAAGGTGACAATCGGGATGCCGCGCATCCGGCACACGCCAAACAGCTTGATCGTTTGCGGCTCGACGCCCTTGACGCTATCGATCAGCATCACCGCGCAGTCGGCCGCCGCGAGCGTGCGGTAGGTGTCCTCCGAAAAGTCGTTGTGCCCCGGTGTGTCGAGCAGGTTGAGCCGGCGCCCGGCATGCTCGAACTGCATCACGCTCGTCGACACCGAGATCCCGCGCTGGCGCTCGAGATCCATCCAGTCGCTCGTTGTCTGGCGACCCTCGCGCCGCTGTTTTACCGAGCCGGCCAGACGGATCGCGCCGCCGTACAGGAGCAGCTTCTCGGTCAGCGTCGTCTTGCCCGCATCCGGGTGCGAGATGATCGCGAAGGTGCGCCGCCTGGCGATCTCCGTCTTTATTCGATCGAATTCCGGTCCCGTCACGTCATCCTCCAGCTACCGCTGCCCAGGCTGGGCAACGGCGCGGTGCTCCTGGTCAGCAGCTCGAGCCTGACGCAGGATCAGGGTGGCGTGATGGCAGGACCGAAACAGATGGGAGCAGCGATGGTAACCAACACGTCCTCACAAGTCGCGGGTTGGCTGGCGACCCGAGGCATGAAACATATTCAGACGAGCGTGTCGAGGCAATACACAGATCGATTCCGCTCGACGTGACCGCCGCCGAGAGGTGTGCAGTCGATCGTACTTTCCTCGCACGCACCATCGACACAGACCCCAGCGCAGCAATCGATGTCGACGGTGCAACGGCCGTCGAGCGGTACACACACGGCGCCGTAGCGCGAACCACGTACGCCGATGGTCGGCATTCTCGACGCGTTGGTCGAACATCTCGACGAAAGCGTCGAACCGCGCTCCGGCAAAATGCCGCGACAGCCCCTCGTCAGGCCACGACTTGAAACCTTTCGCGCGCCCGTGTTCGGCCTGGCTCGATCCCTGCTTTATCGGGGCCGGGCAAGAAGAGTCCGCTTTTTGCCGCGGAGACTCCGATGGACGACGCTGCCGAACACTGTCGCACACTTCCTCTGGGGTCAGTGGCGCCCAATTCGGGCGCCATGCTTGGCCGGACACTGGGCGGGCGGTACCGCATCGAGGCGCTGATCGGCGAAGGTGCGATGGGCACCGTCTACCGCAGCGAGCACGTGGTGCTGCGCAAGGTCGTGGCCGTCAAGTTGCTGGCCGCCGCCGCCGACATCGGGATCAGAGAGCGCTTTCTGCAGGAGGCACGCGTCTCCGCCACGCTCAAGCACCCAGGGATCGCCGAGGTCTACGACTTCGGCATCACCGACGACGGTATCCCGTACTACGCGATGGAGTATCTCGAAGGCACGGATCTTCAGCACCGGCTCGCAGCAAGCGGCCCGCTGCCGGCTCCGGAGGCGATCGCGATCGCGCGCGAGGTCGCCATTGCACTCGCCGCAGCCCATGCCGCCGGCGTGGTTCACCGGGACCTGAAGCCCGCCAACATTTTTCTCGTCCCGCAGGCGCAGGGAGGCGAGGTCGTCAAGGTCGTCGACTTTGGCATCTCGAAAGTCGCGGACAGCTCGGCAGCGGCGAGCGTCTCGCAGCCGACCATGGCCGGGCTCGTTTCTGGAACACCCGCCTACATGAGTCCAGAGCAGACGGCAGGTCGCGCGGTGGACAGTCGGGCCGACATCTACGCGCTTGGCGTGGTGCTGTACGAGATGTTGTGCGGCCGCCCGCCATTCGAATCGGCCGAAGTCGTGCGCGTGCTCAACGCACAACTGTGCGAATCACCACCGCCGCTCGCAAAGAAATGCCCCGGCCTCGTCGTGGCGGCCCCGCTCGAGAAGATTGTCATGCGCGCCCTGGCCAAGGACCGCGAAAAACGGTTCGCGTCCATGAGCGAGCTTGACGCAGCTCTCGTTGCGCTCGACCCACTTGCCGCCAGCAGTGCCGCGGCAAGCAATACGCCGCGCAGTTGCGTCGGGATGAAAGTGAGTGACGACGTCGGACCGGTAGGTCCGTTTTTGCGGCACTTGAACATTTTTATCGCGGTTTCTGTGCTCGCGCTGCTGCTCGTCGTCGGCGCGGTCATCTGGCTCACCACGTATGCACAGGCTCCCGCCGCGACGTCGCCGATAGCGACTCCGCAGGCGACCGCCGACGAGCCGCAGAGAATACCGGTGAGCGCCACGATCACGGTTGCCATGCCCGAGCCGGCTCCCATGCGCGTCGTCGACGCCGGCCAGCCCGCGACGTCGCCGCCGCGGCAAAAGAAATCGAACACGTCTCGCGTTTCGGCACCCGTCAGCGCAAAGCCACTGCAACCGGCAACAACGACGTCGACGTACAACCTCGACGACCTCAAGCCCTACGGACAGAAGCCATAAGAATCGAGGCAGAGGAGACGTCGCATGACCAACGTCATCAAGTATCTCGCGCTCACGCTTGCAATCGCTGGCCTGTTTCCGGATCGCGCGGCTGGCGAGGAGGATGCGAAAGCGAAAGCCCGAGCGCACTTCGAATCGGGATCGCAGGCCTATCGCGAGGCACGCTACCAGGACTCCATCGACGCCTTCGTCGCGGCATTTCAACTCGACCCCGATCCGGCACTCGTCTTCAACACAGGCCAGGCCTGGGAAAAGCTCGGCAATGTCCCCAACGCGCTGCGTGCTTATCGCGAGTACCTGCGGCTCGCGGCCGACGCACCAGACCGCGCCATTGTCGAGACCATCATTCGAAATCTCGAGGCGCGGCTGCGCGAGAAGGGCGTGCAACAGGTCAGCGTCTACACCTCGCCGGCTGGCGCTGAGCTGACCATCGATGGCATGCCGCACGGCCCGACGCCCTGGACCGGCGAGATCGCGGCCGGCCGTCACCAGGTGGTGCTGCGCATGGCGGGACACGGTGAGACCCGCAAGGAATTCATGCTGTCGCCTGAACGCGCCATGGACCTGGACATCGATCTTTCTGCAGTCGCGGCGACCGGTGGCGCGGCGACGCGGACGTCGGCCGAGGTGACTCCCGCAGTGCTGGTCGAGGCAGCGCCCGCGCCCGAAAGACCGCACCCAATCCATTGGTGGACCTACGGTGCGCTCGGCGCCGGTGCAGCACTCGTGGCTGGCAGTGGTGGCTTCGAGCTAGCGCGCCGCAGCGCCGAATCCGCCGCGCAAAACGAGCCAACGCAGATCCAATACAAGGAGTTGTACGACCAAGCCCAATTCCACCAGTTCGCGGCGCGGGTGCTGCTCGGTTCGAGCGCGGTTGCCGCGGTCGTCGGCGGAGTGCTGCTCTTTTTCGATCTGTCGAGCAGCGACGAGACGCAAAAGACCGCGGCTAACGAACAGTCATGACGAGGGAGCTGATCATGCGGTTCAGCGTGATGTGTGGATTTTTTATGAGCGCGCTCGTCACCGCGGCGTGCCCTACAACGCTGTCGAACGACTGGTCGGGTAAGCAGTGCGATTCAGCTGGGAAGTGCCTCGCTGGTTGGCAGTGCGACCCGTCGTCCAACCTCTGCGTTCCCGCCGGCACGGTCGGTCCTGCCGACGCCGCAGCGGACTCGGCGCGGCCAGACGCCGGATCTGACGGCGGCGATGCCTCGTTGCGAGACGCAATTCAACGCGACCTGCTCGGCCACGACCTGGCGGTACCATTGGATGCAGCGACCCATGACGCCATCGTCGGAAACGATCTTGATGGCGATGGTGTCGACGACGGCGTAGACAACTGTCCCGCGGTCTCCAACGCCAATCAGGCCGACACCGACGGCGACGGCATCGGCAATGCCTGCGATAATTGCCCATTCGACCGCAACCCCACCCAGGCCAATGCCGATGGCGACGCAGTCGGCGACATCTGTGACAACTGCCCGCAATGCCCGAATACCGACCAGGCTGACAGCGACCACGACGATTGCGGCGACGCCTGCGAGCCGACCGGCGCTGGCCGCTGCGAACAGTTTTGTACGTGAGCAATCCCTCACGTCCGATGATCACGCGTTGTAACTCTCCATCGTTGCCGCTGGTCTTTGATCCTCGACGCGTTGGTCGAGCAATTCGACAAAAACGTCGACCGCCGCCGCGAGCATGGACCGCGAACTCGCTGCCAAGTCCGCATCTCAAAGCCCTGCAATCGCCCGCCCGGCGTCTGGCGCGATCCGTGCTTTCTCGGCACCGGACTCGCAGCGTTGCGGGTGTGATCGCCGCACACAGGAGGATGGGATGAGCGCGTTGTACTATTTTGCAAGGAGCGGATGGCTGGTCGTTGGGTTGCTAGGTCTCGCGCTGTTCTCTTGCGAGTGCGAGGAGGCCACTCATTCGGGCGTCGACGCTCGCCGAAGCGACAGCGCCGATCTGGACACGGTGGCGCTGGTCGACGGCGGAGTCGACGGGCAGGTCGCCGATGCCACTCGCAGCGACCGCGCCGGCCACGACCTGGTCGGACAGGACCAGGCACTGCCCTCGGATGCCACAACGGGTCCGGATCTCACGATCGGCGACCGTGTCGCCACTGACACGACGAGTGTCGACCAGTTTCAGCCTGACACGGGTAGCGCCGATCTGATGCGGCCCGATACCGCGAGCACCGACCTTGCGCAACCCGACAGCGCGAGCGCTGACCAGATGGTGCAAGATGCTGCCAGCGCCGACCAGGCGGTTGCCCACGACGCGGCCGTGAACGACGCTATCGTCGGCCACGACACCGACGGCGACGGAATCGACGACGGCATCGACAACTGTCCCTCCATTGCCAACACCAATCAGACGGATACCGACGGCGATGGCATCGGCGACCTCTGCGACAACTGTCCGCAGCTGCTCAACCCGACCCAGACCGACGCTGACAACGACGGTGTAGGCGACCTGTGCGACAACTGCCCTGCCCTTGCCAACACCGACCAAGCCGATGGCGATGGCGACCACGTTGGCAATGTCTGCGACAACTGCCCGACCGTTGCCAACGGCAATCAGCTCGATGCCGATCGAGACGGTGTCGGCACTGTCTGCGACAACTGTCCGACCACCGCCAATCCTGGTCAGGAAGACGCCGACCACGACGGTATTGGCGATGCCTGCGAAATCGTCAACCAGGACGCGGACGGAGACGGCATTCTCGACTCGGTGGACAACTGCCCGGCCGTACCCAATACCAACCAGCTCGACGGCGACACCGACGACGTCGGCGATGTCTGCGACAACTGTGTGACCACCGCAAACACCGACCAGGCTGACGACGACAGCGATGGCGTCGGCGACCTGTGCGACAACTGCCCGACCGTGCGCAACCCGGGCCAGGCCAACTCCGACGGCGATGCCTACGGCGACCTCTGCGACAACTGCACGCAGTGTTCGAACAGCGACCAGGCCGACGCCGATCACGACGGCTGTGGTGACGCCTGCGAACCGACCAGCGGCGGACCCGGCCGCTGCTCACAAACCTGCACCTGAGACGCGCTTGCGCTCGATATTTTTTCGGTCACGACGGCGTGGACGTGACGACGAGGTAATGACATGAGAATCCGATGGATTGTTCTCGCGTGTTTTTTGACTACCACAAGCGTCGGTGCTTGTGACTGCGGCGGCACCGTACCCAGTCACAGTGGCGTCGATGCCAACGATTTGGACAGCGGTGGCGTCCTCGACTCAGCTGGTGTCGACCTGACAAGAGTGGACAGCGCGGACAGCGATCTCGTCAGGTTCGACACAGCGGGGACTGAACTGACCGGCGCACCAGACGTTACCAGCGCCGATCTCACCAGCAACCATGACGCACGGTTGAACGACGCCATCGTCGGCCACGATGGCGACGGCGACGGGATCGACGATGGCATTGACAACTGCCCTGCCGTCGCCAACACCGATCAGGTGGACGCCGACAGAGACGAAATCGGCAACGTCTGTGACAATTGCCCGGGTGTTGCGAATCTGACCCAGGTCGACGCCGACGTCGACGGCGTTGGCGATCTTTGCGACAACTGTTCCGCCCTGGCGAATGCGACCCAGGTTGACGGCGACGGCGATCACGTCGGCGATGTCTGCGACAATTGTCCGGCCATCGCCAATGCCAATCAGCTTGACGCTGACCGCGACGGGATCGGCAACCTCTGCGACAACTGCCCGAACATCGCCAACCCTGGCCAGGAGGACGCTGACACCGATGGTACTGGCGACGCCTGCGAAACCGCCAACCAGGACGCCGATGGCGACGGGGTGCTCGACGCGGAGGACAACTGTCCGGCGATTCCGAATACCAACCAGGCGGACGGTGACACCGATGATGTCGGCGATGCCTGCGACAACTGCCCGGCTCTGACCAACACCGACCAAGCCGACAGCGACGGCGATGGCGTCGGAACTGTTTGTGACAACTGCCCGACCGTCCGCAATCCCGGCCAGGCCAACACGGACGGCGACCCATTCGGTGACCTCTGTGATAACTGCACGCAGTGCGCGAACAGCGACCAGGCCGACGCCGATCACGACGGCTGTGGCGATGCCTGCGAGCCGACCAGTGGCGGACCCGGCCGCTGCCAGCAGACCTGCACCTGAACCTGCGGTTCGGTAGCGCACCAGGGAGAAGGCCTGTGCTACCTTTGGCTCAGCTTGGGTCTTGAGCGGAAGCTGAATATGCGCGTGAGTCGCTCGGCCGTTCCATGGATGGTGCCCCTGTTTGCCGCGATCATCGGCGTCGCGGTCGTCGCCACGGCACGCTTGCAGCAGCAGCAATTGATGACCGAGGTGACCCGCAGCTTCCAGCACGAGGTCGAGTTGCTGGCGCAACTGGTCTATGAGAGCGCGCAACGTGCCGGCGATTCGGTCGACGCACTGTACGCGCTGGCCGAGGAGCAACTCGGCTTGACCGCTCGCGCCCTCGAACCTTTGCGCGGTGATGGGCTTCGCCGCACGATCGTGCGCGAACAAGTCGCGGTGTGGGCCGGGTTCGCGCCCGACGCCGCAGCGGATGGCTACTGGGGGCCGGTGACGGCGGAAACGCGGGCGACGCTTTCGGCCGAGATAGCCGATGCCGACGCCGATACGCTGGTCGATGACGGCGTGGCCGCGCAACTCGGTCTGATCTGCACGCGTTTGGACCTGATCGACCGCCCCTGGCTGCTCTGCAAGGATGGCGCTCCGCTGCGAAACATGAGGCGCCAACTCGGTCTGGGCGAGCTGCTTGGGCCGATCGCGCAGCGCGGCATCAGCTACGCCGCGATCCAAGACGCGAGCGGCATCATCGCTGGCACCGCCGACTGCTTTGCTCTGTCGCAGTGGGCCAGCGATCCAGCGCTTGCGCGCGCGCAGATCCGCGAACGCGGTCAACTGGTGTTTCGCGAGCTCGCCTGGGGTGCCGGAACCGTTCTCGAGGGCAGCGGCTCGTTCCCGCTGCCCGACGGATCGATTGCCGTCCTGCGCGTTGGCATCGACGCTGCGCCGCTGGTTGCGCTGCGCCGGGAGATCAAAACCCACCTGCTGGCGTTGGCCGCGATCGCGGCGTTGCTGGTCGTTCTGGCGACGGCAGTGGCGCTGTTCTGGGGGTTTGCCCAAAAACGGCAGCTCGCGCACGAGCGGGCGCTGGCCGCCCGGGACGAAGCGCAGCGCCGCTGGCAGGCGATCGGTCAGATGGCAGCCACGGTCGCGCACGAGGTTCGCAACCCGCTCAACACGCTGCAGATGGCGGCGCAGAGACTGGCCCGCGAATTCGCGGTCGCGCCGGCCGAGCGCGGCGACTTCGACGAATTGGTCGGCGTGCTGCGCAGCGAGGCCGATCGCGTCAACCGTGTGGTCGGCGATTTTCTCGAATTGGGTCGACCGCTGACACTGCAGCGCGAGCGGGTTACCGCAAGCGAGGTGGTCCAGGAAGCGATCGCGCCACTGCGGCTGCGCGCCGAGCAGGAGCGCAAGAGCATCGTCGTCGACCAGGTGGGCGACGGCACGGTATCGCTCGACCGCCGACGCTTCGCACAGGTCATCAACAATTTGGTTGGCAATGCGCTCGACGCGGTGTCCGAGAACGGTCGCATTTCGATCAGCCATCGCTGTCACGCGGCCGGGCTCGATCTCGAGATCGCCGACGACGGGCCGGGCATGGACGCGGCCCTGCTCGAACGCGTGCAGCAGCCCTTTGTCACGACCAAGGCACACGGCACCGGACTCGGCCTGCCGCTGGCGCGGCGTCTGGTCGAGGCGCACGGCGGGACATTGACGCTCGAATCGCGGCCAGGCCACGGCACCACGATCCGGCTTTTCATTCCACCTGAGGAAGATGCTCATGCCAGCTGAGACGATCGGCAACGCCAGCAGCGCGACGATTCTGGTCGTCGACGACGAAGCGCTGCAACGCCGGACGCTGTCAGGCTTTTTGAAAAAGCGTGGCTACCAGGTCGCCGAGGCCGCCTCGGCGGACGAGGCGCAACAGCGTGCAGCAGCCGCTCCGATCGACCTGCTGATCACCGATCTTCGGCTGGGTGGACCCGATGGCGTGACCTTGCTGCAGACGCTGAAGGCTCACCATCCAGATCTGCAAGCGCTGGTGTTGACTGCTTATGGCACGGTCGAGGACGCGGTGCGGGCGATGCAAGCTGGCGCCTACGATTTCGTCGCCAAACCGGTCGATCTCGATCGACTCGGCGCGCTGATCGTCAAGGCGCTCGAGCGCGTGCAACTCAGCCGCGAAAACCGAGGGCTGCGCGAGGTGGTGCGGTCGACCGGCGCGCTCGACGAGTTGGTCGGAGAGAGCAGCGTCATGCAGCGCGTCAAGGAGCTGGCGCTCAAGGTGGCACCGAGCCGTGCCGCGGTGCTGATCCTTGGCGAGTCGGGCACGGGCAAGGAAGTGCTGGCACGCGCCGTCCACCTCGCCTCGCCGCGCCGCCAGCGACCGTTCGTGGCGGTCAATTGCGCCGCGCTGCCCGAGACGCTGATCGAGAGCGAGCTGTTCAGCCATGA
>Ga0315268_10003943_pt1 | contig 16196 bp, 14 predicted proteins | sample C1_top_MG_FD_204535 | JGI IMG/M metagenome (GOLD analysis project Ga0315268, IMG submission 204535) | Sediment microbial communities from Yellowstone Lake, YNP, Wyoming, USA - C1_top | ecosystem: Environmental > Aquatic > Freshwater > Lake > Sediment | place: USA: Wyoming | collected 2017-08-01
CATAAATTAGATGTCAAGACGATCAAAGAATTGGAGAAATTCAACAAGCTGGCGCCTCTTCATAATCCGATCAATCTTATGTGCGCCAAGGCGTCGTTGAAATTATTGCCGCATGCGGCGCAATTCGCCGTTTTTGATACGGCGTATTATGCGTCTATTCCTGATTACGCTCATCGCTACGCCTTGCCTGAGAAATATTACAAGCTCGGCATCAGGCGTTACGGCTTTCATGGCATCTCTCATAAGTATGCCGTTCGAGAAGGAGCAAAGTTAGCAGGAATCCAGGCCAGCAGGTCGCGGATAATCACTTGCCACTTGGGCAGCGGCTGCAGCTTGACGGCCACGCTTAACGGCAAAGCAATTGATACGACAATGGGCTTCACGCCGCTCGAAGGCTTGACCATGTCCACCCGCGCCGGCGATTTGGATGCCTCGATTCCGCTTTACATGATTGAGACGCTGAAAATGCAGCCGCACGCGATTTATGACTTGTTCAATAAGAAATCAGGACTGCTGGCGATTGCCGGCACGGCGGATATGAGAGATATTTTAAAAGGCGCGGGCAAGAAAGTGACCGGCTATAAATCGAATAAGAAATATTCTATAAAACAGCAAGCAGACTGCAAATTAGCCTTAGAGATTTTTATTTACGATATTGTCCGTTATGTCGGCCAGTTAGCTATGTCGATGGAAGGTATGGATCTAATTGTCTTTACCGGCGGGGTCGGGGAACGCAGTCCGGTCATCAGGCAAATGGTTTTGGAAAAGATAAAATCTTTAGGCAAATTCAAGACCGTCGTCGTCGAAGCTAATGAGGAATTGATGATTGCGCAGGAAATCAAGAATAAATATCAATAATCAAGATACAATAACCAATAGAATCTGAAATTTTATTAATTTGTAATTTGTTTCTTGGTTATTGTAATTTATTTAACATGTTCGAAAAACTCAAGAAAATCATCTCAAAAGTAAATGCGCAATCGCAAAGCATCACCTCGGCGGCGATTGTCGTCGGCGGACTGTCTTTGGTCAGCCGTTTTTTGGGCATCTTTCGCGACCGCGTTCTGGCTGGGCAATTCGGCGCCGGCGATATTTTGGATGCTTACTATGCAGCTTTTAGATTGCCGGATTTGGTTTATAATTTGTTGATCTTGGGTGCGGTCTCAGCCGGTCTGATTCCAGTCTTTACTTCGCTTATCGCGCGCCATCACGAGAAGGACGCCTGGAAGCTTATCAACAGTATTTTGAATTTGTTGTCAGTTTTGCTTCTTGTTGTATGCTTGGTATTATTTTTCTCCGCGCCATGGCTTGTGCCATTTATTACGCCGGGTTTTCCGAAGGAGAAGATGGATTTGGTCGTCAGCTTATCGCGCATCATGTTCCTTAGCCCGTTTTTCCTTGGTCTCTCAGCGATTTTTTCTTCTGTCCTGCAATCGCATCGCAAATTTCTTATCTATTCTTTGGCGCCGATTTTCTATAATCTCGGCATTATTTTTGGCGCCGTCTATCTGGTGAAGCCGCTCGGCATCATCGGCCTGGCCTGGGGCGTGGTCATCGGCGCCTTCGTGCATATGTTCGTCCAGCTTTTACCGATCTTTTCCGTCGGCTTCAAGTACAAGTTTGATTTCAATTGGCGCGACAAGAATGTCATCGCCGTCGTCAAGATGATGGTGCCGAGAACGATTTCGCTGGCTATCAGCCAGATCAATTTCGTCATTATTACTATCATTGCTTCGACTTTGGCTGCCGGATCGCTCGCTATTTTTAACCTGTCGAATAATCTGCAAAGCTTTCCCTTGGGGATTTTTGGCGTCTCGTTGGGCGTTGCGGCTTTGCCAGTATTATCCGCGCTGGCGGCGAAGAATAAAACCAGGGATTTCGTGCATACCATGTCCTCGACTTTTCGCCAGATCCTATTTTTCATCATTCCTGTTTCTGTTATCCTTTACGTTCTTCGCGCGCAAGTTGTCCGCGTCATCTTAGGTTCGGGAAGATTCGATTGGTATGACACGCGCCTGACTGCAGCCTGCTTGGCGATTTTCTGCATCGGACTCTTCGCCCAAGGCGCCTACCCTCTGATTATCAGGGCATTCTATGCTTTGCATAACACTAAGACGCCTTTCTATATCGGCATAGCGACTATGATCATAAATGTCCTGGCATTATTTTTTTTCCGCTGGTTATTTTCTTTCGACAACAGTTTTTCTTTTACGACGGCAGCTATGCTCAGGCTCTCTGATCTTTGGGGCGTAATAGATTTCCGCGTTTTGGCTCTGCCGGCAGCGATCACGGTCTCTTCGATTTTTGAACTATTGGCCCTAATGATAGCATTAAGAAGAAAGATCGGCCTCTTGGATGGACGGAAGATTTTTGATTCCACTTTGCGCATCGTCTTCGCTTCCTTGGGCGGAGGATTGATCGCGTATTTTCTTTTGCAATTATTGGATATTTACATACCGACGGAAAAATTTTGGGGCATATTTTCACAAGGCTTTATCGCCGGCGCAGCAGGCATTGCCGGTTATGTCGCCTTGGGCTATGTATTGAGTTTGGAGGAAATGTATACGCTGTTCGGCTCGATTAAGCGCCGTCTATTTAAATCAGCAGTAGTCATGGCTGAAGACAGCATCAATGAAGCGGATAAGGGGTAGCGGAAGAAGATTTATTATTTCTGAAAAATAAAAGGCTGCGGACAATATCGTCTGCAGCCGGTTTTTTGTGCTGTCGTTACTCGTTTTTATCCTTACCCTTCTTCTCCGAATTCTTTTTTTCGAAATATTCGATTAACTCGTCAGATATGTCGAATCCCGCAATCAATTCGTCATCGCTTTTCGACTTATACTGATCCAGCTTTCGCAAAATAACGAAAAGCTGATCGCGCTTGCACAAATAGCCGATGTCTTTCGCCTCAACGTATTGCTTGATCTCGAATTCCATGCGTTCGCTGGCACGCGCGCGTAGGATCCAATATTTGCCGAGGCTTCCTGCGTCTTGCGCCTTTTTGGCATCCCGAGTTTCGGGCATGCTTGAGAGCAGCGTGTCGATGTCAATGCAGCGCGGATTAACCATGTTGCTATTGATATTGCCGACGAATATATCGCTGGCCTGCAAAATATTGTCAGCTGCGGGAATAGTGACAGTTTCCCGTTTAACCGGTGCCGGCGCAGCTTCTACCGACGAAGTCGTTTGCTTTTTTTCCTTTGGGTTTGATTTTTTGTCTTTGGCAAAAGACAATTCTACAGAAGAGAAAAATATGACTATGGCCGATACGATGATCAGCCATCTTTTGCCGGCAGCATAAGAATTGCTGCCAGCCTTGGGGCCGATGTCGTAAACCATGAGTTTACCTCCTTTTGCGTAAGAACAGCGATCTTCCGCTTAAAAATCACTTGAACGTACATTTGAATTTCATTTAGTTTAGCAAAATTCCACAGTTTAGTCAAGTCCCTGCTGGATTTGATTTAGCAGGCGTTTTCTGTTATAATTTAGCCAACTTTTATCTATGAGTAATATAAACATCAGGAATTTTTGCATTATAGCCCATATTGACCACGGCAAGTCCACGCTGGCTGACCGCATGCTGGAGATTACCGGCACAGTGGCTAAGCGCGATATGAAGGAGCAGCTTTTAGATCAGATGGACATCGAGCGCGAGCGCGGCATCACCATAAAACTGACGCCAGTCAGGATGGCTTTTAACGGCTATGAATTGAATCTGATCGATACTCCCGGACACGTGGATTTCACCTATGAAGTGTCGCGCAGTTTGCATGCGGCTGAAGGGGCTGTGCTTCTGATCGATGCCACTCAAGGCATCCAGGCTCAGACCTTGGCGAATTTATATCTGGCACTCGACGCTAATCTTGTCATTATCCCGGTCATTAATAAGATCGATCTGCCGAATGCCCAGCCGGAGAAAGTTACGGCGGAGGTTTGTAATTTATTAGGTTGTAAGCCGGAGGAGGTGATTAAAGCGTCGGCTAAAACCGGCATGGGCGTAAAAGAGTTATTGGAAACAGTTATCGCAAAAATTCCGCCGCCGCAATTATTCGTCGAGAAGCCGCTGCGCGCCTTGATTTTTGATTCCGTCTATGACGAGTATCGCGGCGTCATAGCCTATGTCAGGGTTTTTGAAGGCCTCATACGGCCGGGCAGCAAGATCAAATTCGTCAGCAACGGCCAATTGGCCGAATCGTTGGAAGTCGGGCATTTTGCGCCGAAACATATTAAGGATGCCTCTTTGGATTCTGGAGAGATTGGTTATATCGTCACAGGCCTTCACGACGTGGCGCAGTGCCGCGTCGGCGATACGATAACATTGTTAAATGACACAGTCGAACCTCTGCCGGGCTACAAGCAGGTTAAGCCCATGGTCTATGCCGGCATCTTCTGCAAAGACGGCTCGGACTTCAATAAGCTGCGCGAGGCAGTGGAAAAATTAAAATTGAATGACGCCGCCTTGAGCTATGAGCCGGAAAATTCTTCCGCGCTCGGCTCCGGTTTTCGCTGCGGTTTCTTAGGGCTGCTGCATTTGGAAATTTTTCAGGAACGCTTGCGACGGGAATTCGCCTTGGAATTGGTCGTGACGATTCCCAGTGTCGCTTATAAGATTTATTTCAAGAATGGCGAAATCAAAGACGTCTATAATCCGCAGGATTTTCCCGATCCGACCTTCATTGATTATGTCGAGGAGCCGATCATGAAGGTCGATCTCTTTACGCCGAAAGAGTATCTGGGCAGCATCATGGGCTTGGCCACGGAAAAGCGCGGCACTTACATCAATACGGAATATTTGGATGAGAATCTGGCCATCCTCCATTATTATCTGCCATTGACGCAATTGATCGTGGATTTTTACGACAAGCTCAAATCGATCTCGTCCGGCTATGCCTCGCTCAATTATGATTATTACGGTTATGACAAGGCGGACGTGATCAAGATGGATATCTTAGTTGCCGAAGAAAAAGTGGAATCATTGTCGCTCATCACTTATCGCGATACGGCCAATAATGTCGGCAAGAAAATCGTCACTACCCTGAAAGACGCCTTGCCTCGGCAGCAATTCGTGGTTAAGATCCAAGCGTCGATCGGCGGCAAGATTATTGCAGCCGACAGGTTATCGGCCTTGCGCAAAGATGTGACGGAGAAGCTTTACGGCGGCGATTGGAGTCGGCGCGCCAAGCTGTTGGAGAAGCAGAAGAAGGGCAAGAAGAAGATGATGAATATCGGCAAGGTTGATATCCCAAGCGATGTGTTTCTGGCTGTGTTGAAACGCTGAAAAAATGACAAAAAAACTGCCAGCTGCGGCTGGCAGAAAACGATAAATAAACTACAAAGTCCCGAAAGCCGGCGCGATAGTGAAAAACAGCATCGATATCACCATAAGAATAGTGAGGGCGATCCAGATCATTTTCATCAATCTTTTTTTCCTAATTTTGAATTTCATATAAATATATAGTAGCTAAAATAAAACCTGGCGTCAATATGGCGAAAGCTTGGCAAGTCAGCCAAAAAATAAGCGAAAATATTGTTAAGTTATTCCCAGAGATAAACGGGATAATTTTGCAATTACTGAATAATCGTGGGTTGACGAGCCAAGAGTCGATTGACCAGTTCTTAGAGCCGAATTTTGAGGATCATCTGTACGACCCGTTCCTATTTACGGACATGGGCAAGGCGATCGAACGATTGTTCATTGCCATCAATTCCGGAGAGAAAATCATGGTTTACGGCGACTATGATGCCGACGGCGTTTGTTCGACTGTACTGCTGTATGAGGCATTAAAGGGTTTGGGCATGGATGTTGACATCTACATTCCGTTCCGTGAGACGGAGGGGTATGGCCTGAACACAAAAGTTGTTCAGCAGATCATCCATGAAAAGTTCAATCTGGTCATCACTGTCGATTGCGGCGTGGCCAATTACAATGAAGTACAGGATCTGCAAGCGGCGGGCATCGATGTGATGATTCTGGATCATCATGAAGAGCCTTTAAAGCTGCCGCCGGCTTATGTGCTCATCAATCCGAATATCAAATCCTGCGGCTATCCCGAGTCCAGGTTATGCGGTGCCGGCGTCGTCTTTAAATTCATTCAGGCAATAATCAAATGGCAGGAGCAGCACAACAGCCCGATCAAATTGCCGCAGGGTTTCGAGAAGTGGCTGCTGGATATCGTCGCGATCGCCACAGTCGGGGATATAGTGCCTTTGGTAAAAGAGAATCGTATTTTAGTGAAGTATGGCCTGATTGTTTTGGAAAAAACCAAGAATCTCGGCTTAAAATATTTGATGGAATCGGTCAATAACCGTTATGGTGGCATAGATACGGAATATGTCGGCTGGCGCTTGGTGCCGCGGATCAATGCCGCGGGCCGGATCAATCATGCCTCGGCCGCCTTTTATCTGTTGACGGCCTCTACCGAGGATGAGGCGAAGAAGTGGGTCAATCAGCTTGATGATAATAATAAGTATCGCCAGCAGCTGACGGAAAGCATCATGAAGCAGGCGGAAGACCAATTAAAGGATCTGACGGAATCGACTCGAGCGATTGTCGTGGTAGGGGAGGGTTGGCCAGTCGGAGTCGTCGGACTGGTTGCCGGCAGATTGTCAGACCGACATCATCGCCCGGCCTTGGTTTTTACCAAAAGCGTTGATGAAGCGAGCGGCGAGGCTAAATTCGTGGCGTCAGGCCGTTCGATCTCAGAATTCGATATCACTGCAGCGTTGAAGGAATGCGCGGAATATCTGCTTCGCTTCGGCGGGCATCCGCAGGCTTGCGGCCTAACCATTATCGGCGAAGATAATTTCAATAAGTTCAAAGATAAATTCACCGCATTGGCTTCGGAAAAGTTGGTCGGCGTGGAATTGGTATCGGTTCTGGAAATCGAGGCGGAAATCAAACTGTCTGATTTGAATTGGCGCTTGTTGGATGAACTCTTGAAGATGGAGCCCTTCGGCGAGGCCAATCCCAAGCCGCTGTTTGCCGCCAGGAAATTAAACATCGAACAAGTGCAGACCGTCGGCGCGGATGGCAAACATTTGAAGGTCTTGGTTTCGCAGGACGGCGACATCAATAATCTGCACAAGCTGATCGGCTTTTCTTTTGGCGAGTGGTGCGCCAAGCTCAAAGCAGGGGATAAGATCGACATCGCCTTCGAGCTGGGCGTCAACGAATGGAATGGCAATCGCGAATTGCAATTGAAAATTTCTGATTTGAAATTAAGTGAATAATATGAAGAAAATTGTCACACTGGGAGGCGGAGGAGGACATGCCAGAGTATTGCAGGCAATCAAGGATTTGCCGGACGTTTCTATCACCGCGATTTGTCCGAGCACTGATTCGGGCGGATCGACTGGCGTCTTAAAATTTGAATACCAAGGCAACGGCTATATTGGCGATCTGACTAAATGCATCGCCGCTCTCTGTCCTGATGATTCGCTCTCCAAGGCATTAATGTATCGTTTTGAAAATGGCCCGCTTAGCGGTCATAGCGTAAAGAATATCCTATTATTCGCGCTGGAGAAAACCAATGACGCCAAGGCTTTGCCGCTGATGTGGCAAATATGCGAACTTGGTGAGAACAAAGTAATTCCAGTGACTAATGAGAAAGCCGAACTTTGCGCCAAACTTAATCTCGGCAATAATATCGAAGGCGAGACTAACATCGATGAGATCGCTAAGAATCCGCTGTGGAATCCGAACGTCCATGCCATCAGCAAAGTTTATCTGAAGCCGAAAGTCTCAGCCTCAGCTATTGCGATAAATGCCGTCAAGGATGCGGATTATATCGTCATCTGTCCGGGTGACTTATATTCTAGCATCATTCCGACGCTTTTGCCGGAGGGTATGAAAGAAGCGATTAACGAATCACGAGCGAAGATTATAGTTTTCTTGAATATCATGACGAAGAAAGGCGAGACGGATAATTACAGCGCTTCCGATATGCTGGAAAAAATCGAGGAGCGTCTGCCGCGTCCGGCGGATTATGTCGTTTGCAATAATGCGCCGCTGCCGGATGAGATTTTGATTAAATATTCGCTGGAAAATAAGACCGAGCTAGAAGGCTTAGATACCAATGATCCAAGAATTCTTTGCATGCCTATGGCGGTCGTAGAAGATGATCAGGTTTTTACCAGCACACAGATTATTCGGCAAGTTATTGAAAAAGTATTAAATTCGTAAAATATGAAAGCGACTTTACATACGGACGGCGGAGCCAGAGGCAATCCCGGGCCAGCCGGAATCGGCGCGGTCTTGAAGATCTCCTCCTCATCGGCGGACAAGGGCGAAGAGCAATTGCTGTTCAAGAAATACATCGGCTCAAATACCAATAACCAAGCCGAATACATGGCTTTGCTTTTGGGATTGGAAGAAGCCCATAAAGCCGGCGTGACCGAAATCGAATGCTATCTTGATTCTGAATTGGTCGTCAAGCAATTGAAAAGGGAATACAAGGTGAAGGATGGGGGATTGGCGATTCTTTTCGTCAAAGTCTGGAATAAGATGAATGATTTCAAGAAGGTCTCATTCCATCATATTCGCCGCGAGCAGAACACGCTGGCTGATAAGCTAGTCAACGAGGCTCTGGACGAGCACATAAAAGGCAAGAAATTATTGTAATTTCATTAGGGCTTGAAAAATAGTCTGATTTATGCTATTATAATACAGATAAATATTATTCTGGATTCTTGGATTTAATGGCACATGTAGTCCAATGGTAGGTTAAATATTTGCTCATATCTCGGATTTATGATAAAATTGAGATATGGAAGCGAATAAAGCACAATTAAGGTCAACGCGGTCTGGAGTTAAAAAGAAAACTAGTAATTTTTATAGTTAGCAGCAATTGCATAAAAAGGAATACGGCAGATTGATTAGAAACGAAAATTTGGCAGAGTTAATCGGGGTGGTATTAGGCGACGGACATATTGAAAAATTTCCACGGACTGAACGATTGATAATTTCAGCCAATTCAAAGAATCAGGGGTTTATAGATAGATACAGCAATCTCGTGCAGGATATCTTCAATAAGGAGCCGACGATTATGAAGTCAGCGATAAATGGCGGAACTAGAATTAGCATCTATCAGAAACACATTAGCAGTAGGCTAGCTATAAAAACTGGAAGCAGATTGAACTATGAAATCGATGTTCCGTATTGGATTGCATGTAGAAAAAAGTTTATTCTAGCGTATTTAAGGGGATTATTCGAGGCTGAAGGATCGTTTGGCGTCCATAAGGCCACATATACTCATAAACTATCATTCAGTAATCATAATAAATTCATACTAGGAAATGTTTATCGGCTATTGAAGAAAATTGGCTTTAGTCCATCGATCGATAGATGTCGGGTGCAACTATCAAAGAAGAACGAGGTTTATCGATGTATGGAATTGATTCAATTCAGAAAATATTGATTGGTGCGGGTTCGTATAATGGTAGTACGCATCCCTCTGGAGGATGTTATCGGGGTTCGAGTCCCTGACCCGCAGTAAATAATTTTAAAAACCGGCATTTAGCCGGTTTTTAAAATTACATGGAGGTCTTTAATCAAATCCGAACCGAATTTCGGGAAAAATCATGATCAGTCGGGCGGAATTCCCCCCCCCAAACCCCTCCTTCCGCCCGACCGAAACATCTGGACGGCTGAGGCGGAATGAAACCGCCAAAGAACCAGATTAAAAAAAATCGGCTCGAACTTTATTTTGGACAAAATCAAACTTTTTCTTTTTCTTAATACGAATTCTAATACTTTATTGTAGTATACAACAATATTGTTAAGATATACAATAATTGTTAAAATAACTGTGGATAACTGAATTTCATTAGCCACAATAAATTTTATGCCGGATGAATTAGAATATCATTCAATTCGTGAAAATACGCTGAATTTTTATAATAAGCGAGGGCATACCCGTTGCCCCGCATTGAATAATGAAATCGTACATTTTACTTCCGAAGGTTTTAATCATTTGATATATAAAGGTGATAGAAGCGAAAGAGATAAAAGCGTTCAAATATTGAAATTCAATTTATTTCCGCGCGCTTTAGAAATTATCGGTCTTTCCACCACTTATCAGGAATATGATGAGGGTATTAAGAATATCAGAAAGAAAAGGCATAAAAGAATAGTTATCGAATCGGCAACCGTAAAATATTGGGGGTTAGTGGCAATTATTAGGAATACCAGAGTTAAAGTAATCATTAGGCAAATAGGCAATGGCCAGAAGCATTTCTGGAGCGTAATTCCCGCTTGGCAGAAATGCCACTATCGAGAAACTAGGTTTATCTCTAATGCCTATGGCAATTTGGAAAATGACTAAAACTAAAAACACCGCCCGAAAGCGATGTCCTTAGTTGTACCTGTCTTCGGCTTATGATTTAGCCGAATAGGGCTGACGCCCCGCAAGTACAGTATCATTATACCAAATGTGATATAATCAGTCAAATAGGGCTGTGGATAACTATGCATAAATTAAGCAAAAAATTGGCTGTTAATTTTAAGCAAATACGTGAACAAAAAGGCCTAACGCAAGGCGACATTTTTCGTTCCAGTAAAATTGACCGCGCATATATTTGTCGTGTTGAGGGTGGTCATGTTAATCCGACTTTAGATAATTTAAATAAATTAGCTCATGCCTTAGGTGTCGAGGCGTGGGAGTTATTAAAATAATTAATTATGCCAAAATCTCCAGAACAGAAAAAATTGAACGAAGGTCTTGAATATCCAATCACAAAGGAGGAGGGATTTGATAGGTTAGTGAGTTGCAATAATCCTGATTTGGAAACCGCTAATATGCCTGATGAATTATTAAAAGGCGACAAGAAATCTGATTTGGAAGAACAGATTAGAGAATTAAGTGATAAAAATCTTTCCGATGACGAACGAGACATTATTCGAGCAAAAGTTTTTAATATATTAGAATCGACGGACACAGTGACTCATTTTACAAAAATAAATTATTTGAATGATATACTGCAAGCTGGTTTATTCAGCGTAAAATTAGCCAGAAATTTTTTTAAAAGAAAAGGCCAAAATGGCAGAAGGTACAATGCAGGAACTGATACGCAGGAAAAATATGATAATTTTGATTTGATAAGCACCACATTCAATAAGCACGGCAAAGCCAAGAGTCTAATGCTACTTCCGTATAGTGAGGAATCCACCTTTGATGTTAGTTCTCCAAATATAACATTAGTATATTCACTGGCTGAAATCGAAGATAAATTCAAAGGAGTTAAGATTAAAGCATATGATCCTATTCGGAGAGAATATGGGTTTCCCAAAAGAATAACTTTGCATAATCAAAGCTTCGTGCCAGGTATTTGGGAAGACGAATATTTAGCAAATAGAAAAATCGAAAATCAATATATTAAAGGCATCGCCGTAGATAGCGTACTTATAAATATGGACATATCGAAAATTTTGCGGGCAATGATAACGGCGCAAACGGTTGATCAAAAAAAATCATACATTAAAACTGAAGAACAACAAAAGAGGGATTTGAAACGACGCAAGAATGAAATTGATGAAGGAATTGCTCAGGTTCTAGCAATGCTTGATTTTCTAAAATCACTGGACTGTGAATTAATTGGCACGGAAAGTACAGGAGATGGCTCTATATATAAAATTCACCTACGATATAAAGGCGTTCCACTGACCATAACCAAAGAATACGGCACAATTAAGATGAGCGACGAAGCGATGAAAAAGGAGATTGCCGATAAAGTCAGGTCGTTTATAACTGAGTCGGAAAAATCTGATGAAGTTCAGCCCTCATCGAATCATGATGGATTTTTTAACGAAGTGATAGATTACCCCGATCGCTTATTGGAAGTGATAAAAAAACGAGGTGCAGAAACGGATGATTTAGTTGTAAATGCCGTTTTTCAGGATCCATCTAGGTTTTTCAAGAGATTAAATGATCGTTATGGAATTACAAAGATTCCAAAAAATACCGAAGAACTTACTGAGTTATTAAGAGGATGTGCGTATAAAGATTCAGGATTTGATAAGTCCTTACAAGATTTTGAATATAAAATGCCGGAAGAAACGGTAGAATTAGTTGAGCTTGTTGAAGATATCAATAAAATTGTGGGAAATATTACCCTCGCAGAGCTGCTGAAGCTCGTGTCGAAACGATTATTAATACCGATTTATTCGATTGACGTAAAGAATGGGACAAGCGAAGCGCTTATTCCTTAAAATTTTTAGTAATGCCGCCTAAGAAAAATTGGAAATTGCAATTCCGCCTCAGCCGTCCAGATGTCTTGGGCGGGCGGAAGGAGGGGTTTGGGGGGAATTCCGCCCGACCGATCATGATTTTTTTTGAAATTCGGTTCGGATTTGGTTAAAGACCTCCAGATAGTAAATTCAAAAGGCACCCTGTTAAGGGTGCCTTTTGAATTTATCTAAATGGGACAGGGACTCGAACAGGTGGCTAATTGAGCAAGGAGTTTTTTCGGAAGAAAAAACGACGCAGCGAAATTATAGATAATCCGAGCGAGCGCAGGATTATCGGCCACCCCGGACAAGAGAGTGAGGCGCTTTTTGGCGCCGAACGAACGCGGAAGTCCCTGTCCCGCATTTCAATTGAATTAATTTTGCTAAAATGCTAAAATTAGATCAATAAATAGTTGAATTGTATGAAGAAGCTAAATAATGTAACCTTGTTCGGCCTTGATTGCGTTGATATCGACCGTCTCATAAAAGCAGCAGAAATCTGCTGCAAGGATTTTGAATTTGCCGATATAAAATTATTATCATCAATTCCTTCTGACGATAAAAATGTAGTCAAAATCGATCCGATTGAATCGATAAGATCATATTCTCAGTTCATGCTGAAGGAATTGAATAATTACATTGAAACTGATTTTGCTTTGATTATCCAATATGACGGTTTTATTTTGAATCCTGCTGCTTGGGATGATGAATATCTGAAGCATGATTATATTGGAGCTCCATTATGGGTAGAGGATAAACTGGTTGTCGGCAATGGCGGATTCAGTTTGCGGAGCAAGAAGCTTCTGGATATATTGCAAAATGATACTATCATCAGCATTGAAGATGTGCCGAGCCACAAATATGCAGAAAATGAAGATTGGATAATTTCCGTCATCAAGCGCGAGTATTTAGAAGGTCTGGGCGTAAAATTCGCTCCGGTTGAGCTCGCTCATAAATTCAGTTTTGAAAAGAATAAAGAATACGGCGCTCATTGGAGCGGCCAATTCGGTTTTCATGGCCTTAAATGGACGGACATTTCTGTCTGGATTAAAGATCATCCTGAATATGGCATAATAAATGAGTTGAGAGAAAAGCCGAATGAGCATTCTTGAAATTAAATCGCCATCCAAATAATAGAAATTGCATTTTCGCCTTATAATAATTCATAATCATTATATGCCATTCATCCTCTCTCTCGACCAATCAATCTTCCAGCTCATTCAACCAATGCAAGCCGCTTGGCTGACGCCGATCATGACGTTCATCACGAACGTCATCAGTCCGGTTACTCTGCCGATCTTTGCTCTGATAATTATCGGTTGGCTGATTTATCGAAAACGAATTGAAAAAGCGATCGTGGTTATAATCGCATTGGGCGGTGGCTTCGCTTTAGAAACGATCTTGAAAATTCTCGTGGCGCGCCCTCGTCCGCCGATCGGCCTGATCACCGAGACGGACTTCAGTTTTCCCAGCGGCCATGCGACATTATCTATCATCTTCTTCAGCTTGATGATTTATCTGTTCAAAGATAAATTAAAAAACAAGATTTTGAAATGGTCTTACGTTTCGACAAATGTTATTTTATGCCTGCTCGTCGGCTTCAGCCGGTTGTATCTGGGCGTACATTGGTTTAGCGATGTTATCGGCGGTTATGTCATCGGCTTGCTATGGGTGATTTTAATACTTGTTTCTGGGCGTAAAATTAAATTTAAAAGCGTTTGACGCTTGCATAAATCAATAAAATGTGTTATAGTGAAATCCAACTTAGGCCAATTGCTTGGCCTAATTAATTTTCAAGAAATAATTGACTCAAATGGCAGAAGAAGTGATTCTGAGATTCGACGAAGTAACCTTCGAATATTCGCATAACAAGCCCATCTTGGATGAGGCCAGCTTCAGCGTGCGCCGCGGATCGAAGATCACTTTGATGGGCCAAAACGGCGCCGGCAAAAGCACGATTTTCGGCTTGATCAACGGCACGCTCAAGCCGAAGAAGGGCAAACTTTCCATCACTAACGACGCCAGCATCGGCCAGGCGCATCAGACTTTGGATCGCGGTGATTTCGGCCTGACGGTGGAGGAATATTTCGCCAGAGCCTTTCATCAAGTTCCGGGCAACTTGAAAAGCCGCATCAGTAAAGTATTGGACGCCGTAAATTTAACGATTCCCTTTGAACGGCAAGTAGGCGAGATGAGCGGCGGTCAGCAGGCTCGGTTGCTATTGGCTTATGCTTTGATTCAGAGTCCGGATATATTGCTTCTTGATGAACCGACTAACAATCTTGATCAAGCCGGCATCTATCATCTGATTTCATTCTTAGTCATGTACGAGAAGACGGTCATCGTTATTTCGCATGACGCTGATTTTTTGAATTGCTTCACTGAAGGCGTCATTTATCTCGATGTCTTCACGCATAAGATCGAAAGTTATAACGGCGACTATTTTACGGTGGTCGAAGAAATCGCAAAGCGCATCGAGCGCGAGCAAATGGAAAACGCCCGCGCGGAAAAGGTCATTAAAGACCGAAAAGAAAAAGTGAACTTCTTCGCCAACAAGGGCGGCAAGATGAGAAAACTGGCCAAGAAACTGCGCGAAGAAACTGAAGAGTTGGAAGAAAATATCGTCGACGTCCGCCGCGAAGACCGCACCATCAAGGATTTTCAAATCAAAGAGCAGAATGTCATCGGCGATGTCGTTGTCATAAAATCCGTCACGACTTTCTACGGCCATCTGCCGCTGATTAAGGAAGTCGAGATGACTATCCGTAAGAAAATGCACGTGCTCGTTTCCGGACCGAACGGCGTCGGCAAAAGCACTTTCTTGAGGTCGCTTGTTGCCGGTACGGCTGAGGGAGCAAAAATTACTGAAGGCGTACGAGTCGGCTATTACAGCCAGGATTTTTCTCAGCTTGATTTTGATCAGAATGTCTATGATTCGCTTAAGAGCATTATTCCTGATGATGAAGTGATGAGCATGGAAACGATGCGAGCAATTGCCGCAGGGTTCCTTATTACCGGCGATCTGATGGGCAACAAAGTAGGGGATTTATCCGAGGGCCAAAAAGGATTGCTGTCATTCGCCCGTTTAGTTCTAATGAAACCGGGTCTTCTGATTCTTGATGAGCCGACTAATCATATCAACTTCCGCCATATTCCGATCATCGCCAATGCGATCAATGAATATGAGGGAGCGATGCTGATGGTCAGCCATATGCCTGATTTCGTCAAACGCATCAGGATAAATGAGACGCTCGATCTGACAAAATATTAATCAAAAAAAGACCGCCTCACGGCGATCTTTTTAATTGTCCCGACTAACCTATAAGCCGAATTCTGTATGCCCCGAATAAATCGGGACACGATAGCCATCTGTCTGCTCTGGCCATTGCTGGCCGAGTCTAGCCCTCGTAAACGAGGTTGCACCAGGTAGAGTTTACCACAAGCATCCCATCGCTGGGAGCCGAGCGGCGTAGCATTAGTTTGCGAAGATATCTCAGTCACAAATTAGTACATTGCCGCACTTTTCACCTTTCATCAGCCGAGGCTGACTAGTATAGTCTCTGTGGAACTGGTCCTCAATCCGCCTCGCGACGGATCGGATGGGCGTTACCCATTACCGCGACATGCGCCGAAGCGCACAGGTGTTCGGACTTTCCTCCCGCAATTAAGCGAGTAGCTATCCGGTTAACCAGGACAATATTATTGTATCATATAAATTTGACTCTGTCAAGTATGCTGTAATATTGACATCAATAAAATAATATGGTAATGTCTTTAATTAACAGTTCATTTCAGTTAGAAAATATTTTAGTTTTCAAACAATCACAGAAAAAGGAGGTTTGCAATGTCCCCAATGGTGGCTTTTTTAACAGCAATATTTACTATCATCGTTCTGCTTGTCATGCTTTGGCCGTCAATCCAACATGGTTCACGCTATCGTTTTGGCAAAAGAAATACCTTATTTGATCCCTTG
>Ga0315268_10003945_pt1 | contig 16195 bp, 15 predicted proteins | sample C1_top_MG_FD_204535 | JGI IMG/M metagenome (GOLD analysis project Ga0315268, IMG submission 204535) | Sediment microbial communities from Yellowstone Lake, YNP, Wyoming, USA - C1_top | ecosystem: Environmental > Aquatic > Freshwater > Lake > Sediment | place: USA: Wyoming | collected 2017-08-01
ACGGAGTGACCAAACGCCGGTCCCGGGAGCGCGCGAGAGAGTTACTCGAATACCTGGAGATTTCTCATCGTGCTGATGCATTACCTGGCACCCTTTCCGGCGGCGAGCAACAACGAGTGGCGATCGGTCGTGCATTAGCCAACGAACCCCCTCTTATCTTCGCGGACGAGCCAACTGCGTCGTTGGACACGGAACGGGGAATAAAGGTGATGACGTTACTGAAAAAAATTGCCCGCGAGAAGAACTCAGCGGTAATTGCCGTAACCCACGATCACCGGATGATTGAAGGTTTTGACACGGTTTATCATATGGAAGACGGACGTTTTGAACAGCCCTGACTTCTCGCAAAGTCATATGTGCAAGCAATGCGTGGCCTGCCACATGGGTTACCGGGTGAATTGAGTACGAGGGAGTAGAGGAATGGACTGGATGACTGTTTTCTTCCCCGTTTCCGGGGTGCACACTTGGCTCTGGCTGCCGCCGCTGGTGGCCTTCGTTATTTCATTTTTCAGCTCGATGGTGGGGATTTCCGGCGCGTTTCTGCTGCTGCCGTTCCAAATGAGTGTGCTGAACTTTACCAGCCCCTCGGTGAGTTCCACCAATCTGGTTTTCAATCTGGTTGCCATCCCCAGTGGCGTCTGGCGTTACATCAAGGAAGGCCGCATGGCTTGGCCGCTGACCTGGATCATCGTGATCGGGACGCTGCCAGGGATATTCATCGGCTATTACGTGCGCATCTGGTATTTGCCTGATCCCCGTCAATTCAAACTGTTTGCGGGATGTGTCTTGCTCTACATCGGCTACCGCCTGCTTTCCGAATATTTCCCATGGAAAGCCAAAACCCAATCAACCTTGGATAAGAAGTTCAAGGCACAAGCCGGACAATCGTCGGGGCTTTCATCGGGGCTGACTGCCGATGCCACGATACGCATTCGACACTTTTCTCTTGCTCGGGTTGAATACGACTTCTGGGGTGAATCCTTCTCCTTCAGCACCATGGGCATGTTCCTGCTGGCGCTTGTGGTTGGGATCATCGGCGGAATCTACGGCATTGGCGGCGGCGCCATCATCGCTCCCTTCTGCGTTGCCATCTTCGGCCTGCCGGTATACACCGTGGCGGGCGCAGCTTTGGCAGGCACTTTGGTAACATCTGTGGCGGGGGTGATCCTTTATAGTGTTTTACCGGCGCCCCCCGGATTGCCCACCCATCCCGACTGGGCTTTGGGACTACTGTTCGGCCTGGGTGGCATCGCCGGAATGTATCTGGGAGCGCGTTTTCAGAAGTTCGTGCCGCAGAAGATGTTGAAGCTTATTCTTGGCGGCCTTCTGGTGTTTCTGGCCTTGCAATACTTGGGGGCTTTTTTGTGGCACTGATTTTTGCACGGCTGCGAACTGCTGCGGGGGAGTACATCTTGCCGTCAACGAGGGTGAGGTGCACATCCGTAGTCTACGGGCAGACGGAGTATCGTTTTTCGTTGCCGACATCGGCGTAATTTTTTCAAGGAGGCGCAATGTTCAAACGTATTCTTGTGACAGTGGATGGCAGCCACACGGCAGAGCTGGCTTTGCAGAAAGCGATCATGCTGGCCAAGGAACTCGGGGCACAACTGCGGATCGTGCATGTGGTCGATGTCATAAACATCAACCTCTACGCAGAAATCCCCAATCCATCCGAGGTTTCGGATGCGATGATCAGGATTGGGCAGGAAATCCTGCGCAAGGCGGAAGCCGTAGCACGTGAGGCAGGGATACAGGCCGAAACCAAGCTGATAGAAATTGACAGCCTGGGCCAACGCATTCCCGAGGCCATCGCCAATAACGCCGAAGCTTGGCCTGCCGAACTTATCGTGATCGGCACGCATGGCCGCCGTGGACTAAGCCACCTGTTCCTGGGCAGCGTCGCAGAGGGCGTGGTGCGGGTCGCCACAAAACCTGTTCTGCTGATCCGCGGAAAATAATCGCCGCTTGCAAATAGAGATTCAATACCGAGCCGGCTACTATGATTAACATGGAACACAAAGCAGAAACTGATGTCCCAGCAGCATCTCCGCATCGATGCCAACTTCGACAGGACTGACGAGCACCGAAGCGCGCTGGCGGCTCGGTGAATTCGGGCCGAACGCCATTACAGAGGAAGCGCCGCCGCGTTGGCGGGTTTTCCTTGCGAAGTTCTCGGCCCCCATCCCGTGGATGCTGGAGGCCGCGATCGTCCTCCAGCTCGGACTCGGCCAATACGTCGAAGCGACGGTGGTCGGCGGTTTGCTCCTCTTCAACGCAACGCTCGGTTTCATCCAGGAAGGCAGGGCGGGCGCCGCGCTGGTAGCGCTCAAGAAGCGGCTCGCGCCGACTGCCCTGGTCCGTCGCGATGGTGAGTGGTTCAGGCGTCCTGCCTCGGAACTCGTGCCGGGCGACGCGATCAGGCTGCCGCTTGGGGCATTGGTGCCCGCCGATGCGGCCATCGTTTCCGGATCAGTGATGGTCGACCAGTCGATGCTCACCGGAGAATCCGTCCCGGTCGATGCAAACACCGGCAACACCGTCTACGCAGGCTCCCTTGTTCGCCGCGGCCAAGCGATTGCGGAGGTGACGGCAACCGGTACCAAGACCTATTTCGGGCGCGCGGCTGAGCTCGTCCGCATCGCTCACTCCCGCAGCACCGAGCAAGCGGCCATTTTCGGGGCAACGCGGAATCTTGCCATCGTGAACGGCGCGGTCGCGGTTCTCATCGTCGCCTACGCCTATGCCATGGCATTGCCGTCTGGTGATGTGATCCGCCTTGCTCTCACGGCGCTGCTGGCCACGATCCCGGTGGCATTACCGGCCACGTTCACGCTGTCTGCCGCATTCGGTGCTCAAATACTTGCCCGGCGCGGGGTTCTGCTGACCCGTCTCTCGGCCGCGCACGAAGCCGCCGCCATGGACGTTCTATGTGCCGACAAAACTGGGACACTGACGCGCAATGCGCTGGAGGTCGTCGATGTCGTAGCCATGCCGGGGTTCGACCGCGAGCGCGTGCTGGCGCTTGCGGCATTGGCGAGCTCGGAGGCCGATCAGGACCCAATCGACGCCGCCATTCGAGGATCTGCGATCAGCGCAACAGGTCGCGGTACAAGCGAACAGCTCATACGTTTTGTCCCTTTCGATCCGGCGACCAAGACTTCGGAAGCCTTCGCCCTTGATCGCGATGGAAGTGAGCTTCGCATTATCAAGGGCGCATTCGAGGTAATTGCCGATGTGGCGCAGGTGCCGGCAGATGCCCGGCGCCAAGTGGACGATCTTGCCGGGCACGGGCATCGGGTCATCGCCGTTGCCGTTGGGATGCCGCAATCACTGCGCCTGGCTGGCCTCATCGCGCTCAGCGATCCGCCACGCGAGGATTCGGCGGGGCTGGTCGCCACGCTGCGCGACATGGGCGTGCGCACCATCATGGTAACCGGGGACTCAGCCGTAACGGCCGCCGCGATCGCCCGCAAGGTCGGCATTGCCGGCGCTGTTTGCCCGCCGGAGCAATTTTTCGGCGAGCTGAGCACAGACAAGTTTGGCGTGTTTGCGCGCGTCATACCGGAGGAAAAGTACCGGCTGGTAAAGGCGCTGCAAGGCAGTGGCCATGTGGTCGGCATGTGCGGCGACGGGACCAACGACGCGCCTGCGTTGCGACAGGCGCAGATCGGGATCGCCGTATCATCCGCAACCGATGTTGCAAAGACGGCAGCCGGCATGGTCATGACCGAGCCGGGTCTCGCAGGCATAGTGTTCGCCATCCGCGAAGGCCGCATTGCATTTCAGCGGCTGCTTACCTACACGTTCAATATGCTGGTCAAGAAGATCGAGATTGTGTTATTTCTTGCGATCGGGCTGGCACTGACCGGCCATGCGGTGATGACGCCGGCGCTGATGGTATTGATGCTGATGACGAATGACTTTCTTGCCATGTCGCTCACTACCGACCGTGCGAGCCCCGCGCAGTCCCCCAGCCGGTGGCGCATGCGCAACATCACCGCCGCCGCGGTCGTCCTCGGGCTATGCAAGCTCGGCTTCTCCACGGCGATGCTGGCACTCGGAACATTCCGGCTCGGGCTCGGCGCCGGAGAACTACAGACGTTGGCATTCGTCACACTCGTGTTCGGGAGCCAGGCCGTGCTGTATGTAGTGCGCGAACGGCGTCGCATGTGGAGTTCCAAGCCGAGTGTGTGGGTTCTGGCGGCATCTGCGGCCGACATCGCCGTTGTCTCGATGCTGGCGGTATCGGGCATCTTGATGGAGCCGCTGCCGTGGCGAATCATATTGACCATATTTTCTGCCGCAATTGGATTCGCCTTGATCCTCGACCAGATCAAACTACTGATCTCCGCGAAGATCAAGATCGAGTAGCGCGACAAGTCAGTTATTTGGAGGATGAACGATATGACGCGCGCAATGGAACATTGTCACCGGCCATGGTGGAAGCGACCCCCATTTTGGTTTATCGTCATCGCTGCGGTGTTGCTGCTCAGCGTGCTCGTGATTGAACAAACCGACAAACCGGCCCTGACGCCTTACAGTGCATTTCTCGATCAACTCGATGCCGGCAACATAGCAAGTATTACTTTCCATGGAACGCAGATCGAAGGACGCTACAAGCTGCCACGGTTGCTCCATCGTCGGACATGAGCCTGCGTATCCTGCACGTCGGTCGCCAGCGCGTGACCTTCACCTTCCAGGGCCGTGAACAGAGCTTCAGCCCCCCCGCCATGCTGGCCCTGGCCTTCGTGGTGGGCATCATTGGCGGCACCTATGGTATCGGCGGCGGTGCGATCGTCGCGCCGTTCTGCGTCGCGCTGTTTCGCCTGCCGGTGTATGTTGTTGCCGGTGCGGCGCTGGCCGGCACCTTCGCGACTTCGGTGGCGGGCATGATGACCAAGCCGGATTGGGCGCTTGGGTTGGGAAAGCTTGTGCACTTCCTAACCCGAATATGTCGAAGTCCGGATTCCAAGTTATTCAGAATCTCGTTTCGGCACGGCGCTGAAAACTTGGTTTCCGGTAGATTAACTCAGAGTGAAACATGGGAACTCGTGCAAGTGGTGACACGGATTACATCATCGAAACCGAAGGGCTGACCCGTTTCTACGGCAGCAAACCAGCGGTGGACCACATCAATTTCGGGGTACGTCAGGGGGGCGGAGGTGTTCGGGTTTCTGGGTCCGAATGGTGCAGGCAAGAGCACTGTTGAACTATCAAAATGGCTTAATACTTGGTGTCAATTCGTTGGAGGTAAGCAATCTTGTTCCGCTGGTTATTGCGTTTTCTCGCTGTTTTGCTCGCCTTCGGCACGATAGGCGCTTTATTGTTGGCGTTGGCGGTCGTACTGATGTACCCCAAACTGCCGTCCATAGAAGCGGTAACCCGTTACCAGCCACACCTGCCATTACGGGTGTATACGGCGGACAGCACGCTCATTGGAGAATTCGGCGAAGAACACCGGGAGTTGGTGAAACTGAATGGCGCTCCCACTAGTCTGCGGCTTGCCGTGCTGGCGGCTGAAGACGCTCGGTTCTACGAACATGGAGCGGTCGACTACTCAGGCATCCTGCGCGCCGCACTGACCGACCTGAGAGCCGGCAGCGCCAATCAAGGGGCGAGCACCATCACGATGCAGTTGGTGCGAAACCTGTTCCTCACCCGAGAAAAAACGCTGAGCCGGAAATTCTCGGAGGTATTGCTGGCCTACAAGATCGAGCAGAGCCTGACCAAGGACGAAATTCTCGAACGCTACATCAATCAGGTTTATTTGGGCCAGGGAGCCTACGGTTTTGCCGCGGCGGCGAAAGTCTATTTCTGCAAGCCTCTGGGCGATCTCTCGCTGGCGGAAATTGCGATCTTGGCGGGCCTGCCCAAGGCACCGTCGCAGGATAACCCAATAGCCAATATCAAGCGCGCCAAAAACCGACAACGTTATGTGCTCGCTCGCATGCGCGAACTCGGCTATGTCGATGTGACCGCCTACCAGGCGGCACTCGCGGAACCGCTACACATCTGTCACCACCGGTTCGTCTACAACGTCCATGCGGACTATGTGGCTGAAATGGCGCGCCAGGCCATGTATGACCAATACGGTGAAAATGCGTACACCTTGGGGTACCGGGTCTATACAACTCTGCGCGACACGGATCAAGCGGCAGCGGATGAAGCAGTGCGGCGCGGGGTGTTGGCGTACGACCTGCGCCACGGTTATCGCGGGCCGGAAGGATTTGTAAACCTGCCCGATGACCCCGTAAAGCGAGACCAGGCAATCTCTGGTGCGCTCCGGGAGCAGAATACCGTTAACGGATTGCAAGCTGCGGTAGTTCTGCGCGTCGGAGGCAGCGATGTTGAGGCTCGTCTAAAGAATGGTGAAGTGATCCATATTCACGGCGCGGGTCTGAAGTTTGCCGCCCGCGCGTTGAAGCCGGAGACTGATCCGCAACATCGGCTCCGTACAGGCGCCCTGATCCGGGTGCAAACCGACGCGGAGAAGAAATGGGAAATCACCCAGTTACCGGAGGTGCAGGCCGCATTGGTTTCGCTCGACCCCAAAAATGGCGCGATCGTGGCGCTATGTGGCGGGTTCGATTTCGATCGCAACATGTTCAATCACGTGACCCAAGCATTTCGCCAACCGGGGTCGAGCTTCAAGCCTTTCATCTATTCGGCAGCACTTGAAAAAGGCTTTACTCCAGCGAGTATCATCGACGATGCGCCTCTTGTGATTCCGCCGAGCTATCCCGGTGGCAAGAGCTGGGCACCCCGTAACTACGAAGGAGACTACATGGGTCCCATCAGCTTCAGCACCGCCCTGGCCAAATCGAGAAATGTGGTCTCAGTGCGCATCCTGGAGTCGATCGGCGTCGCGTACGCCCGCGATTACGCAACCCGATTCGGATTCCCGCCCGACCAAATTCCGCCTTATCCGACGATGGTGCTCGGAGTCGGTTCGTTTACACCGCTGCAAATGGCTGCGGCATACTCTGTATTCGCCAATGGTGGATATCGTGTGGTGCCTTATTTTATCGACCGAATCATTGATTCCAAGGGCAACCTCGTCCATCAGGCACACCCTGGGCACACCAGCCAAGCGCCTGTTATCGATCCGCGCAACGCTTTTCTCATGACCAACGTTATGCGGGACGTCATCGAATACGGCACAGGGGCGCGTGCGGCATCGCTTGGACGGCACGATCTGGCAGGCAAGACTGGCTCGACCAACAATTACGTTGACGCGTGGTTTGACGGTTATAACCCCGAGCTCGTCGCTACTGCCTGGATCGGGTTCGATCACCCGCACTCGTTGGGCCGAGGCGAAGTCGGGGCGCGTGCGGCGCTGCCCATCTGGATGGATTACATGGGAAAAGCGCTGAATGGCGTTCTGGATCGACCGCTCACACCGCCTGCTGGTGTGGTGGTTACTGAGATTAACCCTGCTGATGGTTTGCGCGTGCCCGATGGGCAAGGAGATATAGTCAAATCTGGTGTATGGCCGATCTGTAGCATGATGCGTCAGGCGGCGAGTTTCTGCTGAACCGGCTGATCGTCCTGCACCGGTTCACCGTCCTTGAAAGGGATTCCTTTCGATAACAGTTCGATTTTGTCAGCCCCACGTATTTTGCGCCAACTCTTTTCGGCTTCCTCGATCAGTTTGAATGCCAGCCCAAGAAATGTCGGACGTGACACGCAATTCCGGGTGCGGCTTGTTCTGTGGCGCACTGTGGCAAACGTCGACTCAATCGGGTTGGTCGTGCGAATGTGCTGCCAGTGTTCTGCCGGAAAGTTGTAAAACGCCAGCAGGCTGTCCCGGTCCTTCTCGATCTTCTCTGTCGCTTTCGGATACTTGGCTTTGTAATGTTCGACAAACTTTGCGCAGGCTGCATACGCTTCGTCACGCGTAGCGGCCATCCAGATCGCCTGCATATCCGCCTTGGCGCGACCGTGCTGCGATTTCGGCAGCGCATTGAGCACATTGCCCATTTTGTGAAACCAGCACCGCTGGTGTCCAGCCTGCGGAAACACCTCCTCCATGGCTGCCCGGAATCCCATCGCGCCATCCCCCACCGCCAGCAGCGGCCCGGCCTGCAAACCCCGGTGCTTGAGATCGAGCAATACCTCTTTCCAGGACTCCTTCGATTCCCGGTAGCCGTCGCCGATGGCCACGCGCTCTTTCCTGCCATCCGGCGTGACGCCGACAATGACCAGCAGGCATTGCCCGTCGGAGTGTTCGCTGCGCAGCCCGGTATGGATGCCGTCTGCCCACCAGTAAACATAGCGGGATAACGACAGGTCGCGGCGGTTCCACGCCTCATGCTCGTCGGCCCACTGCGCCTTCAGCCGACTGACCACGTTCGCGGACAATCCTTTCGCATCGTCCCCAAGCAGCACACGCAGGGCTTCTCCCATGTTTCCCGTGGAGAGGCCTTTCAGGTACAGCCAGGGCAGTGCCGCCGACACGCGGGGGGACTTCCTGATATACGGCGGCACGATGTTCGAGTTAAATTTGATTCCTGATCCGGTGCGATCCCGAACCTTGGGCACCTTGACGGCGATCTGCCCTGCTGCCGTCAGCACTTCACGCTCCGGTAAATAACCGTTACGAACCACTGCACGCCTGCCATGCAGCGTCGTGACATTCGCGCAGCTCGACAGAAGTTCCGCCAGTTCCGCTTCTATGGCCTGCTGTATCACTTGCCGTGCGCCTCTCTTGACCAGATCGTCCAAGGTCAGCCCCATCTCCTGCTCTGGACTGACCGGCTGTTTTTGCTTATCTTTGCTCATGGTGGATGGTTTCCTCGTTTAGTCTCCGACTTCGACAATCAGATTCTCTACAGAAATCTCCACCACCTCAACTCATTATGCTGAACTTGCCTGTACACCACTTTCGACTATAACTCATGGGCAAGCAGGAACACCGGGTTACTTTTATGACGAAAACCTACCTCCCGAGGAGGGCGCCGCTGACGTTGGTAGCGATGTACCTAACGACATAAAGAACTAACTTTATACGCAATCCTGGGCTCGCAACCTAAGTTTGGCTCACAAGTGCAATTCTCGCGTGCGGGTGGGTGCTAATGAGCCCGTTCCTCACAGGTACTTTTTGTAGGCCTAGGAGCCGTATCCCCGGTCGGTATCGGTGTGGCATCTTCCCTATTTACGACGGAGTTTTGAAATTTGCCGCACATGCGTTGAGACCGGAGGCTGATCCGCAGCATCGGCTTCGTACAGGAGCACTAATCCGGATGCCACGCGGAGGAAAAATCGAAATCATCAGTACAGCTACGAAGGAGACTGCTTGGGGCCTATCAGCTTCCGCACTGCCCTGAGCCTGCTGCCGCTAGCGATCGGCAGTGGCGATCCGGGGCGGCCTCTTCACTTTCACCGCGCTCAATCTGCTGTTGATGCGGGGCCTGGCGCTGCGTTACGGCCGCTTCGATGGCCGGCCGAATGGACCCTGAGTCACCCAGCCATTCGCTCAAATAGAGGAAGAACCTCAATGAGGAACGCACGCCTATCCTCGCTTCAAACGCAGCCCATCGGCGCGGGAGCTCGAAGCTCTACACGCCGACCGATGACGAGATGCACTTCGCTCGCATCATCGCGTGTAAGACCCAACCGCGATTCGGGCTGCTGTTGCTGCTCAAGACATTCCAGCGCCTGGGCTACTTTCCGGCTGTGGACGACATCCCGACGCCATCGTTCAATAGGTACGCGTACAGTCGGCATCGACGCGGAAACCTCGCCCCCTCTATGGAGTTGCGAACTATATCGGCACCGCCAGGCAGTCCGGGAACGTCTGGGCGTCTCTGCCTGGAGTAAAGACGGATTGAGGGTCGCAAGCGAGGCGATGTCTGCTGCCGCCGAGGTCATGGATAACCCGACCGACCTGATCAACGTGGCCATCGAAGAGCTGGTCCGCCAGCGTATCAAATTACCGACCTTCAGCACACTCGACCGGCTGTCGCGGCGTATCCGCGCCCTGGTCAATGGGAGCTTCTTCGCGGCAGTAATGGAGCGGTTATCCGAAGCCGAGCGCGGACAACTCGACGCCTTGCTGGAAGTTGGCGACAGCCCCCAGAAGAAGAACCTGTTCTTCACACTCAAGCAGTTGCCCAAACGCTCTTCCATGGAACATTTGCAGGACTTACTGAACAACATTGTCAAGCTCTCCGAAACCATCAACGCGGACCATCACTTGATCGGTATTCCCTACGTCAAGATTAAGCACTTCGCAGCCGAAGCCAAGGCATTGGATGCTGCCGAGCTGAAGAAATTCTCACCGCCCAAGCGCTACGTGCTGGTGCTCAGCATGATCCACCGCGCCCGCGTGCAGGCCCGTGACGATCTGGCGGACATTTTCATTAAGCGGATGAACCACATCCACCAGCGCGGCAAGAAGGACGAGCTGGAGCGCCTACGAATCACGCACATCGGTGGTAGGTATTTCGATCGAATGCACGAAACCAAGTCATCACCGGGCTCTTACGACGAGGGCGTCCGCCGACAGGTCTGGGATGCGATCATTGCGCTAACAAACAGGCATAGACACCGAGTGAAACTCGACGCCCCCCAGGAATCGGTTGCAGTGCTGTGTTTCATTGTGCACGAGAAGACTGTTGAGAATTACGGCCACACTGGCGGGACTTCCTGCTCTGCCAACGAGCAGAAAAGGATTTTTTAGTGGAATTGCGCCATTTGCGCTACTTCATTGCGGTGGCCGAGGAATTACACTTCGCTCGTGCTGCGGAACGACTGCACATCGAGCAGTCGCCATTGTCCCGAGCGATCAAGGATCTGGAGTACGACTTGGGGATTCAATTGTTCGAGCGGACAACGCGCAGCACTCGCCTGACCTGGGCCGGACAAGTATTCCTGGACGAAGCTCACCGCGTGCTGTCCACGCTGGAACAGGCCATCGCCAGCACTAAAGCGGCCGCCACCGGCTATCGCGGCACACTGCGCATCGCGCTGTCCGACGGCATTGATCCACTACGGCTCGCTGCCCTCCTGGCGCAGTGTCGCGAGGAGGAACCCGATGTCGAAATCCGCCTATTCGAGATTCCCTTGGCAGAACAGGTGAAAGGCCTGCGTGGCGGCTTGTACGATGCCGGATTCGCCCAAGCGGCCGAGGTCGGCGAAGGCATCGTCGTTCAGTCAGCGTGGAACGATCCGCTGGTGATCGCCGTTCCAGCACGTCATCCACTTCTGGCGCACAAACGCATTCCGCTTGCAGAACTGATCCGCTACCCGTTGGTGCTATGCCACCCGGAGTTCTGCGAAGGCTGCTACCGACAGATCGAGCGTATCTTGCGCACTGTCGATGCCGAACCTGTCGTGGCCGAATATGCGGCGACCTTCGACCTGATGATGACGCTGGTTGCCGCTGGCTACGGACTCAGCTTTGCCAACGAGTCCCACATGATGGTCTGTCGCCACCCGGAGGTCGTGGCTCGCCCGCTGGCGGGGCGACCCCTCATGCTGACCACCTACTTGCTGCGACTCAACACGGAATCCTCCGAACCGTTGAGCCGCTTCGTCGCCCGAGTGGTTGCCGCAGAGAACTCGAATTCAAATGGGCATGCATGAGGATGACATGTGCGCTCTCACGTAGAAGGAAACGACATGAAGAAAATCGGCATGCTACTGTTGGTCCTCGTTCTGACCGCCTGCGAAAAGCCCGCACCGACGGATACCGTCGAATCACTGGTCGCCAATCCCGAACGGCTCAAGGAAGTACAGCGCCTGTGCAGGGAAGACCACGCGAAGATGGGCGATGCCCTCTGCAACGCGGCGAGCGAAGCACGCCGCCGACGCTTCATGGGCGACGGCAAAAGCAAATACACACCGCAGCCCGCGCCAAAGAACTGATCGTCTCGACATAGGAACACCACGCAACGACCGGATGGCTTTGGTCGTATGCGGCGGAATGTGCCTGCTGATCGGCATCCGTCGATAATTTTTCGGCAAATCACGATGTACGCCGAAACGCGCTGTCGTTTGCAGCGATGCGCTCCGTTTTTCCCCAACTAGAAATCTTGTTTTCTTCGTCTTCGCTATCCCGATAACGGTCTTTGACCGGCCCTGAATCGCCCCTCACTCTCGCACCTGCGGCACATCGTTATCCGCACTTTGTGCAGGAGTGCAATTCAGGGGGTCGTGATGCAGGGAACCAGTGTGCTGTTCGGTCAGATTCTGGCGGTGTTCGGGATCGTGATCGCGGGAACGTGGGGCGCCACCCAATGGACCGCGGCACAACTGGGCTACCAGCTACGCCTTGGCGCGCCGTGGTTCGACCTGCTGGGAACGCCGATCTATCACCCGTGGCGACTGTTCGAGTGGTGGTACTTCTACGATGCCTATGCGCCCGACATTTTCCTGCGCGGCGGCGCCATCGCAGCGTGCAGCGGCTTTGCCGGTGCGATGGTGGCCATCGCCATGTCGGTATGGCGTGCTCGCCAGTCCAAGCTGGTCACGACCTACGGTTCGGCGCGCTGGGCGCTGCCCGCTGAAATCCATCGTTCCGGCCTGACCGGACCCGCCGGGGTTTTCCTGGGACGCAAGGACGGCGACTACCTGCGCCATGAAGGCCCCGAGCATGTGATGGCATTCGCGCCAACGCGCTCGGGCAAGGGCGTCGGCCTGGTGGTGCCAACGCTGCTTTCGTGGCCCGGTTCAGCCGTCATCCACGACATCAAGGGCGAGAACTGGACCTTGACGGCCGGTTGGCGCTCGCGCTTCTCGCACTGCCTGCTGTTCAACCCGACCGATGCGAAATCGGCCGCCTACAACCCGCTGCTCGAAGTGCGGCGCGGCATGCACGAAGTACGCGACGTGCAGAACATCGCCGACATCCTGGTCGATCCCGAAGGCGCGCTGGAGCGACGCAACCACTGGGAGAAGACTTCGCATGCGCTGCTGGTCGGCGCGATCCTGCACGTGCTCTACGCCGGAGAGGACAAGACACTGCGTGGCGTCGCCAATTTCCTGTCCGATCCGGCCTGCCCGTTCGAAGTCACATTACACCGGATGATGACGACGCGACACCTGGGAGAAACACCGCATCCGGTGGTCGCTTCCGCCGCGCGCGAGGTTCTGAACAAAAGCGAAAACGAACGCTCCGGGGTGCTCTCCACCGCGATGAGCTTCCTGGGCCTCTACCGCGATCCGACGGTGGCCGAAGTCACCTCGCGCTGCGACTGGCGTATCGCCGACCTGATCGATGCCGATTCTCCAGTGTCGCTGTACCTGGTAGTGCCACCCTCCGACATCAGCCGCACCAAGCCGCTGATCCGCTTGATCCTCAACCAGATCGGGCGACGCCTGACCGAATCACTGGACGGCAGTGACGGCATTTCCCGCCGCCACAAGCTGCTGCTGATGCTGGACGAGTTCCCCGCACTGGGGCGACTGGACTTCTTCGAATCGGCACTGGCCTTCATGGCGGGCTACGGTCTGCGCGCCTTCCTGATCGCGCAGTCGCTCAACCAGATCGACAAGGCCTACGGTCAGAACCATTCGATCCTCGATAACTGCCATGTGCGGATCGCGTTTGCGACTAATGACGAGCGCACCGCCAAGCGCATTTCGGAAGCATTGGGCACCGCGACCGAACTTCGCGCACAACGCAACTACGCAGGCCATCGGTTGGCACCGTGGCTTGGTCATTTGATGGTGTCGCGGCAAGAGACGGCACGGCCACTGCTCACGCCTGGCGAGGTGATGCAACTGCCACCTGATGACGAGGTGGTGATGGTGTCCGGCCATCCACCCATCAAGGCGCAAAAAATTCGTTACTACCTGGATGCGAATTTCAAGACGCGCATGCAGGCACCGCCGCCATTGCTGCTCGGGCACTACGCAGATGTACCGGCAGCGCGACCCGACGACTGGACGGCGCTGGCGATCCCCGCTGCGCCGATTCTCGGCTTGGTGTTGCCTGGCCACGGTGAAGTCATCGACGACGGCGGTCGCCAACAACAGCCGGAACTGGCCGAAGTCGCGTTCACGCCAGAGCCCGAACACGCGGTGGACGACTTGGGCCTACTCGATGACGACGACCTGCCGCTGCCCTTGCCCGCCCAGCTCGACCCACGCCTGCAACGCACCGCGCGGCTGGCCGCCCTCGACCCTGACGACGGAATTGCGCTATGAGCCGCACACGTCTGAATCTCTTCATCGAACCCGGGCACGCCAAGCGGCTCGACGAGCTGGCGACCATGAAGGGCTTGTCCAAGTCCTCGATCATCGCCGCCGCGCTGGCCTCTTTCCTGTCGCCCGATTCAGGCGATCAGCGCGAAGCGGCTATCGCCAAGCGGTTGGATCGCTTGTCTCGCCAGCTCGACAAGCTGGAGCGGGACCAGAATATCCTGATCGAAACGCTGGCGCTCTACGTGCGCTACTTCCTGACCGTCAGCACCCCAGTGCCGGAAGCGCATCAGGAAGCAGCACGCGCCCAGGGACGGGCACGCTTTGAGCAGTTCATCGAACAACTCGGCCGGCATTTGCTGCGTGGGCGCAGCCTGGTCAAGGACGTGGTCGAAGAAATCCAGCCCGATCAGAACCAGTTCTTCGGCTTGCAGGAAAACGCCAACACCGTGTCGTCAACAGACGAACCGGGAGTACCGTCATGAGCAGCGCGCCGCACGATCAAGGCGTGTCGGCCTCGCTGGCGCTGGAGCGTCGCGTGCGTATGCTGCGCACGGCGATGGGGCCGGACATCGCCAAGGCCCTGAATGACCCCGACGTGGTGGAAGTCATGCTGAACCCCGACGGTTCGCTGTGGGTGGATCGGTTGGGCAGTGGGCGCGAACCGCTGGGCGTCAGCCTCACGCCCGCCGATGGTGAACGCATTATCCGTCTGGTCGCTGCGCACGTGCGCGCCGAAGTGCATGCCGGCAAACCGTTGCTGTCCGCCGAACTACCGGAGACTGGCGAACGTTTCGAGGGAGCATTGCCACCAGTGACGCCGGGGCCGGTCTTCGCACTGCGTAAGCGCGCGGTCGGCCTGATTCGACTCGACGCCTACGTGGCCGACGGCATCCTGACCGAGGCTCAGGCGGAATTCCTGCGTAACGCGGTGCGCGAACGCCAGAACATCCTGATCGCGGGTGGTACCAGCACCGGCAAGACCACGCTGGCCAATGCCCTGCTCGACGAAATCGCCGCCACCGGCGACCGCGTGATCGTGCTCGAAGACACGGTGGAGCTGCAATGCACGGCACTCGACCATGTGCCGCTGCGCACCCGTGCTGGCATCGTAACCATGGCCGAGCTGGTGCGCTCGACGCTGCGGCTGCGGCCAGACCGCATCGTCGTGGGTGAGGTGCGCGGCGCCGAAGCGCTGGATCTGCTCAAGGCCTGGGGCACCGGCCATCCGGGCGGCATCGCCACCGTCCATGCCGGTTCCGCTGCGGGCGCGTTGCTGCGCCTGGAACAACTGATTCTCGAAGTTGCCGTGACCCCACCGCGCGCCCTGATCGCCGAGGCCGTGAACGTCATCGTCTACATCGCCGGTCGCGGCCATGCACGCCGCGTGCAAGAAATCGCCCGCGTCACCGGCTTCGACAGCCACGGCTACCAACTCAGCGCCGAGCTGATGCCTTCCGTCCCTTTACTTTCATCAACCACCGGAGAACCGTCATGACGACTTCACGCATTTCCGTAAAACCGGCCTTGCAATTCGTGGCTCTCGCCGCGCTGCTGCTGGCCATCGCCGTTCCCGCGCATGCCGCAGGCTCGAACATGCCGTGGGAGGCGCCGCTGCAATCCGTGCTGGACTCGATCCAGGGGCCGGTGGCCAGGATCATCGCGGTGATCATCATCATTGCCACCGGGCTGACGCTTGCCTTCGGCGACACCAGCGGCGGCTTCCGCAAGCTGGTGCAGATCGTGTTCGGCCTGTCGATCGCGTTTGCCGCCTCGTCGTTCTTCCTGACCTTCTTCAGTTTCAGCGGCGGAGCGGTGCTGGCATGAATACGTCAAGCGCTGACGCATCCGGCTTTGAGGTGCCACTGCACCGCTCGCTGACCGAACCCATCCTGTTGGGTGGCGCACCGCGCACCGTGGCGATTGCCAACGGCACGCTGGCCGCCGCCGTGGGGCTCGGGCTGCAACTCTGGCTGCCCGGCATGGTGCTGTGGATTGTCGGGCACTCGCTGGCCGTGTGGGGCGCGCGACTGGATGCGCAGTTCATGGC
>Ga0315268_10003946_pt1 | contig 16192 bp, 13 predicted proteins | sample C1_top_MG_FD_204535 | JGI IMG/M metagenome (GOLD analysis project Ga0315268, IMG submission 204535) | Sediment microbial communities from Yellowstone Lake, YNP, Wyoming, USA - C1_top | ecosystem: Environmental > Aquatic > Freshwater > Lake > Sediment | place: USA: Wyoming | collected 2017-08-01
AGTTGGAGGTCGGGGAGTAGGACGCGATGTGGGCGTCGCCGTAGCTGGCGGAGCCGGCGTTGTAGAGCCAGCCGGTGGAGGGGTCGACGTAGACCGGGTAGGTGGCAGTGGCGAGCCAGTCGGGATCGACAGCGACGGTGATCGTCCGCCCGTCCTCGCCGAGGGTGAGGCTGACCCGGTCGGTGTAGCGCCCGGAGCCGCGGAGCTCGTCGGGGGCCGAGTCGACCGCGTAGGGCACTGGGATCCGGCCCACGAGCTCGCCCGCCGGGTCGAGGAGGGCGATCGAGCCGTCCTCGGCCGGCTCGAGCACCAGGCCCGGCGCCTCGACCTCGTAGCGAAGGGTCGGGTCCGCCGGAGGCTCGCGCCAGATGAAGAAGGAACGGGCGCCGTTGGTGCCGGCGATGACCCGCAGGTCGACCGCGGGCAGGAACCCGCGGTAGTCGGCGACCTGGCCCGCCACGACCGGGGCAGCCGTCCCGGCGTCGGTGGCCAGGTCGGCCGGCAGGCGGAAGGCGACCCGATACGGGCCGGCCCCGGTGACGAGGAAGCCGTCCGCCCCGGTTGGTGGGCCGACCGCAACCGTCACCGGGGCGCGATCGGAGACGGCAGAGAGATCGGGATCGGCGGACGCCCGGAATCCGAGGACGACCGGCTCGAGGGTAGCGGAGCCGGCCGGGCGGTAGAAGATCGGGCTCGTGTAGAACTCGGTGGTCGTCCGCCGGGCGCCGTCGCGGAAGGTCCGGCTGTACTCGGTCCTCGCATCGACCAGCTCGGTCGCCCCTGATGGGAGCGGCGGCAGGCCGGCGGCGGCGGGCGGGGCGGGACTGGCTGTCGGCGCGGGGGTCGGCGCCGGGATCGGGATGGGTGTCGGCTCCGCGGTCGGGGTGACATCGGGGCTCGCCGCTGGCTCGGCCGGAGGAGCACCGGTCGGGACCGGCGTCTCGGCGACCAGCGGGGCTGGTGTCGGCTCCCCGGCACGCAAAGAGGCCGGGTCCGCGAACCCGGCCTCGACGATGAGCAACGCGACTGCGAGCGCGACCGCGATCCGCGCGGTGGGCGGACTCATCCGACTCACCGCCAGCCTCCTCGCCTCCATGGCCGGCCCGTCAGGGCACCCGCCGTACCCGAGCAGGATACGCAGCAGTAGCCGGATCGGTCAAGAACTGTCGGCCTCATTGTTGAGGATAGCTGTTCTCTCCGAGCCAAAAGGACAGCGACTTCCGGGAGAAGCCCCCAGAGACGGCGCCGACGGCGGGGCGGCGGGATCGGCCGGGCGCGGGTGTCGTGCCGGGGAGCGCCACCTTCGGCCGGCCGATACGGCGTAGCATCAGCACGGCATGACCATGAGCTCCGACCGCGAGGGCGCCGGCGAGGCCCTCGCCCGGCTCTACGACCTCGACCTGGCTGACGATCCCGGCGACCTCGACCTGTGGCTGGCCCTGGCCGCCAGGGAGGACGGGCCGGTGCTCGAGCTGATGGCCGGGAGCGGCCGCGTGGCCATCCCGCTGGCGGAGGCCGGGCACGCCGTCACGGCCGTCGACCGCGATCCGGCGATGGTCGCCCGGGGGCGCCGCCGGGCGGCGGCGGCCGGGGCGGAGGTGGCAGCCCGGGTCAGGTTCGTCGAGGCGGACGTTCGCGGTCTCCGCCTGCCCGACGCCGGCGGCTACCGGCTCGCCTTCGTCGCCCTGAACTCGATCCTCCTCCTCGCCACGCGGGCTGCCCAGGCGGCCTGCTGGGAGGCCCTTGCGGCCCACCTCGGCCCGGGAGGCCTGGCCGCGGTCGACGCCTGGCTGCCCGACGCCGGCGACCTCGCCCGCTACGACGGCCGGCTCCACCTCGAGTACGTCCGACCCGACCCCGAGACCGGCCGCTGGGTGGCGAAGACCGCGGCGGCACATCACGACGCGGCCACCCAGGCCGTCACCCTGACCGCCTTCTACGACGAGGGCGACCCGGGCGAGCCGCCGCTGCGCTGGATCCGCCGCGACGTCGTCCGTCTCGTCGGGGTGGACGACCTCCGGGCGATGGCCGCCGAGGCCGGCTTGCGGGTCGAGCTCGTGGCCGGCGGCTACGACCTGGAGCCGCTCGGCCCCCACGACGAGCGGGCGATCGTCCTCGCCCGCAGGCCGACGCGGCGCGGGCAGCGCGGGCCTGGTCCCCGGCCGCCGCGGCGCCCTTTCAGCCCGGCCGGGTGAGCGTGGTATCGTCGCCGGCGATGACCGGCCCGGCCCCGCTCCGGCTGCTCCTCGTCGAGGACGTCCCGCAGGTCGCCCAGTACGTGCGAGGGCTGCTCAACGCCCAGCAGAAGCTCCAGCTCGTGGCCGTCGTCACCGATGGGAGCAAGGCAATCGGCCAGGTCCAGGAGCTCCGCCCCGACGTGGTCGTGGTCGACGCGCTCCTCCAGGGGCGGGTGAAGGGGCTCCGCCTCGTCGATCAGATGCAGGACGCCGGGATCGGGGTCCCGGTCATCGTCCTGACCGTCCCTCAGCAGCCCGTCGAGCGGGACCCGTCGCGCGGCATCGCCGCGGTCCTGACGATGCCCTTCTCCGGCTTCGAGCTGGTGAACCTCGTCGTCTCGGTCCACGGCGCGGCAGTTGCCGCCGCTCACGGTCGCCGCTCGGGGCTCCACGTCGTCTTCGCCCCCAAGGGCGGCGTCGGCAAGACGACGCTGGCCTTCAACCTCGCAGTGGCGGTCGGGCAGCTCGGGACGCGGACCGTCCTCGTCGACGGCAACCTCCAGTACGGTGACCTGCGCTCGCTCCTGAGGGTGCCGGCGGACGCCCCGTCGATCCTCGACCTGCCGACCGATCGGATCGGCGAGTCCGACCTTCAGGACGTCCTCTGGCGCGACCCGTCGGGGATCGACATCCTCCTCGCCCCGCCGCGGCTCGAGTACGCCGAGATGGTCACCCCGCGCGACGTCGACAAGGTGCTCTCGATGTTGCGCCGGGTGTACGGGGCGGTCGTGGTGGACATGGCGGCCACGATCGGCGACCTCTCGCTGGCCCTGTTCGACGCCGCCGACACGATCCTCCAGGTGGTGACCTACGACTCGACGACGATCCGCAACACGCTCGCCGTCGCCGAAGCCTTCCGGGCGATCGGCTACCCCGCGGCCAAGATCCGCTACATCGTCAACCGGGCCGACTCCCCGGGTGGCATGGCCCCCGAGGACCTCGCCCGCGCCCTCGGACGGGCGCCCGACTACCTGGTCGTCTCGGACGGTCGGCTGGTAGTCCAGTGCAACAATGACGGCATCCCCTTCGTCCTCGCCAGCCCCGAGGCGCGGATCAGCCAGGACGTGCTGCGGATCGCCGTCGCCCTGACCGGCGATCGGGTACCGGCCGAGGCGGGGGCCAGGCGCTGACGGCGGTGGCCGATCCGCGGCCGGTCGGGGTCTTCGACTCGGGCGTCGGTGGGCTCACCGTCCTGCGCGAGATCCTCCGCCGTACGCCCCGCGAAGCGACGATCTACCTCGGCGATAACGCCCGGGCGCCGTACGGGACCCGGACCGACGACGAGGTCCGGCGCTTCTCGGCCCAGTGCCTCGACCGGCTGGCGGCCGAGGACGTGAAGGCGCTCGTGGTGGCCTGCAACACCTCGACCGCGGTCGCCCTGCCCGACCTCCGGCGGCGCTACGCCCTGCCCGTCCTGGGCGTGATCCGGCCGGGTGCCTCGGCTGCGGCCCTCGCCACGCGGACCCGGCGGGTCGGTGTCATCGGCACCCCGGCAACGATCCGCAGCCACGCCTACTTCGACGCGGTGAAGGAGGAGAACCCCGCGGTCGAGGTCTATGAGCACGCCACGCCGGCGCTCGTCCCGCTCGTCGAGGCCGGGATCCTCGCCGGCCCCGAGGCCGAGGCCGCGGTGGCTGACGCGCTCGCCCCGCTCCTCGGGCGGCGCGGGATCGACGGCGAGTTCATCTTCCCGCTGCCGCCGTCGGCCCGGGTCGACACGCTCCTGCTGGGCTGCACCCACTACCCGCTCCTCCGAGCGGTGATCGAGGCCACCGTCGGCGAGGCGGTGGCCGTCGTCGACTCGGCCCTCGCCACCGCGTCGGCGCTGGCCGAGCTGCTCGCGGTCAACGGCCTGGAGGCACCCGGCACGAGCCGGGCCAGGGCAGCCGACCCGGCTCCCGCCGGGCAGGCGCCCCCGCCGGTTCACCGGGTCCTGACGACCGGTGACCGGGACCTCTTCGCCGTCCTCGCCGCCGGCCTCTTCGGCGGCACGTTCCCGGACGTCGAGGCGGTCGAGGTGGCGACGGAGGTGGCCGCGGGTGTCTCGCCGGCGGTCGATCTGCGGCCGGAGGAGCGGTGACCGGGCGGCGGGGGACCCCCTGGGGCTGGAAGGCCGGGATCCTCGTCGCCAGCGTCGTCGGCGCGGCCACGACGGTCCTCGGCCGGCGGGCCGAAGCCGCGGCCCGTGCCGGGCTCATTGATTGGGCCGCGGTCGAGCGTGTCGCGGTGGGCCACTTGCGGACCGCCCCCGGGACACTGGCGCCGGCCGAGCTGGCGGCGACCGAGCCCCGCTACGCCGCTGCCATGGCCCGCGTCGTCCCGGCGCTCGAGGCCACCCTCGGGGCGGCGCTGCCCGGGATCGTGGGCCGGATCGCCGTCGTCGACCGGGCGGGCTGGGTGCGCGCCAACCGGGCAACGTTCGCGGCGCTCTTCGGCCGGATCGAGGGCGATGTCCTCCGCGAGGTTCTCCCCCCTGGCGCCGGCCTGTCCAAGTCGAGCATGGTCCTGGCGAACCGCTGGCTGGCGACCCGCCAGCTCGGGCTCCTGCTCGGCTTCCTCGGCCGGCGCGTCCTCGGCCAGTACGACCTCGCTCTCCTGGCCGCCGAATCCGCGCCTGGCCGGCTCCTCTTCGTCGAGGAGAACGTGCGCCAGACGGCGGCCGTCCTCCGGGTGCCGGTCGATGCCTTCCGGACCTGGGTTGCGCTCCACGAGGCGACCCACGCCTTCGAGTTCGAGGCCCACCCCTGGCTCCGGCCGTGGCTGGCGGGGCGGCTCGAACGCCAGCTCGAGCTGTTCGGGTCCGCCTCGGCCTCGCTGCCCCGCGAGGCCGCCCGAAGCCTGGGCCGGGCTCTCCGCGGGCTCGGCCGCGGCCACTGGATGGAGCGGATGCTCGGACCCGAGGAGCGCCGCTTGTTCCGCGAGACCCAGGCGGCCATGAGCCTCCTCGAGGGCTACGCCGACCACGTCATGGAGGCGGTCGGGCGCGACCTGGTCCCCGGGGTGGGGACGATCAGCAGCCGGTTCCACGCCCGGCGGGCGCGGCGGAGCCCGGTCGAGCGAGCCGTGTTCCGCCTGACGGGCCTGGACCTGAAGATGGAGCAGTACGCGGCCGGGCGGCGCTTTGTCGCCGCCCTGGAGGCGGCCGGCGGGCCCGCCCTCCTCGGGCGGCTGTGGGACGGGCCGGAGAGCCTGCCCGGCGACGGGGAGATCGAGGAGCCGGCGCGCTGGCTCCGGCGCGTCGCGGGGGTAGCGCCGTGAGCGGCGCCACGCCTGGCGCCGCTCACGGCGCAGTGCCCCGTGCCATCGCCCTGACACCGATCCTGTCCGCCCGCTACCGGCCGGCGCACCTGGACGCGATCCGGGCGGCCGCCCCCGGGGCGCGGCTCGTCGCCGTCAGCGCCGACGGCCACGCCGACGAGCCGCTCGGTGACGTCGAGGTGCTGCTCCATGGCCGCATTGCGCCCGAGGCCCTGGACCGGGTCCTGGCCCGGGCCCCGCGTCTCCGCTGGATCCACTCCGCCGCCGCCGGCGTGGAGCGGGTGCTGACGCCGGCCGTGCGGGCCCGCGGCATCGTCGTGACGAACGCGCGCGGCGTCTTCTCCCGGCCGATCGCGGAGTACGTCCTGCTCATGATCCTGGCGGTGAGCCGGCGCCTGCCCGAGCTGGCAGCGCTCCAGGCCGAGCGGACCTGGCAGCCGCTCGAGGGCCGCGAGCTGCAGGAGCTCACCGTCGGCGTCGTCGGCCTCGGGAGCATCGGCCGCGTCGTGGCCGACATCGCCTCGTCGCTCGGCTGCCGGGTGATCGCCACCCGGCGCCAGACCGCGGCCCGCGGCGGCGAGCCCATCCCGCCCGGCGTCACCGTCCTGGCCGCCGGGGCGCTGCCGCTGCTCCTCGCCACGGCCGACTTCGTCGTCCTCGCCGTGCCACTCACAGCGGAGACCGACGGGCTCATCGACGCCGAGGCCCTCGGCCGGATGAAGCGCACGGCCTGGCTCATCAACGTCGCCCGCGGCCGGCTTGTCGACGAGCGGGCGCTCGTCGGCGCCCTGATGGAGGGGCGCATCGGCGGGGCGGTGCTCGACACCTTCCAGGAAGAGCCGCTGCCGCCGGACTCGCCGCTCTGGGATCTGCCGAACGCGATCGTCACCCCGGCCACGTCGTGGTCGTCGGGGCCGGTCCTCGACCGGAGCGTGGAGCTCTTCTGCGAGAATCTCCGCCTCCACGCTGCCGGCGAGCGGCTCATCAACGTCGTCGATCCCGCGGCGGGATACTGACCCGGTGCAGATCGCGATCGTCGGCCTCGCCGGCTCCGGCAAGACGACGGTGTTCAACACCCTCACCCGGGGGAACGTATCCACCGGCGGTTTCGGGGGCCTCGAGCTCCACGTCGGTGTCGTCAAGGTCCCCGACGCGCGGCTCGGCCGTCTGGCCGAGATCTTCCGGCCGAAGAAGATCGTCCACGCTGACGTGACCTACGTCGACCTGCCCGCCCCGCCCGCCTCGGCCGAGGGCCGAGTCGGGACGGAGGAGCTGCCGGCGGAGCACCTCGCCCGGCTCCGCGACGCCGAGGCGCTCCTCCACGTCGTCCGGGCCTGGGACGACCCGGCTCACCCCCACCCGGCCGGCTCGGTTGACGCGTGGCGCGACCTCGAGCAGCTCGACCTCGAGCTGACCCTCGCCGACCTGGCCGTCGCCGACCGACGCCTCGAGCGGCTCCGGACGGCCGGCCGTCACGGGACGCCGGTCGAGCGGGAGGCGAACGAGCGCGAGGAGGCCCTCCTGGGTCGGCTCCGGGCCGGGCTCGCCGACGGGCGGCCGATCCGCGACGTCGAGCTCTCGGTCGAGGAGGAGAAGGCCCTCCGCGGGTTCCGCTTCCTCACCCAGAAGCCGGTCCTCGTCCTGCTGAATGTGGGCGAGGCCGACCTTGCCGCCACTCCAGGTCTCGTGGCCGAGACCGCCGGCCGCTACCGCCATCGCCACGCCCTGGTGGATGCGCTCTCGGCCCGGATCGAGATGGAACTCGGCCAGCTGGAGCCCGACGAGGCCACCGTCTTCGCCGAGGAGCTGGGCATCCACGGCTCGAGCCTCGAGCGGGTGATCCACCTCTCCTACCGGCTGCTCGGGCTGATCTCCTTCCTGACTGCGGGACCCGAGGAGGTCCGGGCCTGGCCGATCCCCGACGGCTCGACCGCGGTCGATGCCGCGGCCGCGGTCCACTCCGACCTGGCGAAGGGGTTCATCCGGGCCGAGACGGTGCCCTACGAGGACCTTGTCGCTCTCGGCTCGGTCGCCGAGGCGCGCCGCCACGGCAGGCTTCGCTCGGAGGGCCGGACGTACCGGGTGCGCGACGGGGACGTCATCGAGATCCTCTTCAGCCGCTAGAGAGGCTGTCCGCGGTGGATGGCCGCTGACCGCGGGAGATGGCCCCGGCCCGGCCGGCCGGCAGGCCGCCGACGGCGGGGAGCGGCCTCAGTGGAGGCGCGTGCTCTCGTCGCGGTGGCCGCCCGGCTCGAGGTCGGCGAAGACGCCGCGGTAGTCCACTCCGGCGGTTCCCGTCGCCTCGAGCTCGTCCTCGCTGACGATGAGGTAGTTGGCGTCGTCCTCGGCCGAGACGTTCACCGCGGCCGTGATCCGGTCGTCGCTGACGTAGATGAAGTCGTGCTCGCGCTCGAGCTCGGCGGCGACGGCCTCGATCAGCGTATCCTCCGCGAAATCGTCGCCGATCCGGCGGCGAATCGCCTGGACGAGGTCGAAGAAGTCGTCCGGCGACATCTCGTCTTCGCGGGCCAGGATCACGTCGGAGTAGAGGTCGTCGTCGCCCTCGTGGAGCTCGTAGAAGTACACGCGCCCTCCCCGGCCGGTGCCGCCGTCGTGACGCACCCGGCCGCCCCAGTATACGGCCGGGCCGCCGGGCTCCTCGCCGAAGTGCTGCCCGCCGGGGCGGTGGATCTGGATCCCGGACCGGCCGGCGACGACGGTGCCAGCCCGTGCGTGGTCGTGGTCGGCTCGGCCAGCCGCGATCTCGAGCCGACCGATCCACGCGGCTGGCGCCTCGGCGGGGGCGTGTCGTACGCCGCGCTCACCCTGGCCCGCCTCGGCGTGCGGACCGGGGCGCTCGTCGGGGTTGACGCCGAGGCCGCCGGGGCATGGGAGCTGGACCTGCTCCGCGACGCCGGGGTGGAGGTCGTCCCGGTCCGGCTGAGGAAGGCTCCCGTCTTCGAGCTCCACCAGGCGGCGGACCACCGCGCCGTACGCTGCATCGAGCCCGGGCAGCCGATCCCGGTCGGGCTCGTGCCGCCGGCGTGGCGGCGGAGCCCGGCCTGGCTCTTCGCGCCGGTTGCGGACGAGCTGCCCGACGGCTGGGCGGCGATCCCGGCCGGCGCGCTCGTCGCCCTCGGCTGGCAGGGTCTGCTGCGGGACCTCGTGGCCGGGGAGACGATCGGCCGTCGCCCGCCGCGGCCGCGGCCGATCGTCGAGCGCGCCGACCTGGTGTCGGTGTCGGCCGGGGATCTGGTGCCCGGGCAGGAGCTGGCCGAGGTGCTCGCCCCGCTCCGGCCGGGTGCCCTGTGCACGATCACCTGCGGGGCGCGGGGTGGGCTCGCCCTCGTCGTTCGTCGTGACCGGCCGCGACCGCGGGCGTGCCGGTATCAGGCGCTGCCGGCGGTGGCGGTCGATGCCACCGGGGCCGGCGACACGTTCCTGGCGGCGCTGCTGGCGGCCCGGGCGATCCCCGCCCTGGCCGGGCAGGTGCCGCGCCTGGGCAGCGCGCTCCGCTTCGCCGCGGCGGTCGCGTCCATCCACGTCATGGGCCGCGGCCTGGCGGGCGTGCCGACCCTGGCGGTGGTCCGGCGGCGCCTCGGTCCTGCCGGGGGCGCCCCGTTGGTGGACGAGGGCCTCGCTCCCGATACCGCGCCGCGGGGCGACGATCCCGGTCCGGTCAGCCCGGGCGCCGGAGCCTGAGCCGGAGGCGGCGCCGCCGGAGAAGGAGGGCCGCTTCGGCCGCCGGGTCGGGCCGCCCGAGGAGCCTGTCCCGCTCGAGGATCCGCCGGGCGACCTCGGCCGCCGCCAGCGCCGTCCCCGGATCCGCCCGGTGGTGCTCGTGGAGCTTGGCGCACTCGACCCAGGCGCTGGCGGCGATCCCGCCACCGGTCGCGGCGAGCGCCTCCCAGGCCGCGAGCGCCTCGTCGACCCGGCCCAGGCGGCCGAGGGTTCGGGCGCGCTCGGCCCGGATCCGATCCCGGCCGACGAAGGCCGGGACCGCAAACCGGGCGTCGACGGGCCAGGCGGCCCAGCCGGGCGCCGGCGGCCGCCAGCCCGCGTCGGCCTCCTCCAGGCAGGCGAGGGCGTCGGCGTGGCGGCGTGCTCGCGTGTAGCCGCGAGCGAGGGCGAACAGGTCCCCCGGCGGCGCCGTCGCGCGGACGGCGGGGTCGCCATAGCGGGCGTCGAGGTGGACGAGCAGCCGGGCGAGCGAGCGGACGTCTTCCGCGTTGTGGTCCGCCACCGGGAGCAGCGGGTCGGCGGCCCCGCCGCGGACGAAGGCGAGGTAGCGCCCCGGGATCTCCGCGCCGGCCACGTCGCCGGCCCGGCGCACGCCGAGCAGCTCGCGCTCGACGGTCGCCAGCCGGGCGTCGCCGAGGCGGTGGCGGAAGAGACGCCGGACGTGGGGCAGCAGGTCGAGCATGCCGGCGTGGGCGGGAGCCGCCCGGCGAAGGAGGCGATAGCGGGTGACGAGCAGGGGCCAGTCGAAACCGCGTCCGTTGTACGTCACGAGCCAGGCGTCGGGCGGGATGGCTGCCTCGAGGGCCGCCAGGAGAGCGGGCTCGTCGGCGTGGTCCGGCAGGAGCAGCTGGAGCTGGCGGAAACGGTCGCCCTCCCACCAGCCGAGGCCGACGAGGAAGGCGACGGTACCGGCGGCCGTCCCGAGGCCGGTCGTCTCCGTGTCCAGGCAGACGAGCGGCACCTCGGGCGCCGGCTGCCCGGGGAGACGGGCGAGCCGCTCGCGCTCGAGCGGGAGGCGGACCGCTGGCGGCTCGCGGCGGACGACGCTCCCGAGCGGCGTCGCCAGCCACTCCCCGTCGACGGCGGCCGCCAGCCGCCCCGCCGGGGCGTCGGCCGGCGAGCGGGGCCCGGTCGGCCCGGAACAGAACGGCGGCGGGTGCTCCCGGGTGGCCCGGAACGCGGCCAGCCGCCGCTCGAGGGTTGCAGCGCTCACCCCGGCGGCCCCCAGGGGCGGAGGCCGGAATCCGCCGGGACGGCCGCCCCCAGGCCGCGGAGGAGACGCAGGGCAAGCGCCTTGCCGTCGAGGTCGGCCTCGCCCCCGGCCGGCCGGGGCCCGGTGCACGAGGGGCAGCCGGTCTCGCACGGGCAGGCCGCCACCAGCCCGGCTGCCCCGTCGACGAGGTCCGCGTGGCGCTCATAGAGCCGTGCCGCCAGGCCGACCCCGCCCGGCACCGCCTCGTAGAGGTAGATCGTGGGCGCCTCGCCATGGGGCGAGCGGACCTGGGTGACGAGGCCGAGGTCGCGCGGGTCGACCATGAGGAGGACGGCCGCAACCGCCTGGATGGCGCGGCCGACGCCGGCCAGGGCGACGTCGAGCTCGGCCCGGCGCCAGCCGAGCGCCGCCTGCTCGGCCGTGAGCCAGTAGGCCGTGGTCTGGAGCTCGATCTCGGGCAGGTGGACCCGGCCCCAGCCGATGTTCTCGTCGCTCACGAACTTCAGTTTCTTGAAGAGCGTGACCAGGCTGGCGACCATCACCTCGCCGTGCCGGCGGCTGCCGCCCGTCGCCTCGGACCGGGCAGCCTCCTCGAGCGGTTTGAGGGTCACCGCCCGGTCCGCCCGGGTGTAGTGGTCGACGTCAACCCGCCGCACGTACGCTTTCCGCTCGCCCCAGTCGAGGCGGTCGACGTGGAACTGGGCAGACTCGTGGAGGTAGATCGCGTCCTCGTGGACGAGCACCTGGGCGCTGAACAGGTCGAGCTCGCCGATCACCCGGGGTCGATCCGGTGTCGTGTCGATGATGACCACGTTCTCCTCGGCCGCGGTCCGGAGCGAGATCGCCGAGGCCGGGAAGTTCTCCGACGTCCAGTACCAGCGGCCGTCGGCCGCGCAGCGGACGTGACCATCCTCGGCCAGGAAGGCGAGGAGATCGTCGGCCGGGCCCGGGCCGAAGACCTCGCCGGCGGCGAACGGCAGCTCGAAGGCCGCCGCCCGCAGGTGGGCGAGCAGGAGATGGAGATTGTCGGGGTCCACCCGGGCTTCCTCGGGGTCGCGCTCGAGCAGGAACTCCGGGTGGTGGACGACGTACTGGTCGACCGGGGCCGCGGTCGCCACGAGGACGGCCACGCTCGGGTCACGGCGCCGGCCCGCGCGCCCGACCTGCTGCCAGGCGCCGGCGATCGACCCCGGGTAGCCGGCCAGGATGGCCACGTCGAGGCGGCCGATGTCTACCCCGAGCTCGAGCGCGTTCGTCGAGACGACGCCGAGGACCTCGCCCTCGCGGAGGCCTGCCTCGATTGAGCGTCGCTCCGTCGGCAGGTAGCCGCCCCGGTAGCCGCGGACGCGTGAGCGCGGACCGAACCCCTCGCGGAGCGTCTCGCGCAGGCCGGTGAGGAGGAGCTCGACCGAGGTCCGGGAGCGGCCGAAGACGATCGTCTGGCGCCCGGCGCGGATGAACGGCAGGGCCCAGCGCTGGGCGAGGGCCAGGGCCGAGCCGCGCGACCCGGAGGCGGCGTCGACGATCGGCGGGTCGACGAGGAGGAGGTGGCGGGGGCCCGACGGAGCGCCGTTGCGGTCGACCACGAGCGGGGCGCGCCCCGTGAGAGCGGTGGCCAGCTCGCCCGGGTTGGCGATCGTCGCCGAGCAGCTGACGATCACCGGCTCCGAGCCGTAGTGGCGGCAGAGCCGGAGCAGCCGGCGGAGAACGTTGGCGACGTGGCCGCCGAACAGGCCCCGGTAGGCGTGGAGCTCGTCGACGACGATGAACCTGAGCTGCTCGAAGAGCTGGAACCACTTCGTATGGTGCGGGAGGATGGCGCCGTGGAGCATGTCCGGGTTGGTGACGACCACCTGGCCGGCGGCCCGGATGGCAGACCGGATCGGCGCCGGCGTGTCGCCGTCGTAGGTGGCGGTGGAGACCGCCAGGCCGGCCGCCCCGGCCAGCCCCCGGAAGGCGGTCACCTGGTCCTGGCCGAGGGCCTTGGTCGGGAAGAGCCAGAGGGCGCGGGCGGACGGGTCCTCGGCGATCGCCTGGAGGACCGGCAGCTCGTAGCAGAGGCTCTTGCCCGAGGCGGTGGGCGTGACGACGCAGACGTCCCGGCCGCGCCGGATGGCTTCGATCGCCTCGCTCTGGTGAGCGTAGAGGGCGCCGATCCCCCGGCCGGCGAGCGCCGCCTGGATCCGTGGGTCGAGCCAGCCCGGGAGCGGCACGCTGACCGCCTCTCGTGCGGGGATCAGCTCATGGTGGACGACTCCGCGGGCGAGCGACGGCTCGGCCAGGAGCGCCTCGAGGACGGTCTCGACGTCAGCAGGCGCATAGGTGCGCACGATATCCTCCCCACTCGAACGCATGTTCTCATTCCGGGACAGGATAGCGGCCCTGTCCAGCGGCGGCTGGCCCGGCACTGGTCACGATTGCGCTCGCCCGTGCCACCTTGGGTGACACGGGGAGATGGCCGGCGCCGGGGAGCCCGCCGGGCCATGCGAGTGGATCGCGCGGGCCGGGTTGACGCGCTAGCTGCGCGCAGCTACCATCAACCCATGCCGCGGCCCCGGATCTCCGCCGCACTCCGCGCACCCGCCGGCACCCACGGCCGCCCGCCCGCCGACGCAGCGCCTCCGGCGGTTTGCCTGGACGGCCTCGGGATCGCCGGCCTGCGTTCGCGGCACGTGGCCGTGGTCACCATCGCCGTCATCGTCGTCTGGGTGCTCGTCACCTTCGCCGGCCAGGTGTCGGAGGCAGCCTCGGCAGCCGAGCGGACGGAGCAGATGCGGGCGGCGAACGCGGTCCTCGCGGGCCAGGTGCAGGCGCTCGAGCGGGAGCTGGACGTCGTGACCGGCTCGGCCTGGGTTGAGCAGCAGGCGCGGGCCTACCAGCTCGGCACGACCGACGAACGCGCCTTCCGCCTGGCCCCGGGCGCACCGTCGCTCGCGCCGGACGCCCCGGGCTCGCCCACGGTGCGGCTGGGCGCCGACGCCGAGCGGCAGGTCGGGCCGCTCGAGGCCTGGCTCGAGGTCATCTTCGGGCCCGCTCCCGGCGGCTGACCGGACGCCGCCGGCTGTCCGGCCACCGGTCGAGGTCCGCGGCGGGCTCGTGCCCCGGACCGCCCGCCGTGGGGCGCCCCCTAGGCGAGCGCGAGCGCCTCGGCGGCCGGCGTGCAGGGCAGCCCGTGTGCCTCGGCCACGGCGGCGTAGGTGATCCGGCCGCGGTGGACGTTGAGCCCGGCGCGCAGGTGCGGATCCTCCTCCATCGCTCGCCGCCAGCCCTTCCCGGCGAGGGCGAGGATGAAGGGCAAGGTGGCGTTGTTGAGGGCGAAGGTCGACGTCCGGGGGACCGCGCCGGGCATGTTGGCCACGCAGTAGTGGACGACGCCGTCGACGATGTAGGTCGGATCGGCGTGCGTCGTCGGGTGCGAGGTCTCGAAGCAGCCGCCCTGGTCGATGGAGACGTCGACCACGACCGCGCCGCGCTTCATCCGGCGGACCATGTCGGCGGTCACGAGCCGCGGGGCGGCCGCCCCGGGCATGAGCACCGCCCCGATGACGAGGTCGGCCGCCAGGACGTGCTCCTCGATCGCGTCGGCCGTGGCGTAGATCGTGTTCAGGGCGGGGCCGAACCAGAGGTCCAGCTCCTTGAGCCGCGGCAGCGACTTGTCGATCACCACCACGTCGGCCTCCAGGCCGAGCGCCATCCGGAGCGCGTTCGTGCCCACGACGCCGCCGCCGAGGACGACGACCCTGGCCGGCGGGACGCCGGGCACGCCGCCGAGCAGCATGCCCCGGCCGCCGCGGGTCTTCTCGAGGGCGCTCGCCCCGGCCTGGATCGACATCCGGCCGGCGACCTCGCTCATCGGGGCGAGGAGGGGCAGGCCGCCCCGGTCGTCGGTCACCGTCTCGTAGGCGATGCAGGTGGCACCGGAGCGGACGAGGGCCTCGGTCTGGGGCCGGTCCGGGGCGAGGTGGAGGTAGGTGAACAGGACCTGATCCTCGCGCAGAAGGGCGTACTCGGCAGGCTGCGGCTCCTTCACCTTGACGAGCAGCTCCGCCCGCTCGTAGATGCCGGCGGCGTCGGGCAGGACCTCCGCCCCGGCCGCCCGGTAGCGGTCGTCATCGAGGTCGATCTCGGCGCCGGCCCCGGCCTCGACGAAGATGCTGTGACCGTGGCGGGCGAGCTCCCGGACGGAGCTGGGGCTCAGCCCGACCCGGTACTCGTTGTTCTTGATCTCCCTGGGGACCCCGATGCGCATCGCCGTCCCTGCTCCTCGCGCTGCTGATCCCACCGCCCGATCCACCCCGTCGACACCCACCGCACCGACGGCCCCGGGCCCAGGGCGACGATAGCGGGACCGGGGTGACGTCCGCCTGTGCCGATCCTCCCCGCGCCGGGTGCCGGTCGGCCGGACCGCGGACCCGTCCGGCCGCTTCAACGGAACAGTGTCGCCAGCCATGGCCAGCGCGAGGCCGACGGGGCACGGTCGTCGGCCCAGGCTGCGACCTCGCGGATCGGGCCCGCCACCTCCCGGCGGTAGTGGGTGACGAGGGCCTCGGCCGCGGGGCGCCAGGCCGAATCGAGCGAGGTGGCCGGGGGGCGGCGGGTCCTGTCGAGGGCAGCGGGGCGGTCGGCTTCTCGAGGGACGGCCGCGGGCGGCGGGGCTGCGGGTGGTCGCGGCAGAGGAGCCAGGAACCGGACGATGAACGGGCTCCCGCGGATGATCCGCTGAGCCCCGCCGATCACCACCGGCACGACCGGCGCCCCGGCCGCACGGGCGATCCAGGCAAAGCCGCCGGCGATCTCCCGGGTGCGATCCGGCGGGCTGGGGGCGCCGCGCTCGACGAACAGGGCCAGCACCGCTCCGCGGCTCAGCACCTCACCGGCGGCCTCGACATGGCTGGCCAGGGCGGCTGGACCGGCCCCGGGCATGATCGGGATGACCCCGAGGCGGGGCAGGAGCAGGCGGCGCCACCACGACCGGACGAGGGTCGGCCCATCGCCGAGCCACACCAGGCGGGGCGCATCGGCCGGCCAGGCCACGACCAGCAGGAGCGGGTCCACCCAGGCCCGGTGCGGTGCCCCGGCCAGAATCCAGCCCCCGGCGATCCGCCCGTCGGTGCCCCGGGGCAGGTGGTTGAGGCCCTGGACGGCGATACGGAAGCCGCACAGCCAGGCGCCCGCCCGGAGCGCGACCCGGATCAAACCCATCAGTCGCGAAGGCCGGGCGTCGATCCGGGTCAGCGCTCCCCCGAACGGCTCCGGGTCGGAGTTGCACGCGCTCACGTGGATCCGACGCGCGGCGGGCCCGTCCGTTGCGCGAAGGTCGAGGCCGGCGGGGGCCGTGGCCGCGACCGGGGGTGACCGCACCCTGCGCCGCGGTCCGACGGTCCGACCTCCCGCTCTTGCGGCCCGGTCCACCGCCACCCGGCGTGCAGACCAGGAGGAGCGGCGCAGCCGGCCCGCGATGCACCTGTGACTCAGCAGAGGAACGACGCCGCACGGAACCTGCCCCGGAGGCGCCGGATCCAGCGTGGCGGCCCGGGGTTTCGTGGTCCGGACTGCGAGGCCTGAGTCACTGGTGACTCCGGGCGGTCGGATCGGATCAGGCGGCGCCGGTCGCCCGGCGGCGCCAGCAAACCGCGGCGCCGGCCGCGCCGGGTCATCGAGGAGTGACTGCCGCGCCCCGTCACCGGGGAGTGCCGCCTGCGCCCGGTGCGCGCCCCGTCAGCGGAGCGTTCCGACCCCGGTC
>Ga0315268_10003947_pt1 | contig 16191 bp, 16 predicted proteins | sample C1_top_MG_FD_204535 | JGI IMG/M metagenome (GOLD analysis project Ga0315268, IMG submission 204535) | Sediment microbial communities from Yellowstone Lake, YNP, Wyoming, USA - C1_top | ecosystem: Environmental > Aquatic > Freshwater > Lake > Sediment | place: USA: Wyoming | collected 2017-08-01
GCCAAGGGCAAACTCCTCCAATGATCACGACCAGACACGGCAATGTAGTGGAGACCTTTTAAGCGCGGTCACGAGCTTACAGGGCTTTACGAGTCACTACGCTCCCGCTTGAGAAAGGCGGGTTAGAGCTGTGGCCAATCTCCCAAGCAATTTGCTCGTCCGTTGCGCCTTGACTCCTCCTCACGAGCACGAAAAAAGCACGCATGCCGTGGCTAGTCAACTTTCTCTTCAATTTTGGCGTCATACGGAGTAGCGCATGGGCCAATGCACCTTTGTCGACGACACCGCCGCAATGACTGGGGAAAAACCATGGCGAGTCGGGATAGTAATTTTCTTTCCACGATGCATGAGCCTTCAACAGCGCCTGTAGGCCGTCGTGGGCGTTCGCGTATGGGTTCGTGCCGTGTTGACCTTTGCAGCGCCATACGTTGAGGTATTTTCCGTCCTGGGTCAGAGTTCCAAAATGGTCCTTTCCCCACTGTAACACTTCGATGGTACGCAGCCCTGTATAGGCCTCGCTGAGCATCTGGAAACCCAAGACAACACTGTGGGGGTGTTGGAACAACAGGCTGGTCGCCTCGTGGAGTTCGTGGGCATCGTGGGGTGAGAATTCCCGGCAGTGTTTGACCGAAGTGCTCTTTTGATATTTTGGCCGGTCGGCCAGGGGATTGACCCGGATTAAGCCCCTTCGTTTCGCGTATTTGAAGACGTTATTCAGGGTGTTCAGTTCCCGGTCGGTGGTGCGTCGCCCTTCTCCTTGTTTCAAGTTAGCTGGTTTCGTCCTCCACTCGAAATACGAGTCGCATACCAGGTCCGATACGTCTTGAACCCGAATCTCCGACCAGAATTTGCGAAGCATCACGCAGTGGCGCTTTTCATCGGCTTCGGTCTTTGGTGGTCGCGTTTCAAGGTTTTCATCCAGGAAGCCGTCGGCCTCGTAACGGCCAATGTTGTCGCCAACTTTGAGTTTGTTCTCGGCTACATGACCATTTCGGGTGCACAGAGCCAAGTACCGCTCCTTTGCAATTTTGAGGTTTTGGGTTTTCAGGCTTCGGTGCGTACGTTTTCCGCTTGGCAGAAGGGGACGGTAATAATACGTGCCGGTCGGCCTGTACCTGTAAATTCCATCGGCGGCCAATTCCCAAAGCTCGGAATACCCGGGCTTGGGCGCGGTGGAAAAGTCTACTTCGAGGATTTGTGCTTCGGCTGCAACCTGAGCGGAGGCTGTCTTCATGTGCTGTATTGATTATAGGTTCAACACAGCACCCTTTGGTGTCGGCAACGCGCCTTTGCCCGGAAATCCGTGGCACAAAATCTGGCACAACGGGGCCAGAAGTGGCGCGCCCGCTGGGATTCGAACCCAGGACCACCTGCTTAGAAGGCAGATGCTCTATCCAACTGAGCTACGGGCGCCGCCAAAGAGACTTTACCGGCCACACTCAGGTCGTGCAAGCGCGGTGGTGGACAGGCTGCAAGCTTGCGCCACTTCAAAAATCCTTTTCTTTCCCAGGCCGTTGGCATCTAATTCTCCGAACGTAATTCCCATCACCCGGCACATGAAACTTTCGGTCAAACCCGGCAGCCTGATGCTCGCGCTCGTCGCGGTCGCGGGGTGCAACGGTTGCAATAGACATAATCCGGCCGGCGCCTTGGATGCTTCCGGCGCGGCCACCAACGCCGCTTCCGCGCAACCTTCACTCGAAGCCATGCTCCCGAAACAACCTCAGCCGAAGCTGCCGACGATCAAAGTCTGGGTCGGCGCGGAAGAACTGATCACGGAAATGGCGCTCACCGGCGAGCAACAGATGACCGGCATGATGTGGCGCACCAACATGCCCGAGAACACCGCGATGATCTTTGCTCATCCCACGCCGCGCCAGGCCGGCTACTGGATGAAGAACTGTTACGTGCCGCTCTCCATTGCCTACATTGATACCGACGGCATCATCCTTGAAATTCACGACATGAAACCGCACGACACCAACTCCGTCGTTTCGGCTTCAACCAACGTCCGTTTCGCGCTGGAAACCCCGCAAGGTTGGTTTCAACGGCACAACGTGAATCCCGGCGCCGTGGTGCGAACGGAGCGCGGGACGTTGCGGGACACTTTCTTCCGCCAGCGCTGAATCTGGTTAACGGAGTTCAATCCGCATGCGGTAGAACTGTGCAACCCCGGATGCGGTGACAGGAAAGTTCACGGATTGATTCGTTCCGAGGATGGCAATGAAATCGGGGATGCTTTCCCAATTGCCGGATGCCAACCCCGCTCGCCCTTCCAACGTGTAGTAACGATTGAGACCCGCGTAGCCCGGGCCGTCGGCGCGCAACGCCGTGAACGAAATGACAGGTTGCCCGTCGGAAAGCGCGATGCTCAAGTCTGGCAAGCTCGCGCTGTTTGTGGGATTTGTGCCGGCAACGTATTCAGCTCGATCGGCAACCCCGTCGCCGTCCGTGTCCGTTGCCGCCCCGGAGTTCAGGTTGCCGAAGTACGCCAGCTCCCAGGCATCGGCCATGCCGTCGCAATCAGCGTCACCCGAGAAGTCCGTGGCCGCGACTTGCAGTGGCATCAGGGCTTGCTGTCGCCGCAGCGCCGCGGTAGCGACGGTCTGACCGGGGGCGTCGTAGTAATCAATGCGCGTGACCGTCAGATGATTTGCCGCACCGCGGAGAGGATCAGTGTTGGGGATGGCTTGGTTGATCCAGATGCCACTGGTGCCGTATTCGAACGCATCGCCCGTGCATTGCGTGACTGACGGAGTGCTGTCGTCCGAATAGTACGAAGTGTAGGAAAACGGCGTGATGTCCGTAAGCACGCTGCTGACCGTGATCACCGAGCCTTGCGCACCCGTCGCCATTTCCCAGGTGATCGCCCCGTTTGTCACTGTGTCGGGCACGCCGTTGATGGTGACACCGTTTGTGTTCAGGCTGTTGAAATAAACCATGCCCGTGGCGTTCGTGCTGTAGTCGTAGAGGTCCGTCACACCTGAAATCGGATGCACGCGCAAATAGGTGACAAGGTCCTGCCGTCGTTCGTAAAAGAAATGGTCGCGCTGGGTCAGTGGCCCACTGTTCGCGCCCAGGTACGAGCGGATCGCCCGGACTGGCCCGTCCTTGTTGGCAATGAACGCGCCTTCGCCGGCGCTGAAAGTGTTCTCCGTGCGCCCGCAGTTTCCCGGGGCGAACATGTTTTTGTGCCGGTCCAGAATATCCGCGCCGCTCGCGCCGCTGGCATAGATATTTAACTCGTCCCGAATCCAGCGGTCGGAGAAGTGGGTGCGATACCACGCGTTGGTCACGTAGCTGTTCTCCGGGTTCGGACCGGTCCAGATGTTGTAGTTGGCGGGATACGTGCCGGCGAGGAGTGTGAACTGGTATTTCACGTAATCCTTTCCCGCCGCCGGATTCAGGGAGCCATCGCTGCGGAAGAGATACAGGTAGCTCACGCCGTTGGTGAGCGGGTCAGTGATCGTGAGTTCCACGGGGTTGTTAGTAAGCGTACCGGCGGGAAAACAGGCGTTGGCTGGCGCGCGGTCGCCCGTGTCCTGCACCATGAAGACCAGTTCGTCGTCAGCGTCGAACAACGTATTCGTATCCGCGCCCGTGTAGGTGCCAGCATCGGCGTAAACCAACGCGGTGATGCCCGTCGCCGCGCCGCCGTAAATGACGCCAAAGTCCGCCCACTTCCGCTCGTCCACTTGCACCGGCACCTGTTCCCAGCCAGCATGATAGCGAAAGGCCACTACGTTTGACGGCGTCACGGACAGGAGTGCAGGCAGGCTCTGTCCATTGATGACCACCGGATCAAACGGACGGTCGAGAGTGTTGAGCTGCGCCGGGCTGGAAGTGGCAAGCGCAAGCGTGGTAAGGGAAATGACATTCAGACGCCGGAACAGATTTGACTCGTTCACACCAATAAAATTGCGTCCGGCGCATCCAATTGTCCAGCAGAAGGACCGGGCCTCCAGCTCAACGATTTAACGATTTAACGATTCACGTCCCGCCGCTATGCTCACCCCATGATTTCGCATTCCAAATCTGACGCTCTCTTCGCCGAGGCGCTCAAATACATTCCTGGCGGCGTCAATTCTCCGGTGCGCGCTTTTCGCGCGGTGGGCGGGAAACCATTTTTCGTCAACAGGGCCAAGGGCTGCCGGGTGTGGGACGTGGATGGCAACGAATACATTGATTACGTCGGCACGTGGGGGCCGGCCATCCTCGGTCACGCGCATCCGAAAATCATTTCCGCCGTCAAGGCTGCCGCCGATCACGGCACGAGTTTCGGCATCTCTAATCCCGCCGAGGTCACGATGGCCAAGCTCATTTGCTCGCTCGTGCCCAGCGTGCAAAAGGTGCGCATGACCAATTCCGGCACGGAAGCCTGCATGAGCGCCATCCGCCTTGCGCGCGGCTTCACCAAGCGCGACAAAATCATCAAGTTCGACGGCTGTTACCATGGCCACGTGGATTCACTTCTGGTCAAGGCCGGTTCGGGCGCGCTCACGTTCGGCCACCCGGACAGCGCCGGCGTACCCGCCGCGTTCACGCAACACACGATTGTCCTGCCGTTCAACGACGTCGAAACGGTGAAGGCCGCGTTCGCCGCGAACAAAAATCAAATCGCCGGAATCATCGTTGAACCCGTGCCGGGCAATGCGGGATTGTATCTGCCCAAGCCGGGCTATCTGGAATTTCTGCGCGAGATCACGCAGGAAAACGGCGCGCTGCTGATTTTCGACGAAGTGATGACTGGCTTCCGTCTCGCGCCCGGCGGCGCGCAGGAGCGCTTCGGCATCAAGCCGGACTTGTCGTGCTTCGGCAAAATAATCGGTGGCGGATTGCCGGTGGGCGCGTTCGGCGGGCGCGCAGACATCATGGATTACCTCGCGCCACTCGGTCCGGTCTATCAGGCGGGAACGCTAAGCGGCAATCCGCTGGCGATGGCCGCGGGCATTGCGGCGTTGGAAGAATTGATGGTAGGGCGCGGTGTCCCTACCGCGCCGCGGCGGGCAGTGGACTGCCCGCCCTACCAAAGATTGGAACAACTCGGCGCGCAATTGGAAGCCGGGATGAAGGACGCTGCGAAATCCGCCGGCGTGCCGGTGACCTTCAACCGCTGCGGCTCAATGTTCTGCGGCTACTTCACCAGCGAACCGGTCTGGAATCTCGCCGACGCGACGAAAAGTGACCGCGAGCGTTTCAAGAAATTCTTCCACGGCATGTTGGACGCGGGCGTCTATCTCGCCCCGTCGCAATTCGAAGCCGGCTTCCTCTCCACCGCGCATAGCGAAACCGACATCGAGAAGACCGTGAGCGCGGCGGCGAAGGTGATGAAGCAATTATGAACAGAACCGCGCGTAGAATGCGAATGGCTCTCATCACTTGCACGGCAGGATGGACCATGCTGTTGAATCCTGCCTTAGCTCAGTCTGCCCCGCAGGAAACCAACACACCATCTGCCAAACTCACCATTCCCTACGTGCCCACCCGGCACGATGTTGTCAAAGACCTGCTATGGCTGGCTGGCGTTGGAACGAACGATGTGGTTTACGATTTGGGGTCCGGAGATGGAAGGATTGCGATCGCAGCTGTTCGCGACTGCGGCGTGCGCAAGGCTGTAGGGATTGAAATTGACCCACAGCGGATTCGTGAAAGCAAGGAGAACGCAGTGAAAGCGGGGGTAACTCGGCGCGTCGAATTCATCCAAGGTGATTTATTCACTAACGATTTCAGTCAAGCAAGTGTGGTCGTCCTGTATTTGAGTCATTTGGCCAATCTGGACCTGCGCTCAAAAATCATCCAAAACCTGAAACCTGGCACGCGGGTTTTGTCACATCAGTTTGGCATGGGTGAGTGGCCACCGGATAAGGAACTGCACGTGAGAATGCGTCACCTAGGGATGGCTGGCAGGATTTACAATCCATTTCGCAAAAACCCGCACGTGCCGGATTTTGATTCTCACTACGATATATGGCCGGATACAGGCAGCACGATTTCCATGTGGATCGTACCCGCCCCGGTTGCCGGCGTCTGGCGGGGAAAAATTTCCCTGCCGAACGGAGAGCGGGAATTCAAGCTGGTGCTGCACCAGCGTTTGTCCGAACTGACCGGCATATTTCAAATGCAAGCCGCAACAAACTGCGAAGGCAATGTGAAAGCCGAGTTGTGGGGAGACCTATTGCGATTTGAATGCAATCCGACCGGTGGGTCGCGTTTAGAATGCCCTCTGATGTTTGATGGCCACGTTCACGGGGACATCATGAACGGCAGGCTGGCGATCTTTGAGCACAACCAGATTCGTGAGTATCAGTGGGAAGGGCATCGTGCCAAAGCCGATTTCAGCGGCACTTTGGAATGGGCCGGCCCGGTGGGTGAGCGCCCGGTGCGATTGAAAATTGAGCAACGCGATAGGAAATGGGTCGGAACGTACGCCGACCCTGGATGGCCCAGTGACTTTTCGTACGAGATGGAGACGTCCGTCACCGATTTCTACGATTTCGGGGGCGGGTTCTATTTTACATATCTCATCGGACGGTCGAATCACCGACGAGGTGGGGGATACAGTCTCTCGGGTGACCCATACAACACTGGTTGGTTGATCGGCGAAGCAATCATTGATGGTGGGGAAATTAAAGGAACCGTTTCATTTTATCCTTACTTTCAGGGGCAGCTGGGCACAAACAGTACGGTTAAAAGTGGGCCGCTCGACTGGCACCCGAAACGCACGGCGCCATGATTTGCTCCCTTCCTTGCAGTTCTTTACAGTAATTTGAACATGCGCATCCTCGCCCTTGACCACGGAACGAAACGCATCGGCGTCGCGGTGAGCGACGAGATGAAGATGATTGCCACGCCGTTGGAATACATTCTCGCCGAGCCGTTCGCGGGTTTTCTGGCGCGGCTCAAGGAAATCATCCGCGAGAAGGAAGTCGAGTTGATCCTCATCGGGATGCCGCGCAACATGGACGGCAGTTACGGCCCGGCGGCGCTCAAGGTGCAGGAGTTCGTGGCGGTGTTGAAGGACGCGGTCGCCATTCCCATCAAGACGCTGGACGAACGGCTCACGACGGTGCAGGCGCAGCGGTTCTTGATTCAAGGCAACGTCCGCCGCGACAAACGCAAAGAGAAGGTGGACAAGACGGCGGCGGCGATTTTGTTGCAGAGCTACTTGGACAGCTTCCCGTAAAGTTTGCCACCGAGACACAGAGACACAGAGACAAGGACGCAGAGAAAACTATTTTCTCATCCCGGTGTCTCTGCGACTCTGTGGCTAAAGAATGTCTGGCTCGCTTAAATTCAAACTCACCATCGCCTACGACGGCACGGCGTATCAGGGCTGGCAGGTGCAAAAGACCGGCACGGGTGTGCAGGAAAAAGTCGAGGTGGCGCTGGCAAAGTTGTTTCCCAGCAACCCGCGCCTCCACAGTTCCAGCCGCACGGACACGGGCGTCCACGCGCTTGGTATGGTGGCGCATTTCGAAATTCCGCGTGCCGAGTGCAAACTACCGATGCGCCAACTCGCGCTGGCGGTCAACGCATGGTTGCCGAAAGATATCCGCGTGATTTCGGCGGCGCGTGCGCCGAAAAAATTCCACGCCCGGTTCGACGCCACCGGCAAGCAGTATCGCTACTTCGTCTGGAATCATCAGGCGATGAACCCGCTCCTTCGGCACACGGCGTGGCACGTGCCGCGCCCGCTCGATCTGGCAGCGATGCGCTCGGCGGCGCGACGGTTTCCCGGCCGGCACGATTTCAAATCGTTCGCCGGCACTCGCAATTACGAGATGGAATCCACCGTGCGCCGGTTGACGCGTTGCGACTTGAAGAAGAACGGTCCGCTGCTGACGTTCTTTATCGAGGGCGACGGCTTTCTTTACAAAATGTGTCGCGGCATCGTGGGGACGCTAATTCAAGTCGGACAGGGAAAAATCGCGGCGCAAGACATCAAAAAAATTTTGGCGCATCGCGACCGTCGCGTAGCCGGCATGACGGCGCCGGCGCATGGACTGGTGCTATGGAAAGTGTTTTATCCAACCGGAAGTAGGAGACAACGTGAGGAGTCTCAAACTTCTGGAAGAAGCCCCATGGCAGGTTTTGAAAGTTAGAGACTCGTCACCTCGTCTCCTACCGATGAACATCGTCTTGGTCGAACCGGAAATCCCGCCGAACACGGGCAACGTGGCGCGGCTTTGCGCGGCGACCCGCACGACGCTCCACCTCATCGAACCGTTCGGCTTCAAGCTCGACGACGCACAGCTCAAACGCGCCGGTATGGATTACTGGCAACAGGTCGAATGGCATCGCTGGAAGAAATGGACAACGTTCGAGTCGGCTCACAGAGCCGACGCTACAAAGTTTTGGTTCATCGAGTCCGGCGGGCCGAAACTTTACACCGAAGCGAAGTTTGCGGCGGGTGACTATCTCGTGTTCGGTCGCGAGACGGCGGGCCTGCCGAAGCAGTTGCTCGAACAGAATCGCGAACATTGGCTGCGGATTCCGATGTTCAACGACAAATCGCGTTCGTTGAATTTGTCCAATTGCGCGGCTCTGGTCTTGTTTGAGGCATTGAGGCAACAAGGTTTTCGCAGCGAGATTTGACGGGCTGTCCGCAACGTACCCGATATGTCGTACGGGGTATTTTCGATTGACAGGACACTATATCAGTCTATGCTCACGAGCAAGAAGACCATCCGTTATTATGAAACCCATCCGATTTGCCATCATTTTTGGAGCGCTCGTGTTCTCGCTCGTATTAAGCGCTGGGGCGTTAACCTTCGACGATCTCATTGGGGCCTACATCTGCAAGCGCACCGAAACCACACCGACAGGTGTGATTCGCTACGACGAGGTTGAGGTCTACGAAACCGATGGAACGGTGACCAGTTACATTTTTAGCGACGGCGTGTTTATTCAAGCCATTAAAGGCTCGCTGGAGTTAACAGAGACTGGACGATTCTCTGCGAGCTTCCCCGGGGGAGATATCACGCTTCACGGCAATCATCTGGAAGTAACAGCCCAATTCCCGGAGGTCGGAACAACGGTCCACATTGAAGGTCACCGCTCCGATAAGTTGCCTCACTGGTTGCGGTAGTGCTTGAGTCCAAGCGGTGCTTTCTACTATAATTCCGCCACGGTCAGGCGCTTGGCGCAGTGGTAGCGCAGCAGCTTTACACGCTGTGGGTCGGGGGTTCGAATCCCTCAGCGCCTACCAACCTTCGCCCGCCGGGCAGCAAGGGTGAAGGCTGTCGCGCCGAAGCGCACAGCGCAAAGGCGGACTGGTGCGATGTCGGTCGGGCGGGCTTCGGCTCGGCAAGCCAATCCACTTTGCAACTATGAAATTTTCCTACGTGTACATCCTCCAGAGCGAATCGGATCCAAGGCGCTTCTATTCCGGCCTCACTGACGATCTTCGCGCCCGGCTCAAAAAACACAACGCCGGTGAGGTGATCCACACAGCGAAATGGAAACCCTGGCGTATCAAGACGGCTCTTGCTTTTAGCGACCGGCAACGCGCGGCGGATTTTGAGCGCTATTTGAAATCGGCTTCGGGACGGGCATTTGCCAAAAAACGCTTGTGAACCTTCGCCAGGAGGCTGCGGCGAGGAAGCCGGCCAGGCATCACCCCGCCGCCTGCTTCGCAATCGCAGCCAGTTCCACCACCATGCCCTCGCGCGCTGCGTCCACTTGCAATGACGCCTTTTGGGCGGCGACCAGCTTGCGCGCATGGGCCAGCATGCTTTCCACTTTGGTGTCGTCGTGGTCGGGGTCGTGGTGAAAGAGGAAAAGTTTTTTGACGCCGGCTTTGAGCGCCAGCGTAACCGCGTAATCCACATAACCGTGCCCCCAGCCGACGTGGCTTTTGTATTCTTCGGCATCGAATTGCGAGTCGAGGATGAGCGCGTCCACGCCGCGGATGAATCCGACCATCTTTTCTTCCTGCGCGAGGGCGTAATCGAGCGCGGCCTTGCCATCGGCTTTCGGAACGGGCAACGGTTTATGCAGCCGCGTGTGCGGTTCGTTGTCCGGAAAAAATGCCACGGACCCGTCATCGGTGAAAATCCGGTAGCCGACGCAAATGCCGGGGTGATTGGCGAACCAGGCCTGCACGCGCACGGAGCCGACCCTGAATTCCAACTCCTTGAGCTCCTCGATTTGAACGTTGCCGGGCAATTCGTCGAAAAGCACCGGGAAATACGGGCTTTCCATCTGACCGGACAGGACGTTGACAAGGCTTTTGCGCGCGCCCTCGTAACCCAAGATGCGCAGACGGCATTGTGGCTCGTAAATCGGCCGGAAAAACGGAAGGCCTTGAATGTGGTCCCAATGCGTATGCGTGAGCAGCAACGTCAGGTTGAACGGCCGGTCTTTGAATTCCGTCATCAACTCGCGTCCGAGCGGACGCAAGCCCGTCCCCGCGTCGAGAATGATGATTTCGCCGCCGGCGCGCACTTCGAGGCACGACGTGTTGCCGCCATAGCGCACCGTGCCGGGGCCGGGCGACGGAATCGAGCCGCGCACGCCCCAAAATTTGAACCGCGCGGGCGAGGTCGCGCGATGTTTGGAATCCTCGTCAATGATCGGGGCGGTTTTCATCAAGGGCGTGCTGTGCTGTCAGGGCGCATCCTAGGCAGATAGGTGGTAAAATAAAACCCAAAAACGAGTCGGGATTTTGACTGCTCTGCGCTCAAACCGCCCCAAAATAATGCGTTTTTTCACCCGGCGCAAGCAGGGTGACGCAGGTAGGAGTGCCGGGCTCCGCGTAAAAACTTGAACGCGCCGCCTTCCGGCCTACCTTTTTCACAACCTGAGCCATGCCACCCGACGCGCCTCAAAATCAAACCGTCATCATCACCGGTCTGTCGAATCGCGAGTTCCTGGAACGCCACGCGCAACCGGGGCGCGTGGGGCTGTCTGTTGGCGAGACGCTGGTGGACAAGATGATTTGCCGCGCCGAACGCCATCTGGACGAACAGGAACGTTGGGGCACATGGTCGCACGCGTTCATCTTCGAGGGCGTGCGCGCGGACGGCCACCATTGGGTAATCGAATCCGACCTGCAATTTCTCCGGAAACACATCCAACTGGGCGTCCAGGAAAACCGGATCACCAAGTATTTCGACGAGGAACTTTACACGACGCTGGCCGTGTTGGATTTCGGTTTATCGGAGACGCAAACCGCCAACCTGCTTCGCGAAGGGCTGGAACTGGTCGCAACGCGCGCCCGTTACTCGTTGCGTGAACTGGTCGGCACGCTCATCGCCTTGCGGCATCCGTGCCTGCGCGGTCGGGAGAACCTCCTGTCGCGCGAGCGCTCGCTGTTTTGCTCGGCGTTCGTGCAGAATCTTTTCCTCAAGACGGGTCTCGACCTTGCGCCCGGGGTGGACCAGAAGCACACGACGCCGGAGGACATTTTCCGCACACCTGTTCCGCATGTCACCTATCTGCTCCAGCGCGAACCGGCGTGCGGCAAACTTGACGAATTGAAAACGAGGTTGCGACGCCAGGTTCGGGCGCGCATCGGTCACCTCAAGCGGCGCGTGGGACATCACTGAAGTCCCACGCCGACGATTTCAGCGCGGCCACGCTTTCACCAATTCCGGGAACTGACAGTTTTCGCAGATCGCGTTCGAGTGGTCGCAAAAATCCCGGACGATTTGCATCAAACCCTGTTGCTCCGCCGCGCCGTTCAAGGCGCGACGCGATGCGCTACCGAGCAGACGCTGCCGCGCCAGCCGCAGCACCGCGTTGTCCTCCGCGGATGGCCACACAAAATAGCGGCGTTCGATTTCGTCCCGCAAAGCGAGGCTCTTTCCTTTCGCTGCGCGGGCCCAGAGCCACGGCAGGATCGCGTTCACGGCGAGGTCGGTGGCGCGCGTGGCGCCCAACAGCGGCTGCGGTTTTTTCAAGCGCGCCGAGCGAAACGTCAAGTGCCACGACCAAAACTCGTCACTCGCGACTTGCAAAACTTTCAGTAGGGAATCGCGCAGTTCATTGTCCAACAATTCGGTGCCGCACCAGCGTTCCAGCTTCGCTGGCAGGCCTCCCGCCGCCAGCCAATGGGCGGCGAGCGCGAGCCGGCGTTGCGGATGGTTGGCTGGGCGCAAACCGTGAAATTTCCACACGGCGCGCGGCAACGTGCAATCCGCGAGCTCATCGCGCTCGCGCCACCAGCAATCCCATACGCGGCGCAAGTAGCCGTCGCCGCCCGCTTGGGCGCGAGTCAGTTCGGCGGGCAGCAATCCACTCAAGCCCAGCAGTCGCGCCTGCATGGCAAGCGGCGACGTTTCACCTCGCTCCCAACGTTCGCGTTTTTCGGCGAGGCAGTGCATCGGCCAGATATTGTGCTTGTAGCCAAGCGCGCGGAACAAACCTTCCCACAGTGCTTGGTCCCAACCCGAATGCCGGGCGCGCGCCTGAAGTTGCGCTGCCTTGGCCTCGAAACGCACCCGCGCCGCTTCGCGCAGCAACGCCGTCCGCGATTGGTCCGCCAGCTCGCGCAACGGCGCGGAGCACTTGCCGCGCAGATTTTCCGACAGCGACTTTGTCGGTTCGCGCTCCAGCCACAGACTCAACTCGCCGAGCGGCGCATCCAGCGAGTTTCGCAACGTCAAAATCCGCGGAGCATTCGCCACCGCGTGCTCGGCGTCCCAAACGACGTGGAGGAAAACGTTTTGGAACGCTGGATTGCGGTCATGGCCGTGCGCGCGCCATCCGCCGGCGCGGATGTCCACTTCCACGTCACCCGAACACGGCGCGGCATCTCCGATTTGCACGACCGCGCCACGAAAATCCGGTCCACCCTCGACGCTGCCGAAACCCGGATGAAGCACGCGCACCGTTTCACCGTCCAACGTCTTCAGTTGGTCGCGGTGCAAACGCTGATGCTGCCAGATGGCTTGCAGAAGACGTTCAGGCGGCGAGTTGTCGTCGTCGCGCAGCACGCCGGCCACGCCGGCGCGCAAGCGCCATTGGGCATAAAAGTTGGTGGAAGTAATGGACACTTGGGATTGCTTTTGCGCGGATGCCTCTGCAAAGTCAAGCTCTGGACGCGGGGCACAAGACGAAAAGACGGAACGAAAGCCGCCTTTGCCGTTCGTCCCGTTCTTGATTTTACGTCGTTTTCGAGGACGAGGAAGATGCTGGTCCGTCCTTTGCCATGAAGAAAAACAACATTTTAAATCTGCTGTTGATCTTGGTAGCTCTGATGGCGACGTCTTGCCATCCTGGAGTTGTAATTGCCCTGCAAAATAATAGCGGCCAAGACTTGGTTGTTGTGGGCTTGAACCACAATCTTGAGGAGACCAAAGAAACAGTCGGGAAGAATCGTGTAATCACCATAGGGGTGTTTTACGAACTCAGGGTTGAGCACAAGAATGGAGAGTGGAATTATGATTCGAAGCCCATCTCGCCGGAATTTCAAAAGAAGAAGAATTTTAACGTCTCGGTCATCGGACTTCAGATTGAAAAGGACGGCGCCATTTATGTGCTGTCGCCGGGCACTAAAGGTCCAGTTTCGAGTTTACCGCCACAGCCTGACGGCTATCCCTTAGTACCGAGGGCGAGATAGAAGCGAAGATTGAACGAATCCAAATGCGATTCTGCCTGTTGATATGAATGTGAAACTACATCACAGAATTTCTTTTTTGCATCGGCTGGCGAGCTTTGCCTTAGCCAGCTGCTTGGTATCTGGATTTTCCCCTTTGCCCGCGCTGGCGACGACGATTGGAGCCGACATCCGCCGCGACGCCGCAGTCGAGGCGACTGAGAAGGTCATGCCCTGCGTCGTGAATATTGCCACCGCCACGATTGTTGAGGTGCCCGATTTTTATCAGGAACTGCTGCGCCAGTTTTACGGCCAGCAAACGCCCGCCCAGCGCCAGGAGAAGCTCTACGAGATTGGTTCTGGCGTGATCATTGACGAAGAGGGTTACGTGCTCACGAATCTGCACGTATTGCGCCGCGCTTCACGAGTGCAGGTGAAACTCTGGGACGGTCGCGTGTATGACGCCGACCCGATCGTGGCTACCACGCAAAAAGATGTGGCGCTGCTGAAACTGCGCGCCAAGCCGGGTGAAAAGTTCAAAGCCATCAGGTTTGCCAAGGACGACGACCTTCTGCTCGGCGAAACCGTGCTGGCGTTGGGCAATCCGTATGGACTCGGCGGCTCGGTGTCGCGCGGCATTTTGAGTTCAAAGAACCGCCGGCCTGCTTCCGGCAACGAGCCGCTCGACTTTCCGGACTGGCTGCAAACAGACGCCGCGATCAACCCTGGCAACAGCGGCGGCCCGCTCATCAACTTGCGCGGTGAACTCATCGGCATCAATGTGGCCGTGGTCCGGGAAGGGCAGGGCATGGGCGTGGGGTTTGCCATCCCGGCGAAGCAGATTTCCGCCGCGCTCGCGGAATTCTTCACACCGGAAGTTAACAACCAGCTCTGGTTTGGAGCGCGCGTGGTTCAGGCAGGCACGGACCCACTGGTAGTCAGCGCGGTGCAAAACGGCAGCCCGGCGGATAAGGCTGGTTTGCGCCCCGGGCAGCGCGTCGTGCAGGTGAACGGCGGAATCCCAAAAGACCTGGTGGACTTCCATCGTTACATTACCGCCGACACGAACCGCTATCAGGCCACCCTGCAGGTTGAGCAAAACGGCGAACTCCGTACGGTCAAAATGCAACTCGTGCCCTTCGACGATTTGATTCGCCAGAAACTCGGATTGGTGTTGTTGAATCTCACGCCGCAGACCGCCGCCAGTTCCCCGGTCAAACCGGGCCAGGGTTTGTTCATTGATGAGGTCGAAAAACACAGCCCGGCGGACAAGGCGCAGTTGCAACGCGGGTTTTTGCTGACCGCGATTGGCGACCGCGCCACGGGCGACCTGATCGGTGTGGCGGACGTCCTCTCGACGAAAAAATCCGGCGACATTGTGCGGCTGGTGGTCGTCGTCCCCCGGCGGATCAGCAACAGTTACGTTGAGTACCGGCAAGCCAGCATCACCTTGGCCGTGCGATGAGGAGTTTTTATTCGCCCGCCACCCGATAACCTGGCTAAACTTCGCGTTGCGCCTCCATGAACAACGGCACGATGATTGAGGTGGTCAATTTGACCAAACGCTTCGCGGGTCGCGCCGCGGTGTCGGATATTTCCTTCACCGTCGGTCGCGGCGAAATTGTCGGCCTGCTCGGCGACAACGGCGCGGGCAAGAGTACCACCATGCGCATCCTCTCGTGTTTTCTCCCGGCGACTTCCGGCACGGCGCGCGTTGCGGGCCTGGACGTGTTCCACGATTCACAGGAAGTCCGGCGGCGCATCGGCTACATGCCGGAGAACAACCCGCTGCATCCCGATATGCGGGTGCGCGAATACCTGAAATTTCGCGCGCGCCTCAAAGGACTCAGTTGGAAACGCTCCCGAGAACGCGTGGCCGTGGTAATGGAACAATTTGGACTGACCGAGGTCAGCCGCCGCATCATCGGCCACCTTTCGAAGGGCTACCGCCAGCGCGTCGGTCTGGCGGACGCGCTCGTGCATGAGCCAGAGTTGATCATCCTGGATGAGCCGACCATCGGCCTTGACCCGCATCAGATTCGCTCGGTGCGCCAGCTCATCAAAGGGCTCGCCCACGCCCACACGGTTTTGATTTCCACGCACATTCTCCCGGAGGCGGAAATGACGTGCAACCGGATCCTCATCATGGTTGAAGGCCGCATCCTCGCCGCCGACACGCCGGAGAATTTGCAGAAACTAATGGCCGGCAACAGCCAGGTCATCGCCGAAATTGCCGCGCCGCCGGACGAACTGCGCGAATGTTGGTCGCTGATGCCGGAGATCGAACAGTTCAACGTGTCGCCCGCCGAAGGCGATTACCAACGGTGCGCCCTGACGCCGCGCGTGGGCCATGATTTGCGGCCGCAGATTTTTACGCTCGCGCGCGAGCGCGGTTGGTCGCTGCGCGAACTGACGCGCAACCGCCATTCGCTTGAGGATATTTATGTGCAGGTGACGAGGCCGGAGGAGGAGGAAGCGTAATGAAAACTTTCTCATACCATGGAACGGCGCGAATCCGCCTCCGCTGCACTTCGGCTCGGCATGGGAGAAAAAGCTGATGCGGACGTTTATTACACTCACGCGGCGCGAGCTGGCCTCTTTTTTTGTTTCCGTCACGGGCTACGTCATCATCGCGGCGACGACTTTTCTGG
>Ga0315268_10003948_pt1 | contig 16189 bp, 22 predicted proteins | sample C1_top_MG_FD_204535 | JGI IMG/M metagenome (GOLD analysis project Ga0315268, IMG submission 204535) | Sediment microbial communities from Yellowstone Lake, YNP, Wyoming, USA - C1_top | ecosystem: Environmental > Aquatic > Freshwater > Lake > Sediment | place: USA: Wyoming | collected 2017-08-01
GGTCGATGTCGTAGAACAGTTCGCCCTGGAACACCTGGATCGCGCACGCGACATCTTGCGCGAGCGAGAGCGCGTGAGAAGCCACGGCGATGTTCTTGCTCGTGTCCACCGACAGATCCCACGGAGAGGCCGATGGAGGATTCGCGTTGGGCGTGTTCGAGAGAAGCAGTGAGACAGTCATGAGAGCATCCCGTGAGCTTTGAGTGCGTTGACGATGGCGATGACGGAAGTCTGCAGCGCGTTGAGAGCAGTCGCGTCCGATGCGTTGATGTTCTGCGTGCCAGACACGTAGGTGTGAGCGCTAGGCGTGGACACAGCGACAGGGGACTTCAGCACCTGCACACCGCCGACCTGATACGCCGTGGGCGTGTTCACTGCGGTGGTCTGCAGCAGAATGCTGCCAGCGAGGAACTGCATGTACTGCGACGGCGCGAGATTCCCACACCAGCCACCGATGTAGAGACCGTCCGACATGTCGAAACGACGCTCAGAACTCGGCGGGGCGGGTGCGCAGGTATCTTGCGCAGAGTTGATGTCGCGGTCAGCGAAGACGCAAAATCCGATGTCGCCGACCACCGGATCGATGATCACTGCATTCGCACCGCCCTGCACGCGCATGTAGGGCACGCCGTAGATCGTAGTGTGCGGGACAACCGTGCCATCACCGGCAACCTGCTGCACAAGCGGGAGCACATCGACCGTGCCCACCACTGCAGTTCCACCACCGTAGACCGCGATCACTTTCACGAGCGTCGCCACGTTGATCTTTGCCAGCGCCTGCTGGATGACGAACGACAGAGCGTTGAACTCAGTGTTGCCCGAGTTCAAATTCTGTTGGCCGAATGCTGCAGTCACATCAACTCCCCAACCACGATGCTTCGACTTTCGAGGTCCAGTGTCCGCTGGGGTCAAGACAGGCAAGCTCGTGGCGCAGCCCGTTGATGCGCCACGTCCCACAGCATACCTTAATTTCGGACTGCACGTTCACCATTCCGCCGAGCTTCAACCCAGGGTTATAGAGGCAGTTGAACTTCAGCCCCTTCTTGTTGAAGATGGGGTACTCGATCAAGCCCGTCTCAGCGGAGACCAGTGGGGCCATACCCGCACGAGCCACGCCACGCGGAGCGATGAAGAGCACGCCGTTGTCCACGCCGAATTCGATGTTCGCTGCGCGTGCCACAGCAGACGCCTGCTGCATCGCCGTGCCTGGGAGGTAGGCGTTCTTGAGTTGAGCAGTGACGCCCGCGTCCTGGAATGTGTAACCCATCTGAGCAGCGAGCGTGGACATGATCGAACTGACCGACACCGCGCCCTTGAAGCTCTTCGGTGCGACGGGAAGCAGCGATGGGTAGAACCCCGCAATGGCCTCCACGTTGAAGTGAAGATTGGGCGGTTGATGCCAGCTTGCGAACGCCTCGCTGATGTCGCCCTGAAACACGAGGCTCATGCCAGTCTCTTCATCACCCGCGAGCACCTGCACGAGATTGTGATGCACGGCCAGCGGCTTGTTCGCCTGCGCAGGAATCGTGGTGAGCGTTTCCATATCCGTCGCCATCATGCCGTAGATTTTCAGCTTGCACTTGTTCTTCGACGGCTCACCACCCGCTTCCGTCGATGCGGTCACGCGAAGTCCGTCGATCGTCTTTGTGTTATTCGTGCCGTCAAAAGTTCCATCGGTCAGCGTGAAGTTGACCGTGATCTTTTTGTGAGTGAAGGACGACCCAGCAGTCATGACGGAGAGCTTTCGTAGATGATGAACGTGTAGGTCTGCGATCCGAGGGTCACGTCAAGCTGCTGCGAAGGCGTGGCGGAAAGCGGAATGATCAGCGCGTCGGCACCAGTGACATACCACACGAACTGAAATCGATCAGCGAGCCCCGTCCACACAGGATCAGCAGTGCCCTGTGTGTCCAGAAAGATCAACTGACCTGGGAAGCCGACGTAGCGATACCAGTTCAGCCCCACGCCAGTCAGACATGGGCGACCAATCCAGAGGGACACCCCGTTGAGCGATGCGTCACAGTAGAGCATCAGTGGCCTCCCGTGGGAACCTTGGGCTGCTGCGGACCCACACCCTGTCCTGGATACGGATCGGGCAGGCCGCGCTGCCGCGCCAGGATATTGTTCTGCTGGTAGATGTTCGGCGCAGGGACGGTCTGCACTTTGCCGTGACCGTCCTTGTCCTTGGCACTCGGCTTCTTCGGTTTTGCGATCGTGACCGACGAGTACTTGGGAGTGACTTCGATGATCTGCTTGAATGACAGATTGGCGTGCAGAAGATTCTTGCCAGCCTTCTGAGAGCGCTTGTATTCGTATTTCTCCAGCGTGACGTTGAAGTAGGTCATCTCAGGCGTGATGATGTTGTAGAGCGTGGTGGTGGCAAGCTCATCCATCAGGTCGTTCATGAACGTCTGGATGCGAGTCTGACCGCCGACAGCAAGCGCCAGCTTTGGCTCGAACGGTGTGCCGACTTTGTTGTAGCTGGCAAATCCACCCTTCTCCACCGGGAACCCGCTGACCTTCGTGTTGTTCGCAAAGTCCAAGCTGATGCAGGAGTCCACATCAAACACGGGAGTGCCATCCAGGTAGAACAGACCCCACGTCTGAGTGAACGGTGGCACGATGGGCACGAGACTCATCGGCTGCTCTTCGACTCCCCCACTGTCAAGACTCCACAGGAACATGGGGCCAGACGCAACACCGAGCGCGTAGGGGAGTGTGAACATCGGCAGAGTCATCACATTCCTCCGTCAGCTTGGTTCACCAGATTCGTGTGCTTCTCTTGGATCGCCTCGTGCATCTTCTCTGCCACGCCGTTCGCGTCGGTAGCTGCAGGCGCGTTGACGTGAAGCTCACCGATGTGCGTGCTGCTCGTGTTCTGCTTGTGATTCGCACTCATCACGCTCGTGGGATGCACTGCCTCTGCAGCGTGTCCCGTGGCAGGCATCATGTTGCCGATCACCTGACCCGTCACGTTCACCATGTCCGCGCCAGTGACCTTGTCGAGTCCTTCGATCTGCATTTTCTTGGGCAGCAACTTGTTCATCACCTTGGCGACGCCGAGGAATTTATCGGCGATCCAGGTGAAGAACTTCATCGCCTCGTCCTTGATGGCAGGCCAGATCTTGTTGAACGCGTCCACGGTGTCGTAGTAGATCGTCATCACGTAGAGACGAATCATCGCGCCGAGCAGCTTGAACGCTTCGCCCAGGTGCCCGCACATGCGAGCCCACGCGCTCTTGATCTTGTCGCCGTTGAGCGTGATGATGCCCCACAGCAGATCCCAATAGTCGAAGATGGCCGCAAAGAAATTCTTTGCGACTTCCCACGCTGCGTAGATCTCGATGATGAAAATATTCCAAGCCTTCTTCATCGCTTGGCCGACGGCACCGACAGCATTGCGAATGAACTCGAACTTGTTGTAGAGGTAGACGAGTGCGCCGACTACTAGCGCGACGGCTGCAACCACCAGCGCGACGGGCCATGTGATCGCCAACCACATGATCGCCGCCTTCGCGGCAACCAGCATCATCTGATAGCCGAGCACTGCGAGCACGACGCCGATGGCCGTGAACGCTGCCTTGATGAGCGCGGGATGCTCGCGCACCCAATTCGCGATCTTGAACAGGGCATCGGTCAGCAGCTTGAGCGCAGGCAGCGCGAACTGCACGATCATCATGCCGACTTTCTTGATGGCGAAGCCAGCGTCCTTCTGCGCTTCCTCAAATTCATGCGACGCATGCACGTCCTCTTCAGTCGCGGCGAATTTCTTGTGCTCTTCGATGTATTCCTCGAAGGCTTCCTTGCCCTTGGCAAGCGCACGCATCATGCCCTCGTCGCGAATGCCGACGCGCCCGAGCACCTTCTGCGCAGTGAGGAACTCCATGCCCTTCACCTTGTCGGCGAGCATGAGCATGGCTTCCATCGCCGTCTTGCCCTTGAACGTCTTCACGGCGAACGCTTCAGCTTCGTTACCCGCTTTGCCGAAGACCATGCCCAGGCCCATCGCGGCCTGCTTCGCACCGCGCAGCTTCGTGCCGAGCACGCCGAGATTTCCGCCCAGCATCTTGATGCTGCTGTTCACGCCTTCAGCAGAGCCACCGAACTTGTCAGCGACCATCTGCAGTGCGCCGAGTTCCTCGACACCGATGTGCGCCTCTTTGGAGAGACGCATCGTGGCAACCTGCGCCTTCACAGTGCTCTCGGTGAACGCCATGAAAGCGCCCACCGATGCGAACACACTGAGCATGCCAAGGACGTGCTCTTTCAGGCCGTCCATCGCAGCTTCGCCGTGCTTACCGAACGCCTCGATCTTCTCTGCAGCTTCTTGCGCCTTGTGCGCAGTCTCCTTCAGATTCTCTTCCACGGTCTTGATACCTTCGTGGAATTTCTTGGCGTCAAGCCCGAGGGTGATGATCAGGCTGTCGATGATGTTAGCCATGCCCAGCATCCTTGGTGAGTTGTCGTTCGTTGTAGTTGTCCACGCGGATGACCTCGAAGAGATCGTGCGCGTCGATGATCCCGTAGATCGTCTGCAGTTCGTAGAGCGTGGCGAGCTTGCGACTGACGAGCACCCCGATCAGGCTGGGGATATTGACGTAGTTCGCTAGATCTGATCGGTCGCTGCCGCCAAAGCTGAAGAGTTCGAGAGCTTGGCGGCGAGCGAAAAACCGAGGTGCAGATCGAGCAGCCTCTTTCGGATCTCGAAGATGGTGGTGATCTCTTCGATGTCCTCTTCCACGAGCTTGCGCGGCATCGGATTGCGGGGATCGGGAATGCACTGCACGCACGCCATCATCTCATCCAGCAACGGCATGAGCGCTTCGGGCGGGACATTGCCGAATGCGGTCATTGCGATCGACGCGAGGCCAGCAGTGCCAGCGCTCAGCGTGTTCTCAGGAATGTCCGCGCCCGACTTCATCAGTGCGAGCAGTGCCTTCGCCGCCCACTTCTCAGCGGCGAAGGCAGACATCTCGGTGAGAAGGAAGATTTTCCCCTTATCGCGGCCCACTGCTTCGACCTTGAATTCTTCCGTTCTACGAGCCATGTTACATCACTCCCTTCTGCACGGATTCCCAGGTGATTTCCATCTCCTGCGCCTGAAGCAGCTTCTTCGCGTCAGGCATGTTCTTGTACGAGGTGAGCCAGCCATTCGTGAGAATGTACTGCGCACCGTTTCCAGGCATCGTGACCACGCCCTGCGCGACGTAGGCGTCGAGTCCCGTGTCCATCGCGGCCAGCCACTGATCGAAGTAGGCGAGCGACGGGGAATCGGGAGAGAGCTTGATCTTCTGCACGATCTGGTGCTTGACGTAGCCAGCACTGAGCCTGCCGTCCACGCCCATGACCACTTCCACAGGCTTCTGCGGATCAGTCGTGAACATGTCATCGGCGGCGAAGCCCTGAACCTGAAACGGCACGTTGAAGACGCCAGGGATCGTGAGAACGAAGCTGGCGTTGTTTGAGGTGAGAGTCTTTGCCATGTCGTGCTCCTGTTACTGGATATTGATGGAAGCGAGGTTCAACTGATTCACACTGCCACCATCCATGTACCAGAGAGTGCAGGTGGGAGACTGACGGTTGTTGCGCTGCGTGACCGTGGCGGGGAGCACCTGCAGGTAGTAGCCGGTGGTGGCGAGCACAGGATCGATGATGAGACCGGCAGCGGTATCGACAGCGTTCGCCTGGGACGAGGTGAGAGCGACACCGCGATTGATGGTGCCGTTGAGCAGCGCCTGATTGAGCGTGCTGCCACAGCCAGACTTGATCGTGGCGTATCCGGCGTTGTTGTAGGGCACGCTGTTGATCGAGGTGAACATGTTCACGAGCGCAAGCTGCAGCGCGTTGTTCAGCCAGATCGCGGAGACGTAGCTGTCGAGCCACTGGAACGGGCCAGAGATCGCGCCATTCCAGAAGAAGCTGAACGTGCTGTTCGCGGTGGCCCACAGGCCGTAGAAGTTCGTGCCGTTGGCGACGGCGTTCGCGAAGCTCGTGGGATCGGTGATGCTGGGGATGATGTTCGTGCCGCTCTTGTAGCTGATCGCAGCGCGACCACTCGTCGCGTTGTAGTTGAGCGAGGCGATGAAGCCGAGCACGAAGGCCGCAGCGTTGGGGTCCGCGTAGACGGCGCAGGTGCCATAGAGCGAGTTGGCCTTGCACACGTAGCTGATGCAGGTAGTGCTGGCATTGCTGCTGACGATCGTGGAATCCGAATCGTAGGGCACATACACAAACTCACTGCCTGTGCTCGAAGTCCAGGTGGAATGCGCGAGCTTCTCAGCGGCGATAGGCTCAAAGCAGGTGGTATAGGCTGCCCAATTCGTGCTCGCGAGTGCGAGCGCCGCCATGTAGGTCGCAGGAGCGCTGACGGCAGAGCCGATGCTGAGCGTGGCCTGCGAAGCGGTGAGACCGAGAGCCTGTGCAGGAGTGCCAGTCGCAGCGGTGATGTTCGTCGCAGCGCAGGTGGTGATCGTCGCGTTGGTCGCGGTCTGAAAGACGAACGCGTTGAACAGCGAACTGTAGGTGACGGTCAAGCCGAGGGTCGCGCCGGAAAGCGTGAAGCCAGCCTGGATCAGCGCGGCAGCGGCAGAGCCAGTGCCAGCGGCAGAGAGATTCAGCGCACTGGAGGTCAACTGAACACCGTTGACGGTGATCGTGAGAGTGCCAGCGCTGACGGTCTGCCAGCTTGCGATCAGGCAGGTGGCCCCGCGCATGAACGCATTCGCCCCGAAGATCGAGGCGCTCGTGCTGCCAGCCGTCGCGACGTAGCGCGACATGAGCAGAGCGGTGGGCTTAGTCGTGCTCGCGGTGAAGCCGTTGAAGTAGACAGCGGCCATCTGCGATTCGAGGCAGTTGCTGGTCATCGCGGAAGCGACGGCCTGCGTGAAGCCTGCACCACTGATCGTGTAGGTGCCCGTGAGACCCGTGCCCGTTCCGAGCGCCGTGATGTAGGTGCCGGGAGGAACGAGCGAAGCGAGAGAGCCCTGGATTTCCTGGCCCACTGCGAGCGTGCCAGAAGCCACGGCAGTGACGGTCAGAGTGACGCCAGAGCAGGTGGCGGTGAAGCTGCACGCATACTGACCGAAGTAAGCCTGCACGCTCGCGAGCGTGGGGAAGCTGATCGGCGTGTTCGTGCTGCTCACCGGGAGATTGTTGTTTGCCGAGAGGAACAGGCCGTTGAGGGCGAGGGGATTCCCGCCAGCAGCCAGAACGCTCGGCACCACAGAGACGATTGTTGAAGCGGGAATGCTCATGATGGTTCCTTGTTGTTACGAGATGGTGTGGACGTTGATGATCGGCTTCACGACTGCGTTGCTCATGAAGTTCACGGACGTGGAAACCTGTTGAATTACATCGAGGCGCATGCGCAGCAGCCAGTGATCCTCATACTGCGCTTCCTCATTGGTCAGAACACTGCGAGTGGGGTTCTCGGTGTAGAACGTGTCGAGCGTGATGCCGTTGGCAGAGCTATACGCCGTGAACCACTCGCTCGTCGCGTCTGAGCGAAGAAGCGTGAAGAGGGTCATGATGTAGTCCGCTGCATTCGAGCCGTAGCAGTCGATCTGGTAGATGCACTCCATGCTCATGTTGATGGTTTCGGTTTCAGTGGCGAGCACGCCCGTGTCCGTGTAGGTGATCCACGGAGTTGACAGCGGCGTCATCGACAAGCCAGACATGATGACGTAGTTGCCAGTGGGTTGCGCCACCATGTTGCTGTAGCCAGCCACGACGTGATTGATGTCGAGACTGAGCACTTCCATGATCCACGCCTGAAGCGCGGACATAACGGAGAGTTCGCTGGGAGTGTTCGTGTAGAGCGTCATCATGCCACCTGCTTCTGCATGAGTGCGCTGCACCAGTCTTGCCACGTCTCGATGACGGTCACGACGAGCCAGACAGTGCCATCGGGGAGAATGATCTGATCACCGCCAAGTCCTGCAGCGCGATCGATGCCGGTGAGAATTTCGTTGCACCAGATCTTTCGAGTGATGCCCGACATGTTCATGTTGTTCATGTGCTTCAGATCAGCGGAGGTGAGTTGCTGCACCTGCGCGAGCACCTGCGCTACCTGCGCGTAGGTGGGCGTCTGCTTGCCGCCGACAGCAGTGGTCATGCCAGTGCTCTGATACCACTGGCACTGCATCATCGGGTTGATGCTGCTGGTCACGCTGGATGCGAGATCGTGCAGGCTCATCAAGTCACCACGTATTCGACGGAGTTGATCATGTTGTGAGAATCGATGAGTGGAGTGTCGAAGCCCTTGCGTTCCTTGGTGGCATCCGCAAGCTCAGCCCAATTCCCCTGTGCAATGGAGAGTTGGAGTTGCTCTTTCACTTTCAGCCCAACGAGATTGAGCGCCTTGCTTGAATCGAAGCCGTTTGCCTGAAGCGCAGCGCTGACGAGCTTGCCCCAGGTCGGGCCTTTCTCTTTCACCATCGTGGAGAAGAACGGGCGTGGCGGAATGTTGTGCTTGGGATCGCCGTACTCCATGATGGCCGCGATGTAGGCAGCGGGCTTTCCGCTGAGAGACTGCGAGGGCTTTTCAGTTCGCTTCCACGCCTTTCCAGGCTTCTTGGGTCGCGGCCCATTCCAGCCTGCAGTGGAACCTTGCATGAAGCCGACGTGGACTTCTTGCGCACCGCCAAGAGCGCGGTGCATCTTCAACGCGAAGTCGTTGATGCCTTTGAGACTGCTCATTGCTGCCATGACGTCCCCACTCCGAAAGCAGTCGGTGGGAGCAGCGCACTCGGATCGAGCACGAAGCTACCGCCGAGACGGTAGGGAAGAGACGCCTGCCAGTAGGCAGCGCCATACTTGGTCTGCATGTACCACGCCGCGCCAGATTCAGTCTTCATCTCCAGAGAGACGCTGACAGAGCCCTCGCTTGCCTGACTCACGCGACCAACTTGCTGCGCAGCAGGCAGACCGTTCACACCGCCATTGAGCGCGGCGATGTGAGCGGTCAGCATGTTGAGCAGCATTGAAAGAACTGCAGTGTCCACGATGGGGCCATCTCCGTCGTTGCGGCAGTACATCCCAGCTTCCACGAAATACTGCGAGAGCAGATCCGCGTTCAGCGTGCTGAATTCGGGATAACGGGCGAGGAACGCTTGGGAGTTGAACGCAACGACGGACATGGTTTATTCCTCCGGGGATTCGCGGTCGTCGAGCTTGGTCAGAGCGTTCCCGCGTGCGTCCTTGAACGTCGCAGGATCGATCTGCTCGAAGCCAGTGGTGACTGTCTCCATCTCACGGGCGCGTGCGATGCCATCGGCTTTCTTAGCCTGCTCGACGGCCCACACGAGCCCGTTTTTGAGTGGAGCGTATTCCGGTCCCATCTTCTTCTTCCAGGCATCCCAAAAATCCTTCGCCACGGGAGTCACCGTCGAACCGAAGACGATGAATTCATCCTTCGTGGGCTTGAAGTTGGGGTGCGGCTGAATGTAACGAGCGGAGCGAGGGAGCGTGACACGCTTTACTTCCCCTTCTACCTCTAGACACATGGTCAGTCCATTGGGGAGTTTGCAATAGACGTTGAGGAATTCGACAGCCATGACTTTCTCCTACACGCCGATGATCGACGAGATGGCGGCGGGGAGCTTGATGATGCAGCCCCAGGTTCCGCCAGACTTCTTCTGGTGGGTGGAAGAAGTGCGGCGCACGATGGCGTGAGCACGCATCTTCTCAGTGAATGCGCAGAAGCCAGCGCTCTGCCCCTGGACCTTGGGAGCGATCATCTGCACGAGGTTGCCGGAACCGGCGATCACGTACTGCTGAGCAGTCTTGATGGTCATGTTGGGGAACGCTTCTTTCAGGTACGCCTTGACGCTCGGCGTGCCGTAGATGTTCTGCATCGGGGTGAGCAGGTACGGCTGGACGGTGGAGGGGAGAGCCAGAATCAGTTCGTCCTCCATCTCCAGGTTGCCGCCAAGCTGCTGCTGCAGCGTGACGAACAGGTTCTGCACGTCGGCGACGATCTGCACGCCAGTCGCGGTCTTCCAGACGCCAGCGAGAGGCGACACGGAAGGCAGCAGCGCGGGATCGTTGAGCAGGCCGTAGTTGGAGATGCCAGCGACGCCGAAGAAGTACGTCTTGTTCTGGAAGGTGTTCATGATCAGGGCGCTGGAGACGTTCTGCTCCGCAGCCCAATCGAGCTTGGCGAGGCCAGCCTTCGCCAGTTCCTTGTCGCCCCAGCGAGTGAACGTCTGGTACGCGTAGGACTGACGGGGCATCCAGTTGGCATTCGCGCCGACCATGCCGTTCTCGTTGTCGTCGCCGTAGCTGCTGACTTCGCCAGTGCTCTCGATGACGGGGAACTGAGCGCTGTCCATCAGCCAGTCACCCTTCTTCTTCTCGCCGAAAATATCGACGGCCTTCAGAGGGGTGGTGAGCACGCGAACGATCTCAGGATCGAGATAGTTCGAGAGGTAGGCGGGGATGCCAGCGTTGCTGAGCGTCACGAGGCCAGCCTGGAGCAGATTGGTCGGCGCGTCCTGCGCCATCTGCAGAGCCTGATCGAGCGTGACGCCTGCAGTCGCGAGTTCGTCCACGGCAGGGATCAGGGCGTGATCGCCACTGTCCATGCCGATGCCGAAGCGCTCTGCAAGGAGTTGGGTCTTGTCAGTGAAGTTCTTCATGGGGTTCGCTCCTACCACCGAGTGCCGATTTTGACGAGGTCGCCCACGTTACCGGGGGAGTTGATGTAGAACGGCGTCTCGATCCAGGCCGAGAAGTTGCACGGCTGGGTGGTGATGGTGCCCGTGGTCGCCTGGGAGAGAATGATCGTGCCGCTCGTGCCGTTGTACGTGCCGAGAGAAGCCACGTAGGTGCCGACAGGAACGCTGGTGATGGCCTGAACCATCTGCCCAGGGACGATCACGCCGCTGGTCTGCGTGACGATCGTCATGGTGGTGCTGCTGCTGGACGAGACGCTGGAGCAGACGCAGCCGCCGATGCCGACGTTCGCGATCGTGGTGAAAGTTCCACCAGTGCTCGCGGTGGTCGCAGGCAGCGACAGGTTGACGGTGCCGCTCGTGCCGTTGTAGGTGCCGAGCGAGTCGATGTAGACGGGCAGCACACCCAGGCCGGGGCCGGAGATCTGCTGACCGACAGTGACGACGCCGGAACCCGTGGCCGTGATGTTCATGCTGTAGCTGCCAGCAGTCGTGGTCGCGGTGACGGAAGCAGCGGAGCCGACAGCGTTCGTGGGGAACGCACCGGCAGCAGCGCCGAGCACGTCGCCCGAGAACACGTTGGCGAACGCCTTCTGACCGAGGGTGCAGGGCGCGTAGACGTTCTTCGCCCAAAAGTCGCCACGGTTGTAGAGCGTGACAGGGTAGCCAGCAGGGATGACCATGCCGTACTGACCGAGCCAGACAGTGATGAGAGCCTGATGCTCGTTGCCGACGAAGCCGTCAGGCACGATGGGATACGAGGTGGTCCCGTTGAAGCTGTTGACGACGGCGACGCCAGTGCTCGCGGTCAGCGACTGCCAGCCGAACTTGCCGACCGTGACGCCGCTGGTGCCAGCAACGAAGTTGCCGCCGCCAGCATCGACCGTGAACGTGGGGTTGTTCGAGGCGCGAGCGCCCCAAACGCCAGGAGCCGGGTAGAGCTGTACTGCCTGTTGAAAGGGCATGTGTTTCTCTCCTTACGCTTTGCCAGGGATGAACTTGAACTCATCCTGGAGAGCCTTGGTGACTGCGGAATCCTGCGCGAAGCGAGGCCCCTTGGGATTGCGGGCGGCGACTTCGGCAGCGTTCAGAGCGTTGAACAGGGACTTGTAGGCGACACGAGGAACGCCGTTCAGATCCGCGCCCTTGATGTCGAGGGCCATCTTGTAGATGGCACTGGCATCCTGCGCCAGAGGATTGACCTTGCCGACGACGTGCTTCACAGCTTCGGCGGCTTCGTAGCGGGCATTGAGGCGATCGATGGCGAGCGTGGCGCCCTCGTTGCGAGCGGCATCGAGCGCGGCATCGAGCGCCGCGTCCTTGGCCTTGGCGTCTCCAGCTTTGCTCTTCATGTCGATCTCCGGTTTGGCGGAAGCGAGTTCCGCGTCCTTGGCCTTCTTGTCCTTGGCCTTCTTGCTGTCGCCGATTTCCTCGCCCTCTTCGTCGAAGTCCTCGTTGTCGTCGTCTTCGTCTTCGTCGGGGCCGAGATCTTCATCGTCCTCGTCGGAGTCAGCGGCCTTCTTGTCCTTGGCCTTCTTGATGAACTCGGGCGGCAGAGCATCTTCGCCGTCCTCGTCGCAGGCTTCCTTGGCAGCGTCAAGAGCGACGCTGGTCGGCATCAGAGCCGACAGGAGCTTGGGGAGGGCGTCGAGATTCTCGTCCTGCGCGAGACGCGAGGCGAAGCGTTCCTTGACCGTGCCGACGATGCCGGTGATCTGGCGGTCATAGCGACCGGGGCTGATGCTCTTGCACAGCGATTCCAGTTCGGCAGACTGCAGAACCTGATCCGCAGCCAGCTTGGGCACGATGAACGCAGCGAGGGCACCCATGACGCGATGCCCCTGCGGGGTGAGACTGACTTTCTTTCCGGCCATTGTGGGCCTCCCGTGAATGGGTTACTTTCCCTCGGTCACGTCAGTGAACGTGCCGATCTTGAACTTCTTCTTTGCTGCGCGAATGCGCCGATCGATGGTCGCCTGTTCCTCCTGTGAATACTCGCTGCGGTTCTTGGGCATCCCAAAGTAGCTCGCTGCGCTGCGAACGTGCTTGGGCGTGTCGAGAGGGTACTTCTTGTTCTTCGTGTCGGCAAACGTGACGTTGCCGTACTTCTTCGCACCCTCTTCAGGGTTCACGTCTTCGCGCTTCGTGATGCTGCCATCAGCACCACCCGCGAACTGCTTCGCCAGATTCGTGTAGTAGCGACCCTGCCTCGGGAAGCCTTCATCGACGTGCGCCTGCGCTGCCTCTTGGCAGAGCTTAGCAGCAATCGCACGGTTTTCGGGAGTGGGCTTCGTGGCAGCGAGCTTGACCGCACGCTCTGCGGCCTGCTCTGCCACTTCGCGCTCTGTGCCGTTGCCCTCGTCGTCATCGTCATCCTTGGCAGTGATGCTGCCATCCGATGCAGTCTTGCCGTCCCAGGTCGGCTCGGGATCGTCCTTGTCCCACACGAAGCTGCTGTAGAAATTCTTCAGAGCCTCGTTGGACTTCTCAAGTTCGGGATGACTGTAGCTGGTCATTTCTTCCCCTTCTTGTCGGAGAGCTTCACCATTGGCGCGACGGTCTTCCAGACAGCGGGATCGATGTAGCGTTCCAGCGCCATCTTCGGCGAGTTGCACAGGTGCTGCGACACACCCTTGGAAACTTCCTTCTGCAGTGCGAGCAGTTCCTTCTCGGTCTTCGCAGTGCGATTGCCAATCAACTCCACCGCCTTCTTCGTGCCCTGATACGTGCGAAGATCCTTGTTCTCGTATTTCTTGCCGGTGGACTTCTCGATGAACTTCATCGTCTTCGACTGATTCGTGTTGAAGACCGCTTCGCCCTTCTTCAGACCGGAGAGACGTTCCTTCAAGAACTTCGCACTCACCTTGTCAGTGATGGTGCGCTCGTTCGCGACGCCGTGCTTGCCGTTGAACGACAGAGAAACCTTGTCGCCGTTCACGCGCACATGTTCCTTCTGCAGAGTGGAGATGCCGAAGTGCCCTTCCTGCTCGACCTTCTTCCCCTTCTCGCCCTTCACCTCGGACTTCACCGTGTGAGAGAATGTGCGCTCGGCTGAATCCTTGCCACCAACGCGAAGGCCAGTGAGCAGCATCAGGCGAACCGCAACGGCAGCGTGATCACCCTTGGCGACGCCTGCAACAGCGGCCTTGTCGAGCTTGGGAATGTCCTTCGCGAGATTGCTGGTGCGAGCGAACTTTTCCTTGGCGGCTTTCGAGTCGTGATTCGCCGACGCCTTCTGCTCCCACTTCCATCGACCGGGCTTCCCGCCCTGCGGCGGAACCCAGCGCTGAGCCTTCCACTTGATCGGGTCGTCCTTGAACTTCGGCAGGTGAATGTTGACGTAGCCAGGAGGAACCTTTGCTTCTGCGGCCTGCTTCTGCAGCGCTTCAGACAGCGGCTTCCCCTTCGCGTCGCGATAGGTGACAGTCACGCCCTTGCCGCCCTCTTTCTCGCTCTTGCCGCTCTTCGTCGCGGTGCCGCCACCCGACTGACCTTCGCCGAGAGCCCAGCGGCCCTTGTCGTCGCGCACCTGCTCGCGCAGGTAGTCCATGCCGAGTGCAGCGGCGATGCGCTCTTCGGGAGTGACGAGCGCGACGACCATCTTCTCATCGACAGTGACGACAGGCGCGAACGCGAGCGCTACGCGTGAGAAGTCAGGCTCTGCAGACTTCTCAGGCACGAGCAGAATCGAGTCCATCACCTTCACGTCGTGGCCTGCGCGACCCTCAACCACGAGAGCGAGATGATTGCCGCGCAGGTTCGTCATGATGCCGTCGTAGTGCTCGCCCTCGAACACACCGGGAGTCATGACGGGATCGTAGCGATACGCGCAGGAGAGTTCCGTCTTGTTGCCCTTCTGCACATCGGCAATCGCAGACGCCGTGTGCAGCACCATCGAGTTCTTGAGATACGGCGCGTCGAATTTCGCTTCCGTTCCGGTGCTGCCCACGACGTGCTTTTTGATTTCCGGGTCATTCAAGTCCATCGACGAAACGGGAATGTGCTTGTCGAGAATCGGGAGATTGTTGAATGTGCTCGCGCCTTCGGCCAAGTGCTTCGGGTCGCGAAGCAGCTTGTAAATCTTGTCGAGCGAAAGCCCCAGCGCATCTGCGCCAGGGATCTCTCGTCCGTAGTAAGGGTTCACCGTCGCCTTGCTGATGTTGGTCCCATCGACGTGCAGGAAACCATTCTCATCAATACGACGAGCCGATGCTTTGTCGAATGCGAGTTCTTCAAGCATTGCTGCTCCTATTCAGCGGAGGTGTCGGGCAGCACGACGTGCGACTCACCAGTGATGAGCGGAATGATCTCGGCTTCGACTTCAGCTTCGACCACCTCGGGAACTTCAGTGGCGGGAGGAAGCGGCAGAGCGCTGGTGAAGCGAGGCGCACCGCCCTGGCCGTTGAAGTCGATGACGCTGGCAGTGCCATCCGCGTTGATGCCGAAGTAGACACAGCCGCGATCGAGATGGGCCAGCTTCGCGAGTTCAGCATCGAAGACGGCCTTCAGGGGCGCAATCTCGGCGAAGACCTTGTTGGCTTCATCCACGTTGGCGCGGAGAGTGTTGATGGCTTCGAGTTCGTGAGACATGTAGTGCTCCTTGAGTGCGGCCTGTGGTTGGGCCTGGGTTGTGGTGGATCAGTTGCGCAGTGAGAGATTGGTGAGATGCGAGTCGGTGAGCATGCCCTTGTCAGCGAGCACAGCCATCGCCTGCTGATTCGCGGCGACGAGCAGTGCGTTCGCATCGGGCTGCTCGCCTTCGACCACGACGACTTCAGCGGCCTCAGTCACGACGACTTCAGCAGCGGCGACTTCGACTTCTTCAGGGGAGACTTCAACGGGCTTGGGCATTTTCATTCCTCGTAGCCAGGGATGATTGATTGGGAAAGGCAACCGCAGTTGATCGGGGTGCCGGGCCAGACTTCTTCGCCGTCCACTTCACTATACATGCCTTCTTCCACATCGAAGATGGCACCTTCTTCGCCCCACTGCTCGTGCTCTTCACGAGGCTGCATGCTGGCGGCAGTGTGAATCCAGACCGCCTTCGTGATCCCGCTGTCCATCTGGCGCACCCGATGAAACGCAGAGGTCATCTTGTTGTTCTGATCACGGGCGATGAGAGCAGCACGTCGCCGAGTGATGCCGAAGCGATGCTCCAGGTGCTTCGTCATGCCGACGAGATCGCGACCCTTCTCGATGCTTTCCTTCGCCATTGCTCGGATCTCGGCGAACGCTTTGCGCGGGATGCTCGGTCCGTCCTTGATCTGCCTGCTGCTGATCAGGTCCACGTTGTTGCGAAGCTCAGTCTTCACCGCGTCGCGCATACGATCGGTCATCGCGAACTTCACTGAGAAATCATCCCACCAGTTGTTCTTCTTCGCGTCGCTCGCGAGTGCTGCGTCATGCGCACTTCCGAGCGACCGCACGCTGTACTCGATGCCTTCTGCTTTGCATACCGCAGGCATCGTGGCCTGAATGACCTCATGAGAGAAGTCCTTCATGGGGTGTTCCTGGTC
>Ga0315268_10003949_pt1 | contig 16188 bp, 14 predicted proteins | sample C1_top_MG_FD_204535 | JGI IMG/M metagenome (GOLD analysis project Ga0315268, IMG submission 204535) | Sediment microbial communities from Yellowstone Lake, YNP, Wyoming, USA - C1_top | ecosystem: Environmental > Aquatic > Freshwater > Lake > Sediment | place: USA: Wyoming | collected 2017-08-01
CGCTACCGTCGGAGATGACCGGTCCGGTGATCGGCGACCTGCAGGCGCGCGGCGGCCACATCGAGGGCATCGACGGCGAGCATGGTATCTCGATCCTCCATGCCAAGTCGCCGCTCGAGAGGATGTTCGGCTACTCGACGGATCTGCGGTCGCTCACGCAGGGACGCGGCACGTTCTCGATGCAGTTTTCGCACTTCAGCGACAAATAGCTCAGCGCGCGGAAATTTTTACAACCTGCATGGAGAGTTCCTGCGCGCGCTCGCGCGGCAGGGTCTCGCGCAGCTGAAACATGCCAAAGCCGAGTGCGTCCTCGAGCAGCAGCAGCACCGGCTCGATGTCGATCCCCAGGGCGGTCGCCCGCTGGCGGATGCTCGCGGTGTCCAGCGGCTGCCCGCTCTGGGCGGCGGTCAGCAGCGGCTGGTCGCCGATGCGCATCTCGGCCAGGTAGGCGTGCACGTCGTCGACAGCGCCAAAACCGGCCTCGACCAGTGAGCTCGCGATCAGGTTGAGGGCCTCGACCAGGACCGCCACTCGATCGACCGCCGGTTGCGTCGGCACCGGCGTGACCAGCTCGGCCGTGCGCTTGACCAGGCCGCGCTTGAGCAGCATGGCCAGGCTCTTGAGCCCCTTCAACTCGCCGACCCGGCAACCGTCGAGCACGTTCTGCACGGTCAACGCCTTCTGTGCGCTGACCAGGTACTGGAACATCGCGGTCTCAAACTCGGACAGCGCGACCTTGCTGGTCGTCGCGACGGCGATGACCTCGGTGGCGAGCGGACCGATCAGGCGGTACAGCTGGCTGACCTGATCGAGCTGCAACACGCCGTCCATGATCAGCTTCTCGGTACGCTCCTCCAGCCGCATCGGCATCAGAGCGGACGAGACCTGGCCGGCAAACACGAAGGTGCCGCGCGGGAACAGGAACACGCTCAAGAAGACCTCGCGCACCTGGTCGCGCAGACCGTTGTAGAGTTGCCTGGTATCGATGAAGCCATTGTCGATGAGCAACCGGCCGAGCCGCTTGCCCGGGCCTTGCATGGCGCACGCCGCCATCAGCTGGTCGAGCGAGATCAGGCCCTGGCGCCACATCACCTCGCCAACGCGATCGTCCTCGACGTTGGAGCTGACCGCCACTATCTCGCCGTCGACAAAGGTCAGGCTCTTGCGCGCCACGTCGTATTGCACCACCAGCTCGCCGGTGCGCCGGCCCGAGTTGATCAGTGTTATCACCTCGGGCACGCTGCTCGCATCCAGATCGCCGAGCAAGATCTCCGGCTCGCCAGCAGCGCTGGGCTTGATCAGCATCTGCTCGCCATCGACCTGGATCCTGGTCGCGACTGCGCGCGGCAGCGGCAAGAGCGCACCTTGCTGTCCGAAGATGCGGGTCGGACTCATGTCGTGGCCTCGGCCGGTGCGCGCTGCAACTCGGCGTCGATCGCAGCGCGAGCATGCGCGGCAACCTCGGCCAGTGGCACGTTGACCGTCTGCTTGCTGCGCCGCGGCCGCCACTCGGCAAAGCCCCCGGCCAGCCCTTTTTGTCCGATCGCGATCCGGAACGGGATACCGAGCAGGTCGGCGTCCTTGAACTTGACGCCTGGCCGTTCGGGCCGGTCGTCAAACAGCACCTCGACGCCGCGCGTCAGCAGGTCCTGGTACAGAGCCTCGGCCGCCTGCATGATCTCGGGCTGCGGCCCAAGGCTGATCAGGTGCACCTGGCAGGGGGCGATCGGCAGCGGCCAGATGATGCCGTCGGGGTCGTGGTTCTGCTCGATCGCTGCCGCCGCGGTGCGGCCGACGCCGATGCCGTAACAGCCCATCACCATCGGGTGTTCCTTGCCGTCCTCGCCCAGGAACAGACACTTCATCGGCTCTGCGTACTTGGTGCCGAGGAAAAAGACCTGGCCAACCTCGATGCCGCGATGTGCACCAAAGGTGTTGCCGCAGCGGCCGCAGACATCGCCGGCACAAGCGGTGCGCAGGTCGCCGACCGACAGCAGCTTGACGTCGCGCGGTACGGCCAGCCCGGTGTAGTGCATGTCCTTCTCGTTGGCGCCGCAGACAGCGTCGAACAGCTCGGGCACTGCCTGGTCGGCCACGATCGGCAGGTCGAGCCCGACCGGACCCGCAAAGCCAACCGGAGCGCGAGTCGCCTTCTCGACGGCGGCATCGTCGGCGAGCACCACCTCGTCGGCGTGCAGGTGCGCGCGCAGCTTGACCTCGTTGATCTCGTGGTCGCCGCGACACAGGGCGGCCAGTGGCTTGCCGTCGACCAGGTAGACCAGGGTCTTGACGATCTGTTGCGGTGCGACCTTGAGAAATGCCGAGACCTGGTCAATGGTGTGCTGGTCGGGCGTCGCCACCTTCTTGAGCGGGATGTCGGGCCGACTCGCCTGCGGCGCGGGCGGCGGCGCGCCGATGGCGGCCTTCTCGACGTTGGCGGCGTAACTGCACTTGGTACAGGCGACGATCGCGTCCTCGCCGCTCTCGGCCAGTACCTGGAACTCGTGCGACCGGTTGCCACCGATGTTGCCGGTGTCGGCCTCGACCGCGCGGTAGCCCAGGCCGCAGCGGTCGAAGATGCGGCAGTAGGTTCGGTACATCACGTCGTAGGTGGCGGCAGCGGCTCTCTCGTCGACGTCGAACGAGTAAGCGTCCTTCATGATGAACTCGCGGCCGCGCATCAGGCCGAAGCGCGGCCGCATCTCGTCGCGGAACTTGGTCTGGATCTGAAACAGGTTGAGCGGCAGCTGCTTGTAGCTCTTGACCTCGTTGCGCACGAGCGCCGTGATCACTTCTTCGTGGGTCGGACCGATGCAGTACTCGGCGCCTTTGCGATCCTTGACCCGCAACAGCTCGGGACCGTACTTGGCCCAGCGACCACTCTCCTGCCACAGCTCGGCCGGCGTCACCGCCGGCATCAGCAGCTCCTGCGCGCCCGATCGCGTCATCTCCTCGCGGATGATCTGCTCGATCTTGCGCAACACACGCAGGCCGAGCGGAAGGTAGTTGTAGACGCCGGCCGCCACCTTGCGGATCAGGCCGGCACGCAGCATCAGGACATGGCTGATCACCTGCGCGTCGGCGGGCACTTCCTTGACCGTCGGAATGAGCATCTTGCTGTAGCGCATCGCGGGATCCTTTTTTCAGCGGGCGCACGGCCGGCTGGCCGTGGTCACGGCATCGGTGTATCGCGCGTGGAGCACGAGGGTCAACCGTTTGCCCGCGAAAAGCCGCTACGACCCGCAGCCTAACTTGTGTAATGTGCAGCCGCCAAAGGCACGGAGCGTCGATGCGGCGAGGTGCGAACAACCTGCGATGGGCGTTGGCCGCGCTGCCGCTGCCGCTGCTGCTGTGGGCGACGACAGCCGAGGCCGAGGAGACCATGCGCATCGCCATCGCCCAGGTGCGCGACGAGATCTCGCTGGCTGGTCCGGAATTGCTCGTCACCGATCCGGCCGCTGGCGAGGTCGTGCAGCGCAACGGGCCGGTGTTGCTGGCCCCGACCGATCAGGGCATCTCGGTCAACGGCCGCGTGGTCGCGGCGACCCGGCTGCTGGTGCAGAGCCGCGGCGCGATCACGGTGCGCGGTCTGGTGCTCGAGCGCGAGGTCGAGGTATTTCGCGAGCTCAAGGCGGGCCGACCAGAGCTCGTCATCGTGCACACGGTGCCGATCGAGGCCTACGTTGCGGCCACCGTGTCGTCCGAGATGCCGTCGTCGTTTCCACCCGAAGCGCTCAAGGCGCAGGCCGTGGTGACGCGGACGTTTGCCGTGTACCGCAAGTTCAGTGCGCCCGAGCGGCCGTACCACATGGAGGCCGGCGTCATCGACCAGGTGTTTGGAGGCACCCAGCGCATCAGCGAGCCGGCCCGGACCGCGGCCCTCGCCACGCAGGGCGAGGTGCTGACATTTCGCCGGCAGCCGGTGCGCGCCTACTTTCACTCCTGCTGCGCCGGCCACACCGAGTCAGCGCGCGAGGGGTGGGGTCAGGCGCTGCCCTACCTGCCCGGAGTCGAGTGCGGCGCTGACGGCGATTGCCCGGCGCAGCACTTCACGGCGCGCATCCCGCTGGCACGGCTGGCGCGCGCGCTGCAGGTCACGCGGGTCAAGCTCAAGCGCATTGACGACGTCACGATCGTGGACCGCACCGCCACCGGTCGCGTGGCACGGCTGGCAATCGAGAGCGACCGCGGCCGGGTCGAAATCAGCGGCGAGGATCTGCGGCGGCTGATCGGCTACGACGTGGTCAAGAGCCGGCTGTTCGATTTACGCATCGAGGGCGACCAACTCGTCGTCACCGGTCGCGGTTCGGGCCACGGCGTCGGTCTGTGCCAGTGGGGCGCGCGCGGCATGGCGCAGGAACAGAAGGGGTACCAGGAGATCCTGGTGCATTATTTTCCGCACACCAAAATCATGAAGATGTACTGAGCATGCGCCGCACCGACCTGCACTACGAGCTGCCACCCGACCGCATCGCCGCGCATCCGCTGCCGCAACGCTCGGCTTCGCGGCTGATGCTGCTCGATCGCGCTGCCAGCGGCGTCAGCGACCGCGCTTTCGCCGAGCTGCCCGAGTTGCTGCAGCCGGGCGATCTGATCGTCGTCAACGACACCCGGGTGGTGCCAGCGCGTCTGCTCGGCCGGCGGCCGACGGGTGGCAAGGTCGAGCTGCTGCTGACCGACCCGGTCGTCGCGCCAGGGCAGTCTCCGACGGGGGATGAACGTCTGTGGTGGGCACTTGGCCACGCCAACCGGCCGCTGCGCGTCGGCGATCCGATCGCGTTGACGACGGCGACCGCGACCATCGTCGAGATCGGCCGCGACGGCGCAGTGCAGGTCTCGTTCTCGGACCCGGCGCTGTCGATCGCCGAGCGTGAGGGTCAGGTGCCGTTGCCGCCGTACATCAAGCGACCCGCCGATAGCGACGACCGCACGCGCTACCAGACCATCTTCGCGCGCGACCCGGGCGCCGTGGCAGCGCCGACTGCTGCGTTGCACTTCGACCAGGGCACCCTGGCCGCGCTGAAAGCACGTGGCATCGAGCTGGCGACCCTCACGCTGCACGTCGGCCCGGGCACATTCCAGCCGATCAAGGTCGACGACCTGGCGCAGCACAAGATGGGCAGCGAGCGCTACTCGATCCCGGTGGCCACGGCGCAGGCGATCCGGGAGGCCCGGCAACGCAAGGGCCGCGTGGTGGCGATCGGCACCACCAGCACGCGCACGCTCGAGACCGCGGCCGATGGCGTGGGCGGCGTGCGCGCTGGCAGCGGTCGCAGCGAGCTGTTCATCACTCCGGGCTACCGCTTTCAGGTGGTCGACGCGTTGCTCACCAACTTCCACCTGCCGGGTTCGACGCTGATCGCGCTGGTGATGGCGCTGGCGGACCGCGAGCGCATCCTCGACGCCTACCAGCACGCGGTCGAGCACGGCTACCGCTTTTTCTCGTATGGCGACTGCATGCTGATCCGCTGAGGGCACAGACCGTGTTCGAGTTCAAAGTCACCGACCGCGACCCGCAGAGCAGCGCCCGCTGCGGCTGCTTTGCCACTCCGCACGGCGGGTTCGCGACGCCGATCTTCATGCCGGTGGGCACCGTCGGCAGCGTCAAGGCGCTGAGCCCCGACGATCTGCACGCGGTCGGCGCCGAAATCATCCTCGGCAACACCTACCACCTGATGCTGCGGCCAGGTCCCGAGGCCATGGCGCAGCTGGGTGGTCTACACCGCTTCATGGCCTGGCCGCGCTCGATCCTGACCGATTCGGGCGGCTTTCAGGTCTTCTCGCTCTCGGCGCTGCGCCGCATCGACGAGCGCGGGGTCGAGTTTCGCAGCCACCTCGACGGTTCGACCCACTGGCTGTCGCCCGAGCGCTCGCTCGAGATCCAGGGCGCCATCGGCTCGGACATCGCCATGGCCCTCGACGTCTGTCCGCAACTGCCGGCGACAGCGGGCTCAGTCGAGGAGGCGATGCGGTTGACGACGCTTTGGCTCGACCGCTGCATCTCGGCGCGCACGCGGCCAGACCAGGCACTGTTCGGCATCGTGCAGGGCGGCATCGACGAGCAGCTGCGGCGCCGCCACAGCGAGGAGATCTGCAGCCGCGACCTGCCGGGCTTTGCCATTGGCGGACTGTCGGTGGGCGAGGACCGCGACGCCATGCGCGCGATCTGTCAGTTCACCGCTGCGCTACTGCCCGCGGACCGGCCGCGCTACTTGATGGGCGTGGGCACGCCGGCTGACCTCGTGGCCGCGATCGCGGCCGGCGTCGACATGTTCGACTGCGTGATGCCGACCCGCAACGCGCGCAATGGCAGCGTCTTCACGTCGACCGGGAAGATCTCGATCAAGAACGCGCGCTTCGCGCTCGACCAGGCGCCGCTCGATGCGCAGTGCCGCTGCTATACCTGCCGCACCTTCAGCCGCGCCTATCTGCGCCACCTGTTCGTGGCGCGGGAGTTGCTGGTCTACCGGCTGCTCAGCCTGCACAACCTGACCTACTACCTGGACCTGATCCACGCCGCCCGCGCTGCCATCCGCGCCGGCACCTTTGGCGCGCTGCGCCAGCACATCTGCGGGCTATTCGACGCAGAGCTCGACCGCGTGGACGGCCAGACTGCCTGAGCCCTGGTAGGCGTAAAGCTGGAACGCGGTCAGGTGCGGATCATCGTCGGGGTAGAGGTAGCCGGTCCAGTCGATGGCGTACCAGTGGTACTCCCATGCGTTGCTGACCAGCCCGGAGTAGGCGCTGCCATAGAGTGGCGACCAGGCTTCGATGGTGGTCGACGAACCGGTCGAGTACGAGCGCCCCTCCACGTAGAGCGTGGCGTGGTCGAAGGCCAGGCCGTTGGCGCTGAACCGGGCGCGGATGTAGCTGTTGGTGGACACCAGCAAGGCATAGCCGCTGTCGATCAGGGTCTCGGTCAACACCGGCGTCACGTTGCAGGCCTGGTCTGCCAACGAGTAGGCGCAGGTGGCGTCCCAGACGTCGATGCGGGCGCTGTAGGAACCGTCGTAGTGAAAGCGCAACAGCGTCCAGCCTGACCCGTTTTGGCAGGGAGTGGTCAGGCCGGTCGGCAAACCGCTGTCATTTCCGGTCGCCGCATCGACGGCGCCCGAGTCGGGCGCGCCATTGCCATCGCCGCCAATGCGACCGTCGACTCCAGCGCTCGCGTCGGAGTCGCCACCAGAGTCCCGGGCATTGCCAGTATCGAGTGCGCCGGCGCTGTCGGTCCCGGTGGTCGCATCCGCGACCGGCACGTCGCCACGGGTTGCGTCCGATGCGGCATCGCCAGCTACCGCGTCGGTCGAATCGCGATCGGCTTCTCCGCTGACGTCGGCGCCGGCGCGGTCCGGATTGCCGGCGTCGAGGCCGTTGCTGTCGACGGTGGCGACGTCACCCGCCGCAGCATCGCTTACCGCGTCCGTGGTCCACTCAGCTCCGTCGGGGATCGGCCCGATCAGCCCACCGCAGTCACAGCGCGGCATGGCCAGCGCGAGCAGCAGCCCGAGCAACGCCTGCGGTCGTTTGTCTGTCACGGCCGCCGCGCCCTGGACTTCGATCTCGTCACGGTCGGCCGCGCCTTGCCGGCCTTCTTCTTCGTCGTCGCTGGTCGCGCCTTGGCGTTTTTCTTTTTCGCAGCAACCGGCCGCGCCCGGGTGCTCTGCTTCTTCGCGGCAACCGGGCGCCCCTTGGTCTGCTTTTTCCCGGCGGTCTTCTTCTTGGCCGGCGCTGCCTCGTCGACGCCGATGCCGTGGTCGGCCAGCATGTGAGCAAAGCGCGCGACCGCGATCGCCACCGGCTCGCTGCGGTCGCCCGACTCGATCACCTTGGCCAGTTGATCGATCGCCTCGTCGACCCGCTGCTGGGCCAGAAAGACGCCGATCAGGTTGACCGATGCCATCGGCTCCGGCGGCTCGCTCAGCGCAATCGCGCGGCGGTATGACTGCTCGGCGTCGTCGAGCTTGCCGAGCTGGTGCTGCGCATAGCCGAGCGACGAGAAGACCCAGGGGGTGTTGGGCTCAACCTGCGCGATGCCGTACAACACCGACTCCATGCTCGCAAAGTCGCCGCGCGCCAGGTAGCGCTCGGCTGCCTCGGCCATCAGCTCGACCTCTTCCGGCTGACAGATGAAGATGGGCTCGATCGGGTCGGTCATGATTTGCCTCCGTGGCGTCGACACTACTTCGTCACCCAAACAGCACTACCACGCAGGCCGGGGGGTCGCTAGTGCAGCCGGCAGCCGACCTCGTCGAGCACGCGCTGCAGCGGCAAGCGCTTTTGCCACCAGCGTAGCGACGGCAGCGCCTGTACGAACGCGACGAAGCGACGCTGGGCCTGGGCCAGTGCAGCCGCCTGCCCGCGCTCGTCGTTGCGCAGACCGTGCAACTCGAGCCACGTCCGCTTTGGTTCAGTCAACGGCGGTTGGCAGACCAACCAGTGCGTCGGCACCTGCGCTGTCAGCTGTTGCAGCGCGACCAGCGCGTCCTCGACCGCGCCACCGACCAGGCGCTGGCGTGCGACCTCGATCGCGGTCGGATCGGGTCGCGGGCAGCGCGCCCGGCTGAGCGCGGACAGCAGCGCCGGCAGTGCATGGTCGAGCTGACGCGCGGCCGGCGTCGGCGCGAGGGCGAGCAGCGTGCGCAACCTGGCGACCAGCGGCCGCGGCAGTGCGGTCACGATGTTGCGCCACTTGGGCACGCGCCAGCCGTGGACAAAGTAGACCTCGACCTTGGCCAGCCGCAGCGCGGCCTGGCGCAGCGCCAGCACTCGCTGCAATGGCGCACCGTCAGCCGCGGCGGCCAGTTCCTCGAGCAGAGCCGCCTCGGTGTCGGCCAGCACCAGCGACCGGATCACGCTGCGGCGCTGGTCGAAGCGGCGCCGGATTTGCTGGAACACGCCGTGCGGATCGGCCAGCACTTGCACGTCGTCGACCTCGAAACGGCACAGCGTGTCGACGGCGAGCGCCTGCGGCAGCGTATAGCGCAGCAGGGTGACACGCGTCCCGTCGACGCGCAGGTGCTGTCGCCCGCTGGCACGGCCGATCACCCAAAGGTCGACGTCGGATCCGATGGTGGCGTCGCCGCGCGCGGTCGAGCCGGTCAGCGCGACCGCACAGTGCTCGCGGCGCACCAGCGACTGGGCACAGCGCTGCGCCAGCGCGCACAGGTACGCGAGCCGCTGCGGGTCGTCAGGGGTCAATGGATGGGACAAGTTGCGGAGAGAGATGCGGCCGGGTCAGATCACGAGCCGCCGCCGCCGATGTGGCCACCGCCGCCGTATGAACCGCCGCTCGAGCCACGGCCGCCGACGCGGCGACCGCCCGAACCACCGCCCGAGCCCGTGCCGCCGACGCCGGTGCGCACGTCGAGGACCGAGCGACCCGGGCGGGTGCGGCCCGTCGGCGAGATGATGTAGAACGGTCCACCCGAGCCGCCCGGCTTCTTGGGCTTCTTCGGGGTGGGCGGCGCGATGATGTAGTAGATCTGCGGCTCGCCCGGTGCCTTGTGCTTGGCCGCCTCTTCGATGTCCTTCTTGGCGCGCGGGAAGTCCTTGAAGTACTGGTCGACGCCGTCGTAGAAGATCTTGCTCGCCAGGTCGAACGCGTAATGCAGCCGGGTGAACTGCTGGACCTCGTCACCGGTGAGCTTCTTGTCCTTGCTGAAGGCCGTGGTCGACTTGATCAGGTCCTTGAAGATCTTGTTGATCTCTTTGTCGTACTTCTTGAGCTTGTTGAAGCGCGCGGCCTGGCCGGCGTCCGGTGGCGGCGGCGCCACCAGATAGAACATGACCATGCCGTCGCCCAGCCGCTTGCTGGCGGCGTTGCGCGCCTTGCCGCGGGCGTCGGTGTTCTTGGCCAGCTCGGCACCGATAGAGCCGTACTTGGAGGGGTCGAAGGCGCCGGTCAGCTCTGCCTTGGCCGGAGCAATGTACTTGGCGACGATCGGGTCGGTCGGCCGCGGCGCCAGGTAGCGCAGCACTGGCGGCGCGATGTACTTGGCCACGATCTCCTGCTTCATGTTCTTCCAGAGCTCGTCGACGACCTTGCCTTGGACGTTGGTGTTGACCTCGTCCTTGTACTTGGTCACCAGGCTCTTGATCTCGGCCTGCTGCGTCTTGCTCAGGTTGACGTCGGGTGTGCGCACTGGCTTTGGTGTGGCACGATCGATCTTTGGCATTGCGTCCTCCCTTGGGCTCCCCGCAGGGAACCAACCGTTTATATCGACTCAAAAGAGCGAAACGACTCTTGGTAAATGCCAGCGTCCCTCGTGGTGTGTCCAGAGAGGGTGACGATACTCCCATCAGCGGCGCAGCGTCAAACGGCCCAGGTCAGGCGCTGATCAGGATCTTCTCGATCTTGGCCTTCTCGGCCAGCAGCTTCTTCTCGAGCTTGGGCGCCAGCGTGCCCGCCGTCAGCAGGTGGTTGATCTCGTCGAGTCGCTTTTCGTACTTGGCGCGGGCCTGGGGCGAAGCGAAGCGACCAGAGTTGCGGGTCTCGGTCGGTGACACGCCGCCGCTCGTGTCACCGCGGTTGGGAGCGATGATGTAGTACGGCCCGTGCGTCGTCGGCGGCAAGATCGCGAGCGGCCCATCGGGGCCGGGTGGCGTCGGCGGCCTGGGCGGCGCGATGATGTAGTAGATCTGCGGCTCGCCTGGCGCCTTGTGCTTGGCCGCTTCCTCGATGTCGGTCCGGGCGCCGGGGAAATCCTTGAAGTACTTGTCCACGCCGTCGTAGAACGTCTTGCTCGCCAGGTCGAACGCGTAGTGCAGCCGCGTGAACTTCTGCAATTCGCTGTCGGTGAGCTTCTTGTCCATGACGTAGGTCTGGGTCGATTTGAGCAGGTTCTTGAAGATCGTGTTGATCCCCTTGTCCTGCTTGCGCAGCTTGTTGAACGCGGCAGCCTGCTTCGCGTCGGGCGGCGGTGGCGCCACCAGGTAGAACATCACCATCTCGTCGCGTAGCTTCTTGCCGGCCGTGGCGCGCGCCTTGCCGCGGGCGTTGATGGTCTTGGCGTTCTCGGCGCCGCTGCCGGTGTACTTGGCTGGATCGAATGGTCCGCTCAGGTCGGCCGGCGCGGGCGCGATGTACTCGGCCACGATCGGGTCGGTCGGCCGGGGCACCAGGTAGCGCAGGACCGGCGGCGCGATGTACTTGGCCACCACCTCCTGCTGCATGTTCTTCCACAGCTCGTCGACGACCTTGCCCTGGACGTTGGTGTTGACCTCGTCCCGGTACGTCTTCAGCAGTTCCTTGAGCTTGGCCTGCTGGGTCTTGCTCAGCTGGACGTCGGGCATGATGACCGGTTTGCGCAGGTGACCGTCGATCTTGGTTGGCATTGCGTTCTCCCTCCGGCCCCAGCGGGGCCCAGCAGACTTCGAAACTCAAAAGAGTGAAACGACCTCGGGTTCGCGCGGCGGCACGACGTCGCCAGCGAGCGCGGGCATCGACGATACTGGCGCGGCGCTCGGCGCGTCAAACCGACCTTGCTCCTCGGCGTACAGGCAGTAGGGCGCCTCGAACACGGTGCCCAGCATCGAGTACGAAGTCGAGTGACAGCCGGCGCGGCAGGCGTAGCCGTACTTGCATGTGGCGCAGACGCCGGTCAGCTGGTCGGGGGTGAACTGCCGGTTGTAGGCGAACAGTGTCGGGTCTGCCCAGATCTCGCCGACCGGTTTTTTCCGGATGTTGCCCTCGATAAAGACATCCTCGAGCAGACTGAGGCAGCCCTTGACGTTGCCGTTGCTCTGGATGCCCAGGCAGCGAATGCCGGCGTGGCAGCCGTGCCAGTGGCAGCTGCGTAGCGACGTCTCGAGCCCACCCATGTAGCCGACGCAGTCAGCGGTGTAGACACCGAGCGAGCTGTCGCGCAGTTCTCGCCGATAGCCCGCGATCTTGTTGGCGATGGTGCGGTAGTGACCGCGCTGCAGGATCAAGCCGCTGTTGTTGGCGGCGCGACCGAACTCCGCGGTCACCTGGATCTGCCAGGCGTAGGCGCCGTACTCGAGGGCCACGTCGCGAACGTGGTCCAGGACCGCCACATTGCCCGGGTGCATGCAGGTGATGATCGAGGTGGCGATCTGGTTGTCGCGCAGGTTGCGCAGCGCCTCGATCACGCGCCGGTAGGAATCGGGCTTGGCGCGCAGGTCGTCGTGCCGCTGCTCGTCGCCGTCGAGGCTGAGGCCGATGTTGATGCGGCCACGCTCGCCCTGGATCTGCTTGAGCAGCTTGGCCGTGTCGCGGTCGATCGACCAGCCGTTGGAGATGACGCCGCAGGCGCCGCGCCGCCGCACCAGCTCCTCGACGATCTGCGGCCAGTCCTTACGGACCAAGGTTTCGCCGCCGGTCAGCGTGATGTGCGCCTGGGGAAACGCGTCGAACTGCCGGCACAGCGCAATCGCCTCGTCGGTGGTCAACTCATCGTCGCGCTTGGTGCCAGCGATCGAACCGCAGTGCTTGCATCGCATGTTGCAGGCCAGCGTGGTTTCCCAGCCGACCGCAATGGGTGTGAAAAAATTGATGGTCACGGATCCTCTCGCGCGGGAAGGTGCGACCCCGCCAACCGGTTTATTTATCATGCAGGCCGCTGTTTTGGAGCCACTCTTCAGACGCCCTGTCGTGCTTGACAATTACAGCCGCTTGATAAAACGTGACCGACGTCGAGGAGAGCGCACCTTGTGGAATAAAATCAAAAACTTCTTCCAGGTCGACCTGGCCATCGACCTCGGCACTGCCAATACGCTGGTGCACGTGCGCGGCCGCGGTGTGGTGCTGTGCGAGCCCTCCGTGGTGGCCATCTCGACCAATGGCAGCAACCAGAAAAAAGTCATTGCGGTGGGTCAGGAAGCCAAGGAGATGCTGGGCAAGACCCCTGGCAACATCCAGGCGATCCGGCCGATGCGCGATGGCGTGATCGCGGACTTCACCTCGACCGAGGCAATGATCAAGTTCTTCATCGCCAAGGCCACCCAGCGCAACATGCTGACCCGCACCCGGCTGATCATCTCGATCCCGGCCGGCATCACCTCGATCGAGATGAAGGCGGTGCGCGAGGCAGCGCAGGGTGCCGGCGTGCGCGAGGTCTACCTGATCGAACAGCCGATGGCGGCCGCGGTTGGCGCCGGGCTGCCGGTGCAGGACCCGCGCGGTTCGATGGTGGTCGACATCGGCGGCGGCACCACCGATGTCGCCGTGATCAGCCTGGGTGGCGTCGTGGCCTCGCAGACGTTGCGCGTGGCCGGCGACCGGATGGACGAGGCGGTCATCAACTTCATCCGCAAGAAGCACAACGTGCTGATCGGCGAACGCACTGCCGAGCTGATCAAGATGCGCGTCGGTTCGGCCTTTCCGCTGGCCGAGGAGCTCGAGATCGAGGTCAAGGGGCGCGATCTGATAACCGGCGTGCCGCGTTCGATCGTGGTCAGCTCGGTCGAGATCCGCGAGTCGCTGCAGGATTCGATCCGCTCGATCGTGGGCGCGGTCAAGGCGACGCTCGAGCAGACGCCGCCCGAGCTGTCGGCCGACATCATCGACCGCGGCATCGTGCTCTGCGGCGGCGGTTCGCAGATCGGCAATATCGACGTTCTGCTGGCCGAGGAGTGCGGCCTGCCGGTCTTCGTCGCCGAAAACCCGATGTACGCCGTGGTCGATGGCGTCGGCATCGTCCTCGAGCACATCGAGGCGTACCGCAACCTGCTGCTGTGATGGCGCCCGTCTACGCTGCCGCTGTTGCCTGGTTGATGCTGACCGCTGCCGCACGGCACGGGCAAAGCGCGGCGTCCGCACCCGCCGTCGACCCGACCGTCGGCTCGATCAGCGGCAGTGTCCGTTTCGAAGGCAAGGTGCCCGAGGGTGAGCGCTTCGACCTGGCGCCGGCCGAGAAGGCGCTGTGCGGCGTGTTCAAGCGCGCGCTGCCGTTCGAGGTGGGCAAGGGCGGTGGCTTGCGCGGTGCGGTGGTCTTTCTCACCGGTCCGCTACCGGCGGCGACGCCGGGTACGCTGCCCGAGGCAGTGACCCTGACCATGCGCGCGTGCGAATGGATGCCGCAGGTGCTGGACGCCACTGCGGGCCAGGCACTGGCGCTGGTCAACCAGGACGCAGTGCCGCTGCAGCCGGAGCTGCGCTGGCGCGGCGCCGATCCTGGTCCGGACACGCCGACGCGGCCGCGCACGCTGTACCTCCCGAGCAAGGGCCAGCAGGTCGGGCTCGCGCTGCGGACCGCCGGTATCCTCGACGTCGATTGCGCTGGCTGCCGCTCGTGGTCGAGGGCCGAGTTACACGTCTTCGAGCACGCCTGGCACGACACCACGGACGAGCGCGGCGCCTTCGAGATCCACGGCGTGCCGCCCGGCACCTACACGCTGGTCGCGCGCGGCCGAACCCTGGGCGAGCAGAGCGCGACGGTGACCGTGGTGGCCGGCCAGAAGACCGAGGTTCAGCTGCGCTTCACACCGGCTGCCGCCAGCAGCGCCCCGGTTGAAGCGAACGGCCAGTGACGCGTCCAACGGGCAGGCGAGGGAGGTCGACGCGATGAGAGATGGCCACTTCCGGATCGCCGGAGCGCTGTTGCTCGCGCTGTGCGTGCTGGCCACTGCCGAGCCGGCGGCTGCCAAGAAGCGCAGCGCTGGCGGCGAGTACGAGGACAGCAAGGGACGCTTTGCGCTGATGCTGCCGCTGGGCTGGGAGCTGGCGCCGATGCCGGGCGACATCGCGGGCATGATGTTCCGGCGCAGCATCGGCGACGTACCGGCGATGTTTCGCGCCGCGGTCGAGCCGGTGCGCGACAGCGATGCGCTGGCGTCGGCACTCGACCGGTTGACCACCACTTTCGCGCAAGAGATCGGTTACCGCAAGCTGACCGACCTGCCGGCCAAGGTCGCTGGCATGCCTGCGCTGCGGCGGGCCCACAGCGCGTTTCTGTCGGGCAATGACAAGATCGTGCGTTACGCCGTGGACACCGTCGTCATCGCCTATGGCTACGTTCACTTCTTGCACTTCGAGACCACCGAAAACGCCTACCCGAGCTTCAAGGGCGATCTGGACAAGTTGCTTGAAAGCTATCGGCCGCTGGCCGGTCGCAAGTCCTATGGTCCGCTGCTCGGCGACTGGGAGCTGGTCAGCTCGCGCACCGGCCTGCGGCTGTCGCTGGGGCCTGATCTCGGCTTCGTGCTGGGCGACAAGAAGGGGCGCTATCGGGCCGACGGCACGCGCTTGACCTTCATCCAGCCCGAAGGCCGCGAGACGTTCGAATATTCGGTCAGCGAGTCGACGCTGCTGGTGCGCAACGAGAACCTGAGCGACCCGATGACCTACCGCCGGGTCGGTCAGCAGCAGCCAGACCTGGTCGCGGTACCGCCGGCCTCGGTGGCCGAGCGCTCGGTCGTGGGCAACTGGCGCGTCGTCGACGGCGACCTCACCCTCAAGCTGTCGCCGTCGGGTGCCGTGCAGTTTGGACCGCTATCCGGACGCTACCGCCTGAAGGGCGCGCTGTTGACCATCGAGTCGGCAGCCGGCATCGAGATGACCTACCACTATTCGATCAATGCGGGTCGGCTGACCCTGAGCGGTGGTGACCTCGAACAGCCGCTGGTGCTGCAGCGCGAGTAACTACCGTTCGCGCGGACTGCGGCGCCAGCCCAGCAGCCCGAGCGCAAGCAGGACGAACATCACCTCGCCCCACGCCGGTGTACGCCCGCTGCAAGCGCAACCGTCACCGCTGCCGATCAGATCCGGCACCTCGCACAGGTCACCGATGCCGTCGCCATCGCGGTCTGCCTGGTCGGGGTTGGGGCGCAGCCGGCAGTTGTCGATCGCGTCGGCAACACCGTCGTCATCCTGGTCCATCGTCGGTGCCCGGTCAGCGCCTGCCGTGTCGCCCGCGGTCCCATCGAAGCCTGCGCGGTCGGTACCCGCTGCGTCTGACCGGGCGTCGACAAGCGCCTTGTCGATAGCGCTGGTATCGCTGGTGCCCTGGTCAAACAGGCCAGCGTCGACCAGGCCGGTGTCGAGCTTGCCGGCGTCGGGCAGCGTGGCGTCGAAACCGGCGCTGTCGCCGCCACCGGCGTCCACAACGCCGGCGTCGCCGGGCGTGCTGTCGCAGACATCGCCGACCCCGTCATGGTCAGTGTCGGTCTGCAACGGATTGGCGACGCGCGGACAGTTGTCGTTGGCATCCGCGACCCCGTCGTCGTCGT